>UMDC01058198.1_pt1 | contig 30548 bp, 28 predicted proteins | sample 1964391 | NCBI WGS metagenome assembly UMDC01 (sample SAMEA4835984, study PRJEB28245) | human gut metagenome | biome: gut microbiome; material: fecal sample | place: Denmark | collected 2008 | reverse complement strand
GGTTTCCAAATGCCTGATCAAAACTGGTTGAAGGCAAACGCCGAAGAGAATTATTTCGCGGCATTAAGCCATTCGGATTATGTTTCGGCCATCCAGTGCCAAGAAACCAACCGTTATCTATATGCAACCTTTTTGGTCGGAGGCAGTAAGGATTATATAGCTTTCTATGACAAAAAACAGAGAAACAGCATGATTTATTCGGGTTACGACTTTATAAAAGAGACGTCTTTAAATGGATTGAGTAAAGTGATCACTACTTATAACGATACATTTGTCGCAACAATCAATCCTGATGTATTGAAAGAGAAAGGAACAACCATTGAAGAACTGGCACAACTCAGCCAATCACTTCCTGCAGAGAGCAATCCTATTTTATGTCTTTTTACCTTTAAATAAGCATGAGTATGAAACAGCACTGGTTTATATCGTTATTTGCTTGCCTATTGCTGACCAACTGTCAGTCTGATTACCAAACATTATTACTGGACGAGGCGCAACCGCTTCAGGCAACTCTTTTATTTGAGAAAGATTCCAATAACTATATTTATGATATTAAAGCGACGGAAACACATCTTGCTATCTTAAACCAGGAGAATGATACGATGTTAACTGTTTATGAAGAAGGGAAATACGATTCTCCTATATTTATAGTAGGACCAGCAACTTATCAAGAAGCAGTATTGCGGAAACCACATTTCCGAAAAGAAGTAACTACTGATGAGGTAATCGTATTGGCAGATAATAACTCTCGCTTTTATCGTCTTTCTCCGGAAAACACCAACTGGCAGCTGCAACCTGAAGATCCATTATTCGATGTATGCAACAGTTTTCAATACAATCGTACCCAAAAAGAGATTTATGCGGTTCCGTTCCGACCTGACTTGCCTTATCCTTTTTATTATTATAATACGTCTGAAGGTTACTATTGGGTAGAAGCAGACTCCTGCGTCCATCGGCAGTTGGCATATAAACCAGATTGTTATTTATGTGAACTGTGTGTCCATGAAAAAAAGGATCGGGCAGCTATCGCCTATCGGTTCACTAATTATGTTACTTTTTACGATTTGGAAGGAAACATAGAAACGAATATTCGCATAGGTCAAACAGCAATCGCTCCAAAATGGATTAAAACCGGAGCATTGGATACAGAGAATACAACAAAATGTTTGCTGGACGTTTGCGGTACTCCCGATTATTTGTATTGTCTGTATTCAGGATCTGTCGATTATGCAACACCGACCTATCTGATTGCTTTCCATTGGAATGGAAAACCTTATAAAACGTGGCAATTAGATTCGTATATACGGACAATGAGTGTAACCAACAACAACAAGACCTGTTATGTAGTTCGTTCGTTACCCAATAAAGCACAAGCTATTTCCTATTATACATTAAAATAAGCATACTCATGAAGACGATAAGACAAATACTAACTTGTATTATGGCAGGTTCCGTCTGTTATGCCTGCCATGTAGAACCTAAAGAGAAGCAGCCTACTATCGAAACGGTAAAGAAAGAATACCTGAAAAGAGAAAGTATCTTTATTGATGCGGTGATACATCCTGCAAGAATGGCTATCGGTAATAATCAATTATATATATCCTGTTTTTCCTGTGATACCATGGTGTACACCTATTCTCTACCTGATTTAAACCTATTAAACAGTCATGGGGTTAAAGGAAGCGGACCGGAGGATTTTATGTTTCCTGTCTTTACACAAGCTTTCGACAATATGGTTTCCATGTGGGGATATACTGATTTAAGAAAAGTCAAGTTATGTCAAGTTGATACTTCTGGCGTTTTTACAACGGTAGCCGAATTTATGCTTCCTGAGAATAAAGCCTATAATCAATTATTCACCTTGGGTGATTCCGTGGCTTTCTATAACGATTTTCCACCCAATCTAACACTGAAGAAACTGGACCTGAAACAAGGCAAAGAACTAAAAGAACATACTTTCGAGATGGATCAAAGTAAGGGAAATTCATTCTTTACCCAGAATAAAGGAGATCTGTGCGTATCATCCAAAGGATTGGCTTACCTTTATTATTATAAAGATCGGATTGATTTCTTTGATTTGGATTTCCAGCCTGTTCAAACATATGCTCCTCAAAAAATAAAACAACAAATCGACACACAGGATTGGCAAAACAGTACGATCTATTACATCGCCTCGTATGCAGGAGATCAATATTTATATGCTATTAAATTAGCAGACCGATTAAATGCGAATGCCAAAGATTGTACATTAGAGATATTCGGATGGGATGGAACTTTGATCAATTCGTATTCGCTAAATCCAGTCATCGACTTGTTTGTAGTTGACGAATCCAATCAAATGCTTTATGGGGTTAACCGAGAATGGCCCGATTATATATATAAGTTTAAGCTATAGATAACAATATAATAATCTTAATTTAATATGATGAAATCGATAAGTTTTTTCGCGCTTTCAATAAGCCTGATCTGCGCTTCATGCAATACGAATTATGTAGAATCCATTGATTCATCGTCTATTTCCATTGATATAGATAATTGTCAGGACTTGGAAACCCAATCGTTTATTGATAAAATAGAAATTATACCCTTGGAAACTAATGCTAATTGCCTTTTGGATCAATGCAATAAGGTTGTATATTGTGAAGAGCTCAATGCTTATTTAATTGTTGACAAACAACAAACCGTGTCTCTGTTTTCCAAAAACGGAGAATTCATAGCTGATTCCAAGAACTGCCGGGGAAAAGGTCCTAAAGAATATCAGATATTAGCTGATGCCAATTATAATCCATTCACCAAAAGTATTGATATATTAAGTCCTTATGGAACGATATATAGTTATAACACGGATTTCAAGTTTATACAGAAGCGCGTACTTAACTCTGATAACCATCAAACTTATTCAAAAGGTTATCCAATAGGTAAGAATAAGTATATACTGCAACCTACTATCTTGAAAGCAAATGATGCTACATTACATTTTTGTGACTACGAAAAGAATGAGATTATCGCAATAAACAGTTATGAGAAAGATTTTATATGTTCGTTGAGTTTAGGATATCCTCCATTCTTCAAGAAAAACGGCGACTTATACTTCTCGCCCAATAACCTCAATTATCACATTTATAAAGTAGACACAAAAGAAAACAAACTGACTCCAGCCATTAATTTCTCAATAAAGGATGGAAAGATAAACAAAGAAGAACTCATAAATCGTTTTGGAAATATGACAGCTACCCAAACGGATCGCAATACACTTGAAAAAACAATTCAGACATTGAACGATGTAACTACATATTTACTTGGCTCTGAATATCCGATTCCACTTATCAAGCTTTGCAATGATTCTTATTTGTATTTATATATGATGAAAAAAGGAAAAAGGATGACTGTCCTTTATGATCGGACGAACGGAGTTACCCTATTACAAACCGATAAACATAAAAAGCGGTTAAGCTATTGTACACATCTGGAAGGAAATACTTTAACATCAATCATTCAACCAGAGGAAATAGAGAAATACATCGATACCAATCTCTTGAATGATGAGAATAAAAAGAAATTGCAGGCAGTTCAGGAAGACGATAATCCGATCATTGTAAAATATCAACTAAAGAAATAAAAACTTACCCGTATGAAACACATGGTTTTCTATCTCATCATGCTACTAAGCATATCGTGTTCGAATAGACAAAAGGAACTGTCTTATCAAGAGCCGGTTTTTCCTATAGAGAAACATATTCCTGCTCAAATCCTTACAGACACAGCTTTAATTGCCTACCCGTATGATTTGAATGTAGACGATTCTTATCTGTACCTATTATCTTTAGTGGACGGAAACTGGCTACATATATACAATAAGCATACAGGAGAATGGGTTTGTTCTGGTATCAGACACGGACAGGGTCCTGATGAGATCGCAACCGGTACCGTTTTGTTTTTGGAAAGAGAAACAGAATCCTTATACATATACGACTCAAGCCAATCCAAACTATTAGGGTTTTCTTTTGATAAAGAGAAGAAATCTCTCTCTTGTGTCAGCCATAAATCATTCGTAGAATACGGCGGTGTCGCCCGTACCGCTTGGCCGTTGACAGATGAACACTATTTAGTGAACGGACAAGAAAAGGGAAGCATCGGACAATTACAGCGATTTCAACTATACAATCAGGAAACGTTAGTGGCGAAATATAATACCACTCCTACTGCCGACAGAAATAACGACATTGCTTTTATCTCTGCTTCCCAATCTCTTTCTCCGGATAAAAGTAAGTTGGTTGTCGGTACTTTGTGGGGCGGAATCCTGGAAACATTCCGAATTGACAAACGGATAGAAAACATTTCCACACGTTATTTCTTACCCATCAATATTCAATTCATCAAAGGGACCATACAACCTACCGATCAAACCATGTATGGATTTACCTCTGTTCAAGCTCTTAATGACCGAATATGGGGAATCTGGATTGGAGATAAAGATCCTAATCACAACAGTTCGATCGTTTGTTTCGATTGGGATGGTAAAGAAATTGCCCAGTATCATACAGACAACATCTTATTAAAGATTGCGCAATCACCGGAAGAGCCCAACCGGGTATATGCCGTAGCGGCATCTCCCGAAAAAGGTTTTTACCTGGTATATTTTGATGTATGATAGCAAATGGGAATAAAACTCGTTACCTTTTATATTTTTGACAGCTGTCGAAAAGCTTTACCATATTTGTCAAAAAGCTTTACCACATATATGAAAAAGCTTTACGACTACTGTCAAAAAATTAAAACATAACGAGAAAAAATTCTTATATCCCCATATAAGAATTTTATAAGAAAAATATAAGGGGTTATTATTTGCTTCTTGGTGAAACAAAACCTAGTTTTGTGAATCAGGCAATATGGAGAACCATTCGAGAAAGTATATATAATTCAAACATAAAGATTATTCTATTATGAGACTGGAACGATCTATACCAATAAAACTAAACAACATGAAGAAACTTTTTACTTTTATCATGTTCTTGGCTTGTACAGCTTGTACAACGGAAGATCCAAATCATCTATTGGATTTAGGAGAAGAAACTCCTATTGAAGCCGTTAGTTATCCCAATGAAGTAATTATGGGGAATCCTTTGGACATAAACTTAATAAATAACAACTTGTATATTTATGTTTATCAAGGAGACTATCCAATTTTAATCTTAGATCCGGAAGACGGACATCTGATTAAAGAATGGGGAGCACGAGGTAACGGACCCGGTGAATTTGGTGATTACCCTATTCCTTGGGGTAAATATAAAGACAAACTATTTATCCATGATGAAAATCGTTTTATAGTCCATCAATATGATATTAAGGAGCAAGAAGGTATCTCCACTTTATCCTATGTGGAGGATTTTGCTTTTAGCCGTTTTAAATATACATTTGGTTATGGAACCTTTTTGGAGAATGGAAAAGTGGTGGTTTGCTCTATCAACAATACGCCTCACCCCCTTATGCTTATGAATTTACAATTGGACTCTTTAAACAATTTCGGAGGCATCGTACCTGACCAAAATAAATACAGATTAGGGCTTTTTACATCGGAATTGGCCTCTTATGGCAATACTTTTGTCCAAGCGATGAAAAATTTCGGTTACCTGGCTTGCTACGAACAAACCGGAGAAAAAGATGTCACCTTGAAATGGGAGCATTATTTGCAACCCCTCAAATTCAAAGAAAACAAGTTCGATGAATCCATAAAAGAGGGATTCTGTAGCATCAAAATGACGAAGAATTATATCTTTGCCGTGTATAAAGGTTGTTTACCGACAGACGAAAAACGCATATTCAACCATATACTCATGTTTGATCACAAGGGGAAATTGCTGCGTAATTTCCGTGTTACCAATAACGATTCATTAGGAAAGATAGAGATTTCAGAAGATGAGAAAACTATCTATGTTTCTTGTTATGAACCTGAACCCGCCATCTTGCGTATTGATATATCCGAATATATTTAAAGACAAATACTACTTTTATTGACTAACATCATACAGATATGAGAAAAATAATATACATCTATTTAATTCCTTATTTATTGTTACTGAGTTGTCAAAACACGACTTATCAAGAACAAGTACAATGTATTGATTATGACAATCTATCAAACGGAGATTTTATAATTAAAGATATTGAATATGTTCCTTTGGAAACGACCGATCAATCTTTATTAGGAAGCATCAAGAAAGTTCTTTTCAAAAACAACAAGTTCTATATTTTAGACACAAGCGAGAACAACGGAGTCTACATCTTTGATAGAAAAGGGCGATTTCTATCTGCAATAAATAAACAAGGAGAAGCTCCGGATGAATATATCGAACTCATGGATATGGATGTAGACAATGAAGGGAATGTTTATATTGCAGACAATGCCCGAATGAATCTGTTGAAATACAATCCAAGCAATTCGGAACTTCAAGAAATCATTCACACAGGATTACATTTCTTTGAGTTTGCCTGTTTAGATACCCACTCCTTTTTGTTACGAGATGTCTTCGACCCAAAAGAGGCAAAGACTAAACTAGCTTATTATGATGCAACAAGCAAGAAGCTTGAACCTATTCTAAAGAGTCAAACCTCTGCTATCAATGAGATGAGTATAATGAAATGTTCAAAACATTACTTGTATCGTTCTGGAAATCAAATTTATTATAATGAAAGATTTACTCCTGAGATCTATTCTCTATCAACTGAAGGGAAGTTGACATCAGCCTATTCAATACATTCTGATTCATACATACAAGAAGATGAATTAAAAGGGATGGAAAACAAACCTTTAAAGTTCATCCAAGAAACAACTCATATTAAAGATATTACCTGCTTATACGAAAATGAGACCTATTTTATATGTGCCCCATTTATCGTACCGTCCTCAAAATATGTTTTAATACCTAAAGAATCTCCTCAACAGACAAAAATAATCAATCTAACAGATAAGAAAGAATTCATAGGTACGTCTCAAATAGAAGGTGTTGCAGAAGATAAATTCATCACAATACTAACGCCTGCCAATGCTTCTGAAGAGATTTTAAGTAAAGAGCCATTACTAAAATCTTTAGAAGATGATTCAAATCCGGTTCTAGTATTATTTTCCATTCAAAGTATATAAATTTTGTTACCATGAGAAAAATATTTGTTTTCATAAGCATTTTTACTATAGTTATAGCTTGTTGGAAATGTCAACCAAGCAAACAACGTGATAATGTATCTGAATTGACACAGACGAACAAAGAAATCATTATTGCCTATAAAGCTCCTTGTTTCACAGACAAACGGCATGTATCCATTCAAGTATTAAATGACCAATATCTATTCCGGTATGCACATCATCCGTTTATATTGGACTCATTATTAATTGTTGGAGACATGAATGAGAAAGCGAATATATGTATATTTAATCGATACACAGGTAAACTAATCAAAGCTTTTGGTAATACAGGAAACGGGCCTAGAGAATTAATAACTCCTATGGAATTTTCAGTGGATAAGGACAAAGGGAACTTATATGTTAATGACTATGGGAAAAAATCTATTCTTAAATATGATTTAAAGAGTTGGGATAAAACAACAGTCCCCTCCTATCTTGAAATCAAATTAAATAGTTCAATTGGCGATCGAAGTCATATACTCTATGTAAAAGATTCTTTATTCATTGCCAAAGATTTATTTAACAGATTCATATTAGGAACTCCTAATGAAACAATACAGGAAATAAAAACCCAAACACCAGATCCGGATATTTTCAAAACACAAGATGATTGGTACGCTTTTACAAACGCATATTCATGCGATGCTATTGCTCCCTCTGGTGAAAAATATGTATCTGCAACCCTTTTTGGTGGAATCTTAGAAATTTACAATATGAAAGGGAAAAACATACAAATGCCCTTATATCGTTATTTCTATAAGCCGATTCTCCAAAAGAAAGGTTCTGTCTATAATCCAACAGAGGAAACTATTTATGGTTTTTGTCATCTGCATGCAACAGACAATTACCTATACGCCACTGTACATGGGAAAAAGAATCCAACATCTATGCCAACTGCTATTTGGAAATTTGATTGGGAAGGAAACCCTATAACAGAATATCAATGTGATAACACACCCATAGAAAGCTTCACTGTTGACGAAGAAAAGAACAAGATTTATGTTATTGCTTACAATCCTGAGGGAGAACAAATATTAGGAGAGATAAATCTTTAATCAGCATTTAGCATATTATTAAAATAAATCATCACTTAAAAAACATACTCAACATTTTATCATGAAATATTTATTAGTTATCATCGTTTTTTTATTATTCTCTTGTAACAAGCAGAATAATACTTATAATTCAATAGACATCTCTAATCCCACTACGTTAGATTCAGCTGAGGTTATCTATAATTTTGATGACAAATATCCAATCAGCATCACAATTAAGGATTCCTTATTATATACTATATGTACCAACTCTGATACTTGCTTATACATTATTGATTTAAGAACAAAAAATCTCATGACTTCATTAGGCCATATTGGTTACGGTCCAAACGATCTGATAAATCCCAATTTTATTTTATCAACCACTCATTCCAAAATATTACTAGATGTGGGTTCTCTAAAAAAGATTATCAGAATAGATTGCCAACAGAAGAAGTTTGAATTAAAGGAAGATATTCCATATCCTGATTCTATTTTTATTAGTAGTGAATTAAATCTATCTGAAAATTATATCGTTGGGAGAAAAGTAAACAGTGAAAAAGGAAATATGTTTTTTATTTATAACAGGAAAAACAATCATATATTTGAAGCAGACTATTTTCCTTCGTTAACGACTGACGTAAAAGATAAGAATTATGTATACGCACCTTGCTTAACAATGAATGAAACACAAAATAGAATTATTGCAGGAATGTATTTTTTCGATATGTTCCATATATATGATTTTTCAGGGAATCGCATAAATACATTTTGTTTCTCTGAAGACTACAAACCAGATATAGATGACGAAACTGGATTTTTAGATTTATCAAATGGTTACTCAGGAATCGTTCGCACATATCCAACCGAAAACTTCTGTTATTTATTACGTAATACAATAATACCAGAAAAAGGAGAAGTATCTATGCTTATCCAAATAGATTGGAATGGGAAGTTGATTCATTCTTATCTTTTTAAAGATCATGTATTAGGTCAATTTTATGTGGATGAAAAATATAGAAAAATATATATCATACGTAACCAAATACAGCCGGATGATAAAGAAATCTTCTCGATAGTTGCATATAGTTTAAAAGATTATATAAAATGACAAATACTACTAAGAATATAGCATCATGAAATACTTTTGCCTTATTACAAGTCTGTTTATATTCGCCATGTGTAGTGACCAAATAGGGAAAGAAAAACAGAAACACCTAAGTGTCAATTTACAGCAAAGGGATGAAGTTTCTATGCACGATCTGTTCCGCCATATAGAAATAATTCCTTTAGAAACAGACACAGATTGTCTGATACAAGCCATTCATAGTGTAAAGTTTGAGCAACAGAAATTCTTTATATTTGATTATGAAGTACAAAGTCTGTTTGTCTTTAACGACAAAGGAGAATTTCTGTTTAAAATAGCAGAGAAAGGTCAAGGGCCTCGTGAATATCTAAACGTAAGTGATTTCAATATCAATAAATATACAAATGAAATTGAATTACTAGCTCCGATCAATAATTCTATTTACAGATATAATAGTGAAGGAAAGTTTATCGAGAAAATCAATTTGCCCCCATGGACAAATGGAGCTTATTCTGATTTCTATCTCCTTAATCAAGACACAACCGTTTTATGGTCTTATGATGATGAGAATGAAATAAAATACTATTCACGAAGTCAACAATCGATTGTCTTGGAAACTTATCCAGAATATTGGGACGACAACTTTTGTACATTTAAATTTCCTGGAAACGATTACTTTTGCAGATCATTGACCAACACAGTCTATCGCTTAGGAACTAATGGATTAGAGACTGCTTATGAATGGGATTTCGGAGAAGACAACAATGACATAACAAAACTGGTCACAACGAATGATCCTAAAAAGAACTTCGAACGTAATTTAAAAATCATCCGGTCGGAAATAGCCAATTATGTATTAGCTGTTCAGTTGTCAAACAGTCAATACTACTATGCCAAAATCATTCGTGAAGGAAAGTTTATCCATCTGTTTTATGATAAAGAATTGAATAAGAGCCTTCTCTTTCCTCAATTTACAGAAGGTGTAGCTATTCACCCGGTAATCATGACAGACAATTACGTCATAGGTCTTACCGGAGAAGATGTTTCGGAGGTATTACAAGCCTCTATCCTATCCGATGCAGAGAAAGAAAAGCTAAAACAACATAAAGTCGATGATAATCCGATATTGATAAAATATGAGTGGAAAAGTAACAAATAACTTATCTATCCAGAGAAAATAAACAAGTGATAAATAATAAACAAAGAATAACTTATGAAATTCATTCAAGTACTATTGATTCTAGGTGTATGGGGAAGTCTGAATGCTTGCCAACATACAAAAAAGGAAAGTCTAAGTCAATCCATCCAAATCGATTTGGAAAGTGAACAGGTACAAGACAGTTTGGCCTTTTCTTTATTTGTGGATTCTATGACATCTATTCCATTGGAAACAACAGATGATTGCCTGTTGGATGGTATCAGAGATGTGATCATCGAAGATACACTATTGATTGTACTTTCCGATGACCGGGATGCCGTTTATTTCTTTAACCGGCAAGGGAAGTATTTACGTAAAATAGCTCGACGGGGAAATGGACCGGGAGAATATTCTTTTATTGTTCAAATGCATTATAACAAAGACCGGAAGAGCTTATCACTTGTCGGACCAAAAGTGATAGAATTTGATCTTTATGGAAACCTCAAAAACGAGTTCGATTTAGGATATTATGCCATGAACAGCGTTTATCAAGAGAAGAATGGGAATTACATACTCTCCCGATTAGGCCGTACCGACTTGTCAGAATGCGTAATCCAAGTAGACTCAACCGGGAAAAAGATACAGACTCTTTATACACGAAATCCCAATTATAAGATCCGTTCAAGTTTAGAACAAGAATTGCTGAAAGTAGGAAACGAAATCCATTTTATTACCCCTCAGATTGAGAATAAAATCTATGCATGGGATCAAGATACGCTACGATTGGCTTATGATTTCGATATCCGGCCGGAAATATCCAAAGATCATTATACTCAGGCCCCAAATGATTGGGGATTAAAGGAAGATTATCTGCGGACCATTTATCAAGAAAGTGAAAAGTGGATTCTGCTGTGTTATTGGTCGGAAACAAAGAGTACTCGTTTCTTGGTCTATAACAAAGAAACAAATCAATATTTCTTAGGTAAGAAACTATGGAATGACATTGATGGAACCGAATCTCCTTATTTCTTATCAGCCTCATCCGGTAATACATTTACCAATTACCGGAAGTCCACAGAAGAAGATGCTAATCCAGTCATTCAGATTTTACATTTAAAGCATTAAATTTTGAAACCATAGAATAGAAACAATATGAAAAACAGACCTTTCATCATCCTTGCAATATTCATGCTGAGTTTTACCATGTGTAAACAAGAGACTCGCATAAAAAAAGAAGACAATGTTATTCAAGTCGATTTGGATAACCCGGAAAAAGCATCCCTTTTCGATTACTTCCGATCCATTGAGTTAATTCCTTTAGAGACCTCGCCGGATGTCCTTGTGAAAGGATTTACGAAAATGGTTGTCCACCAAGGCAATTATTACGCCCTCGACAAACCACAAAGTATTATTTTTGCCTTCGATCCAACAGGTAAATGTCTTTTTAAGATCGATAAAAAAGGGCAAGGTGTCGGAGAGTATTCATTTATTGAAGATTTTATCATCAATCCTTATAACGGTTATCTTGAACTATTGGAACCTTACGGAGAAATACATCGGTTTGATTTATCTGGGAATTATATAGAATCAAAACGGGTTACTTACCCCGGTTTTCGTGTTGTACATACATTGGCAGCATTAGATTCATCCGTTTATGTTTTCCACACTTGTTTCGAACCTAAAAAGATTATCTACTATAACTTGACCGAGCAAAAACTATTACATGAAGAATTTGAAGAAGATGAGTCTATTGGAAGCTATTCCAATGCACCTTATTTATATAACGATGAATGGTTCTTTTTCCGTCCATTCCATCCGGTCGTTTATAAGTTTGGCAAAGATAAATTGGAATCGTTTTTCCAATTTGACTTTGGTAAATATGCCACAGATGGAAGGACAACGTCTTATTCAAAAGAAGCCGAAAGGAGTTTTAAGAAAAGAACAGAAGAAATGTACAGCCAGTTTTCTTATATGATCCAGTCGGTCCGGCATAATCAAAAATATATTATGGCATCACTTCTCTGGAAAGACGATGATCATAAAGGAAATATCATTTATGACAAAGAAACCGGAAAATCCAAATTTATTCTCAATTTTGACGAGAACGTCTGGTTTAATTCTTATTGTGGGGAAGAAGTCATTGTTACAGACGAATATGTCTTGATGCCGATCCAATGGGTAGATCTAGAAAAACGGGTAACCAAAGACATGCTGGATGAGAAACAACAAGCCATCTTGGAAGAATTATTGCAAGCAGATATGGAACAGAATCCCGTACTTATTAAATACTACTTCAAATAAGTAAATACATTAATGTACTAACATAAAAAACAAACATATGAAACTTACATTCATTTATCTATTTATCCCTTTAACTCTCCTATTACTATCTTGCCAAAAGAGTAATAAAGAGATTTCAAACGTACAGGAAATAGATTGTTCCTTCGATGAGAGTATGACTATAAAAATGTCGGAGATAACAGATTCAATAGAGATTGTTCCCTTGGAAACAAAGGAAGAGTCTTTTATCGGTATGGCCTGTCAAATCGAAACCTATAACCGGAAATATTACATCGGGACGGGTATGCCACAGATAAACAAGATATTAGTTTTTAATGAAAACGGGGAATACATCACCCAATTGAACAAAGTGGGGGTTGGTCCTGACGAATATACCGAAATAAAAGACTTTGTAATCCTCAATGACAGTATAATAGCCCTTACAACCCATGCCGATCCTCGGATATTAATGTACAATATCTATAACAAACAATGTATCTTAAACAAAAGGATCACTGCCTATCCGGCCAATATTATATCCGACAAAAACAGTCTATACGTACTATGTAATAGTCTGAAGCTGCATAACGCACCCGAAACAAAGGAAAAGGTAACCAATCCCGACATGATACAAAAATACAACCTAGAAGGAGAATTCGTCGGTTCCTTATTTCCTGCGGATGAAATCATACAAAATAAGATCAATTATATCACCCCTTCCCAATCATTCTATGCTAATAAGGAAGATCTATACTTCAGCTATCCTTGGTGTGATACTATTTATTCTATTCAAGACAAGCAGGCAACACCTGTTTTCTTCTTGAATTATGGTAAAAAAAGAATACCTGAACAATCGTTTCAAGAAGTAGAAAATATTATGGATATCATGAAACGAATCCACGAAAACGAAGGACTCTTCCTACGCAATAATTACGAAATCCATGCAGATTATGTGTATGTAGGATTTGAAGATACAGAAGAAAACAACTACCTCCTGCTTTATAACCGGAACAACAAGACAGTCATAAAAGGATGCCGCTTGGTTGACGATCTTTTATGCAAAGGGAATGTCTATAAATTAAAATCCGCTAAGAGCATTCATGACGGCATACTGACATGGAGTATTGAGATGGATGAATTCAAGGACTTTTATGAAAGATTAAAAAGTCATCCGGATAAATACAACGCATTTCGGATAAAGTATAAGCAACTTATTCCGATATTAGAGGACGCAAAAGGAGATGAAAATCCGATATTGATAAATATGAAGATTAAACTATAAGTTCATGATGAAAAAGTACATTCTGTTTTTAGCCACTATCTTTGCTCTTTGTTCCTGCCAGAACAAGACGGAAGAAAACCTAGGTAAAGCACAAATCGTATCTATCCAAGACTTCGTAGGAAAAACACTGGAGTTAAAAGACTTGGGATGTAACGTACAGACAGTCCGGTTGCATACCGACACGGCCGGATACATCGGAGACATCAAAGACATTTGTCGTGTGGATTCGTTCCTCTACATATTGGATGGAGCGACGCTTTCGGTTTCCAAATTCAATCAAGACGGACTTCTGCTTCGTCAGATCTCGACCCAAGGGAACGGTCCCATGGAATATATACAACCCATGGCATTGTGTGCAGACAAAAGCCACGTGTATTTGTTGGATTTGCCCGGTATGTCTATCATCTCATACAACCAAGACTTAAAGGCGGAAGAAGAAATAACGCTTCCTTTCCCTTGCTCAGAATTCATCTGGACAGAGAAAGGTTTCTTGTGTTATAATATGGCACCCACAGATTCTCTTAAGCCCTTGGTACACATCAGTCGGGAGGGAAAAATCATTGACAGCTATTCCATAAACATATTTCATAGCCAGATGTCTTTAGGAGCTAAAATATTCTGTCAGGATGATCAAGGGAATATATTCATTAATCCTCCTATCACCCAGACCATCTATCGGTGGAATCCGGATTCGGAAACTGCAGAAGAATACATAACCTTCGATTTCGGCTCCAAGAATTATCCTCATGATACCGAATTGAATGTAACTCGTTTGGGAGAATTGCCGTATGCTTTCCCGACGTATTTCTTCCACATACAAGAATCCTGCCTTTATAGTTTTCTGTATAAGAACCAAATGTATTATTACCAGAAAACATCTACGGCAGACAAAGCGGGCAGTATCTCCAAACAATCATCCTATCCGTTCTTCCCACGATGGCAGATAGGAAACAAATTAATTGGAACATGCCCCAGCGAATTCCTGCATTTGGGTTCCGAACAAGAAACAGGCGAAGTATTGTTATTCTTCTCCTTTTGATCCAGAAAGTAACGAGAATCAATTTTAATTCCCGTTACTTTCAAAAACGATTCTCGTTGGTTTCATTTGAGAAAGCGAATATAGTTGTTGTCGTTCATAATTTAAAATAAAAATAGATATGAGAAATGTATATTTAGTTTTGATCTTATGTTGTCTGGTGAGTTGTAACCACAAAACAGAAGAAGGAAAGAGTCTTATGGTTACACATGAATCCATCCAGTTGAAGAATGATTATTTAGGCAAACCAGGTCCTATTATTGAGTTAGACAAAAAGATTGTAGGCATTGACTATGCACTCGATTCCTGCCTCTTTTACATAGATATGGAAACAGACAGTCTGTACCGGTTTGGTCCGAGAGGTGTTGGACCCGGTGAATTTATTTATCCGTACACGATACAACATCTGGATAAGAACCGTTTCGGCATATTTGACCTTCAAGTCCGAAAATACACCCAAATTCAGATAAAGAATCATCAAACCCACATGGAGACACCCGTAGCTGTTGCCAATGATAAAATTAGCATGTCTTTTGATGTCAAGCAAATCTCAGACAATTCTTATTTGGGAATGGGTCCGTATCCAAAGGAAATGTTTGTCTTTATGGATTCATTAAACAACACGAAAAGTTCATTCTTCGAGTTCCCGTATAAAGATTCAAGCGAAAAAGCACTCAAGAATCATTTACGAGCCATGGCCTATCAAGGTCGCCTGGTTCTCAACACAGACAGAGACAGAGTAGCATTCACTTCTATATGGGGAGAAATCTTTCATATATACAAGGTAGAGAAAGACAGTCTCGTTTTATTGAATAAATCAGAAAAAGTCTATCCTAAATATACCGTAGAAGATAGTCAAGATGGATATTCAGCTCCTATGTACGGATCAAACATTGTCGGCTATATTTCTTCTACCGCTAATAACCAATATATTTACTTGCTCTATTCAGGCACTAAGTTGGAAGATTATGCCAAAGCCCAAAAAGAATTTGATGCAAGTACAATACACGTATTTAATTGGGAAGGAGAAAAAGTCCAAACATTTACATTAGATATTCCATGTACCAACATTTGTATCAGTTCAGACAGCCAGGTATTATGGGCCATTGCCAATAATCCGGATCCGAAATTAGTTAAATTCATTCTCCCTACAATAGAAAAATAAAGTAAGAATTTCTATCGTTATTCCTTTCCTGTTCCAAACAAATTTGTACTTTAGGGTGTTTATTGAAACAGAATACAAAAGAGATGAATAGGATGAATGAAATGAAACTATATTTGGGTGAAGTATTTTATTTTACAGACTCGCCTTTGCTGTCGGCAGAGAATATCGTATATGAACCCGACGGTGCTTTATGCGTCTGCGATGGATTGGTTGTAGAAGCCGGGACATCGGCTATCCTGTTGCAGAAATATCCGAAGGCGGAAGTCGTCGATTATCAGGGTTCCGTCTTGATGCCGGGATTTATCGACGCACATCTTCATTATGTACAGACCGAAATCACAGGAATGTACGGAAGGCAGTTGCTCGACTGGCTGAACCAATATACGTTTCCAGCCGAAAGAGCCTTTGCCAATACGGAACATTGCCACGAAATCTCCCGCGCATTCCTGAAAGAGCTTTTCCGTAACGGGACGACCACGGCAGTTGCCTTTTCGTCGGTTCATCCGCAATCGGCAGATATTCTGTTTGAAGAAGCTTCCCGATATAATATGTGTATGCTGACCGGGAAAGTGCAAATGGACCAGGAAGCGCCTGAATATCTTTGTGACACGCCGGAGCAAGGAGAAGCCGACGTGCGTGTGTTGATACAGAAATGGCACGGGAAAGGACGAAACAAATATGTCATTACACCTCGCTTTGCTGTCAGTTGTTCTCCGGCTGAGCTGGAAGCCTGCCAACGGATTCATGCCGATTATCCGGATACGTACATCCAGACACATTTATCGGAGAACAAAGGTGAAGTTGATTTCGTCAGGACATTATATCCGGACTGTCCGGATTATCTGTCGGTGTACGAGAAATATGGCTTGCTTACCGACCGGACCTTGCTGGCTCATGCCATCCATTTGAGTGATTCGGAACGGAAACGTATTGCCAAAGCACAAGCAATCGCCGTACATTGTCCGACATCCAACGGTTTTCTGGGAAGTGGTCTGTACGAAATGGAGAAAGCCAACGAGGCCGGTATGCAGACAGTGATAGGAACAGATATCGGTGGTGGTACCTCTTTTTCCATCTTCCATACATTAGGTGCTTCCTATCAGGTACAACAACTGAACAATTATCCGATGTCGGCCTTCGAAGCCTTTTACAAAGCTACTTTGGGTAGTGCAAAATCCTTGCATCTGGATCAGGAAATCGGTAGTTTTCTACCGGGAAGGATGGCAGATTTCATCGTGGTGGATTACAGTTCTACGTTTGCCCAGCTGTATCGCTATGAATACTTGAAGCGGACAAAAGCCTGGAATATCGAGAATCTGTTGTTTGGTTTGATGATACATGCCGACGACCGCGCCGTTCGGGCTACCTACATCGCCGGCCAGTGTGTACATGAAAGATAATCGGAGTCCGATCAGTTATGGCCATTGATATGTACCGTCTGTACACCAATCAGACGGTCATAACGAGTTCCCATCGGACGGAAATAGACGTAAATCGTATATTCGTTTTCCGTCTGATGGAAATCTCCTTCAATACTTCCGGTTTGTCCGGTAGTCTCTCCCTCCGGAACATATAGATACTGATAGTTATAATTCCCCTGTTTCAGCAGAATGGCCTTTTCATATTGGCGTGAATCCGGATTGAATACCATCTCGCTGTTCGCATCAAAGGTATTCTGCATGAAGTCTCCGTTCAAATAAACCTTACCTCCTTTTGCTTCAGGCATCGCCAAGGTGAAATGAACAATGTAATAATCGGCTTCCGTATTGGCATCATCACATCGGCTACATGCCACATAGAAACGTCCATTCTGATCCTGATCATATTCATACGTTGCCATACTACTTGGGTAGTCTTTCATCAGATCGACATGGTAATACGGATTATGATAGGAAATACCTTCTACACGCATCCCGTTATACTTGCTCGACAAGAACTCCATACGGCGGTATTCATTGCCTGCCGGGAAAATCAGTTCCCGCAGGTTTTCATAGACGATCCGGTCGCTCAAGATACCACTCGGCATGATTTTCCGGACAACATTATCCGGCCTGTTGTTCTGTACTACCCGGATTTTCAAGTCAGTCTGCGGATGTGTAATATTCAAATTCTTCTTCAGCACCGAGAAATTTACCTGCTGATGCCGCTGATAGGTATCAACCAATGTATTACCGGTCACTTCAGCTTCAATACCAACCTCCGGCTCTGCCACCGAAAAACAAGCCACCAGCACCGTTTCCTCCGGATGATCTTCATGATAGATACGAACGGCATAGTTGCCCGATACTTTCAACTGAACATCATCATTCGGCAATAACAGCTGATAATTGGTATATTGCGTAGTCGTATTAAATGAATTGGCAAAGTCGTCGATCGTCAATCCTTGGAAACCCTGCATATATTCGAGTTCGTTCAACGACGATTTCTTCCAGTCGGCATCACAATGGATAACGGAATAGGCATAACGCTCGTAATTAGGCGTCAAGTCATCAAAGTTAATCAGAATTTGTTCTCCACTGCCCAATGAAATAACCGGTACTGTAAAGGTCTGATCCGGTTGAACGACCTGCAATGATTTGATTCGTTTAGGCTTGTATATTTGCGTATGATACGTTTCCTGGGCTTCTATTTGCCCCATACCCACAAACAAAGAACAGATAAATACGGCCAAACGCGCCCACCGCCTATTTCCAATTTTCTTCATATATCTAAATCTTCTAAAGTCTGTATTCAATGATAAATCCACTCCAAAATCCATCCGAGCATTACCGGATCTGAATCCACTTATGCGTCTGCAGGCTCAGTCTCCACGCCGGATGCTTCAGGATATAATCCACCACCTCTTCCGTGTTCCGGCACGAACAAGGTTGCAAATAGTATTGTTTAGCCGGCAACTGGCGATATACTTCCACATCTTCTTCGCCGGTAAAGACCACCTTTACTTCATCAATCCGATCCAATACCACCGGTGCGCCTTTCGGAGAACACGTCACCCAATCTATTCCTGCCGGGACTTTCCGTGTTCCGTTGGTTTCTATGCAAACATATTTCCCCAGCCGATGCAGTCCGTCAATCAGGGCATCGTCGATCCACAACGAAGGTTCGCCGCCCGTCAGAATAACTGTCCGGGCCGGGCAAGCTGCTGCTTCTGCCCAAATCTCCTCATCGTCCATCCAACGGCCTTCTTCGTGCTGCGTATCACAAAACGGACATTTCAGGTTACAACCCGAGAAACGGATAAACAAAGCTGGCGTACCAGTATGATAGCCTTCGCCCTGCAGGCTGTAGAATATTTCATTAATCTTTCTCATAGATCGCCGTATTACCTTCAGACTCCTGCACTTCTACTTTAAAGCAATGAGGCACCTGCTCACAAACCCAACGGGCGATGTTTTCGGCTGTCGGATTAAAAGGCAGTACTTCATTCAGGTTCTTATGATCCAACCGGTCTTTTACCAGCTGCTTGATATGGCTGAAATCCGTCACCATACCGTCTTCGTTCAACTCCTTCGCCCGGCAATAAATCGTTACAATCCAATTATGACCATGCAGATTGGTGCACTTACTCGGATAAGAAAGGCACAAGTGATGTGCCGCAGATATTTCCAGTCTTTTAATTACGGTGTACATAGGTTCTATTTTGGCTGCAAAGATACATGGATTTGCGGATTCTTTCAATCTAATAGATCATTTCATATCATCCGACACAAAAAAAAATAAATAAATCATTGCCATCCGATTTATTATACTACCTTTGCAGCCAAGGTTTGAGTCTGATGAATCATTATCGCATAGTTCTCCTTCTGATATAAAAAAGTATTAGTAGGCAGTCCGTATTCTTTAATCTTCCTCCTCACAGCCCTAAGTATTATTTAATTTAATCAAAAATTACAATGAACATTTACATTGCAGGTTTAAATTTCAGCATTACCGCTGCTGATTTGAATGATTTATTTTCAGAGTATGGAGAAGTGTATTCAGCCAAAGTCATTACAGACAGAGAAACAGGAAGATCCAAAGGTTTCGGTTTCGTAGAAATGCCTGATGACATAGCTGCCCAAAAAGCTATCAACGAATTAAATGGAGCTGAATATGACAACAAGATTATTTCAGTAAGCGTTGCACGCCCCAGAGCAGAAAGACCACACAACGGTGGAAACCGTGACAGAAGAGGTGGTTACAACTCAAGAAGATACTAATACGTATAAAAACACTTGATAGCGAGAACTGAAAAAGTTCTTTCTGCGGATAAAACATCAAATAGCATAAAAGCCGGCTGATTCATATTAAAAGCATTAAGAATCAGTTGGCTTTTTCATATCTTTAGGTATTCCCTGCGTAAATAACAAAAACAACCCTTTTTGTCCCACTGAAAGGATTTATCTACCCGGGGATATTTTCAGCTTTTCCCTTGTATATCCCAAACATTTTGTTTACCTTACTGCCGTTTCCGGACGGAGACAACTATTATTGTTAAACCTAAAAAACAAAGTATTATGGCTGAGGAAAAGAAAACATACACATGGCCGGTACAATTGCGTGAAAACATGGTGACTGAAGACACAAGCGACTATGTGGCTTCGGTAAAGACATTTACCGTAACCAAAACGGTGGATGACATCATTAACGAGTTGATAAAAAGAGGTATTGAATATAAAAAGGAGACTTTCAGAGCAGTTTTCGGACTGATGGAAGGAATGATACGGGAAACGGTTTGTTCGGGGTATCCCGTCATCACCGACAATGCCCGTTACTCTCCCACCATCACCGGATCGTTCGATTCGAATGGCGATCCCCTTGGCGACAGTGAGATCAAGTGCGGCGTCAACATCCAACCGACAGACACGATGAAGAAAGAAGTGGCTCAGGTACGCATCGTGGTAGACACAACCTTGGAGCTGGGCGGCGCGAAGATCACCCGCGTGAAAGACCTTTATACCGGTGCGACCGACGGCACGGTACATGCCGGCGACATGATCGAAATCACTGGCAACAAAATTAAATGCCTCAACGCAGACGGCAGCGGTTTCGGCCGTTTCACCTTGTACAACGAAGGCGAATCCGGCGAAGAAATCACAAAGTTGGGCTACAACGACCCCTCGCGCGTCACCTTCATGTTCCCGACCGGCTTGCTGACCGGTACTTACCGGTTGGAGATTGAGACGTATTTTGCCGCAGGCAGTAAGTTGCTGAAAACTCCTCGCACGCTGGTTTGCCCCATTCTGTTAAAACTTGTTGAATAATTCTGTTTTGGGTAGGGTGTCTCCCCTAGTAAAGGGAGGCACCCTACCCTATATAGGGGAGACCTCCTACCCAGTATAGGGGAGGAATCGCACCCTAACATAGGGGTAATAAAATTAAGTCTACTGACCAATAGAAACATATTTTAATGACTTAGCATTATGGGTATAAATGAAAGTTATCAGTTACTTTGGAATAGCATCAATCGAATAAAACAACTTCTAAAAGATAGTAAAGAAGATCCTGGTGGTCTTTATATGGAAGAGCTGAAGGCTTATTCTGATTTTTTCTCAAACGAAGGAGCAAGATGCATACAGAATGCTCTGCAGACATCTCAAGGCAATATTTTTATAGGAGAGCTAGATAAAAACAATCACAGAGATGGTATCGGTTTGCTTATTTTTAGAAATGGTGATCTATTTCTTGGTGATTTTCGCGAAGGACAATTTCATGGCGAAGGTTTTTATTTAAGTAATGACAAATATCTGTTGTATTGGGGAGAATGGGAACATGGATCGCAACAAGGTAAAGGGACTGTGATTGGTGTGCATTATAAAAGCGAAGGTTATTATAAAGATGGAAAAGAAGTTAAAAACCTATATGTAAAAGACAAAGGTCATGTATCAACAAATTCAAATACAGAAAAGAAGATAGGTTGCTGGGGATATGTTTTATTATTCCTATTATTCGTTTTACTTATGAAAATGTGTAAGTTTATTTCTACCTGAAATACTATCCTTTTATTGTCTAACTAAAAAAAATGAAGATTATGAATTTCGAAGATGATCCTAATCAACATCATGATACTATTCAAGTATGGAGATGTGGCAATTGTGGAGTTACTGCTGAAACAGCAATAGGTGATACTCCTTATGACGGTTATTGTGACCTAGAGTCAGAAGTTGATTCCAACAGACGTGTAAAACATGCCTGGTACAAAGATTATACAAAATAGTATACATCTGATTTCATAAATAAGCCTGTCTGTGAATTTAGTAATCCATGGGCAGACTTATTTTCAATTTTACAGAAACCCACCGCTTAAGTATTATGTTCATTGACATTCCTTCTTCTTTCAGGAAATTGTGCATGTACAATACCGCTTTCCCAAATTTCCGCTAACTTTGCACCCAAATTCAGAGAAGTCCTTTACAAGAATGAAGCAAGCGATTATTTTCTTGAAGTTATGGATGATTTCGTTGTTAGTCGGCGGGTTGATCTCCTGCCAGCAAGAAACGCCGGTGACTTCAGTTATACATATTGATGCGGAAGGTACCATCCAAACCGTCAATCCGGATTTATACGGCATTACATTGGAAGAAATCAATCATGCCATTGATGGAGGTCTGTATGCCGAGATGATACAAAACCGGAGCTTTGAGGATGGAATTCCGCCTTTGAACTGCCCGTATGATGCCCGCCGCCGGGTAATTACGACTCCGAACGGCTATGACATGCCGTTTATGCGTTTGGATTCGCTTCCCGGCTGGAGACCTTTATCCACCAATACATGGATGTATCCGGATACCAAAGAATTGTTGAATGAGAAGAACAAGCGTTCGCTGGTTGTTTCGATTGCCACTACGGCCCAGAATGGTCGGGGCGGCGTCGTGGCTGAAGGTTATAACGGTCTGGCTATCCAGCAAGGGCAAACCTATCAGCTTTCCTTTTACCTGAAAGGCGGTTCGGTTTATCCGAAGAATTTGCATATCGCCCTGGAAGATTCCATCGGGAACCGGGTATTGAGTGATGTCTTTACGGTAACGCCTCATTACGAATGGAAGAAATACCGGCATACCTTTACAGCCAATGCCACGAGCAACAAGGCAATCCTGACTTTCTCGTCAGACAGTAGTCAGACGTTCTGGCTGGATGTCGTATCGTTGTTCCCGGAAACCTGGAAAGGACGGCCGAACGGACAGCGGCAGGACATTATGGAAGCCATTGCCAAGCTGCAACCTCGCTTCGTACGTTTCCCCGGAGGTGCTTTCGTTGAAGGATACACAGCAGGGACTTTTCCGGTCTGGAAAGAGACGTTGGGTAACATTGCCGAGCGCAAACACTTCTGGAATGTCTGGGGATACGGAACAACCAACGGTACCGGTTATCACGAATACCTGCAGTTGTGTGAAGACTTGGGAGCAGAACCGATCTATGTGATCAACAGTGGTATCACGAATATGAGCCGGCGCCCGCGTTATGAGTCCATCACAGAGATGGACAAGCTGGTACAAGAAGCACTGGATGCTATCGGATATGCCAATTATCCGACGGACTCTGTGTTGGGAGCATTGCGTGCCAAGAATGGGCATCCGAAACCTTTCCACTTAAAATATGTGGAGATCGGAAGCGAAAACTACGGACATGAATATACCAAACGCTTCGAACTGTTCCGAAAAGCCATCAAAGAGAAATGGCCGGAGATTACAGTCATCAGTAACCGCCTGGTTGGCCGTCAACCACGGAGTGAATGGCATGACATACACTTCAACGGGAAAAACTCGTTCTTCCTTTCCAACCAGAGCCGCTACGAAACGGTCAAAAGCCGGTACGAATGGGAAAATACCTTCGTGGGAGAATTCGGAAACATGCAGTCGTCGGAAGCCCGGACCATGTCATCAGCCATCGCCGAAGCCTGTTTCCTGATCGGCATTGAGAACTATCCGGACATGATGGCGCGTATTGCCTATTCTCCGGTATTGGGAAACACCGATTATACCAAGGAACGCTGGCCGATGATCCTTTTCAATAACCATCAGATCGTCCTCTCTCCTTCTTATTATATGTGGATGCTATTCAACAAATACCGCGGAGACGAAGTGATTCCATCTCAGGTTGAAACCTATCTGCGCCCGACAATTACTAACGGATTCGCTTCAGTGTATATGTTCGACAACTGTTATGAGATGAATCAGGTAATGATCGATGGGAAACCGGTAGAACAAGGACAGATTTTGAGTGGTAACTGGAGAATATCTTCCGGTATATTAACACCGGTTCCCAACCGATGGAATTATGTATTGTTGGGCGATTCGACAGTCAGCGACTACGAGTTTACTTCGCATATCCGCCGGACAAAGGGAAGCGAACTGATCCAGTTCCGTGTCCGCAATAACGGTTGCCTTCGCGAACAGCAGGATTATATCAGTTTCACCCTAGGCGATGGCTATGCCCGGCTATACCATCAAAGTGGGAACGTAACCGATACATTAGCTGCAACGGTCAAACAACCTTTGGTCAATAATACCGACTATGACGTCCGTATCCGTTGTCAAAAGGATTCGATCTTCTGTTATGTGAACGAAGTATTGGTACAGAAAGCAGGTATGCGTCCTTATCCATCATTGGCTTCGGTAGCCACGCTCGACAAGAAGAATAACTGTTTGTATCTTAAAGTCGTCAATACAACCCGACATGAAGAAAAAGCCGAGCTGAACATTCAAGGATTATCAGTGGAAGATGCCGTAGATATCATTGAGTTGGCTGGCGAACCGGAAACAGGCAACACCTTTGAGAAACCAGATCGGATCAAACCGGAGAAGAAGAAGACAACTTTTACCATGGGTATTCCCAAGACGTACAAGTTTCCGCCTTCTTCGATTACCATCATGAAGTTTAAGGTTGAAAAGTAACCTCTTAGTTACCGGATAAATTCGGTCAGATCTATAAAAAGAAGAATGCCTTGCTCCATCGTTGTATTGGAACAAGGCATTCCTCTTTTATTCTGTTGGTCGCTTATCCTTTATTAATCCGTCAGATCTGCTACTTCAGCTCGTGCCTCACGGATCAAATCGGTCGGAGAAAGACAGACTTGCAGGCCACGTTGACCGGCACTGACATAAATATGTTCGAATCCGGTTGCTGATTCCTGAATATAGGTGGGGAAATGCTTCTTCATTCCAATCGGAGAACAACCGCCACGGATATAACCTGTCAGCGGTAATAATTCCTTCACGTGAATCATCTCACAACTCTTGTTACCGGAGACCTTGGCAGCTTTCTTCAAGTTGACTTCTGCTGCTCCTGGTATTACACAGACAAAATAACCACTCTTGTCGCCGCGTAATACCAGCGTCTTGAACACCTGACTGACATCTTCGCCCAACTGCTCTGCCACATGCGTTGCACTCAGATCATTTTCATCCACTTCATAAGGCACCAGTTTATAGGCCACTTTTGCCTTATCAAGCAAACGAGCCACATTCGTCTTGTTTATTTTCTCTTTCATGATTCAATTCCTTTCATGGATAATTGTACCCGTTTCCGGGTTGTATCGATACTTAATACTCTTACTTGTACATGCTGATGAATAGAAACAACATCTGCCGGATTACTCACGAAACGGTCTGCCAGTTCCGAAATGTGAACCAGTCCGTTTTCCTTGATTCCTACATCCACAAAGCAACCAAAATTGGTAATATTCGTCACAATGCCCGGCAATATCATGCCTTCCTGCAAATCATCGATGGTATGAATATCCGGATTAAAGCTGAATTCCTGGATTTCGCTACGCGGATCACGCCCCGGCTTGTCCAGTTCCTTCATGATATCCTGCAAGGTTGGCATACCGATCTGATCCGTCTGATACTGTTCCAGACGAATTTGTTGCTTCAATTCTTTCCGTTTCATCAGCTCTCCGACCGTACAATGCAAGTCTGCTGCCATCTTTTCTACTACCGGATAACTTTCTGGATGGACAGCCGAATTATCCAACGGGTTACTTCCATTGGGAATACGCAGGAAACCGGCACATTGTTCGAAAGCCTTTTCACCCAGTCGTGGTACCTTCTTCAGGTCTTTCCGGCAAACAAACGGACCATTCTCTGCCCGGTACTGTACAATATTCTGAGCCAAGACAGGTCCTAAACCGGAGATGTACGTCAACAATTCTTTGCTCGCTGTATTTACATTTACCCCAACCAGATTGACACAACTCTCGACCGTCTGATCCAAACTCTTCTTCAATAACGCCTGATCCACCGCATGCTGGTATTGACCGACACCAATACTTTTCGGATCGATCTTGACCAACTCGGCTAAAGGATCCATCAAACGGCGACCAATGCTGACGGCACCGCGCACCGTTACGTCGTATTCCGGAAATTCTGCCCGTGCTACTGCCGAAGCGGAATAGACAGAAGCTCCATCTTCACTGACGACAAAGACCTTGACCGGCTTGGTATATCGGATGTTGGTAATAAATTCTTCCGTCTCGCGGCTGGCAGTTCCATTACCAATCGAGATGGCATCTATATTATAAGCCTCCACCAAATGCTGGATTTTGATCTCGGCCTTCTTTCGTTCATTCTTAGGCGGATGCGGATAAATCGTTTCATTGTGCAACAGATTTCCCTGTGCATCCAGACAAACCACCTTACAACCCGTGCGATAACCCGGATCAATACCCAAGACTCGCTTCTGCCCTAAAGGCGGAGCCAGCAGTAACTGCCGGAGATTATCAGCAAAGACTCGGATCGCTTCTTCATCGGCTTTCAGTTTGCTGCTTTTGGCAAACTCCGATTCGATGGAAGGTTTGAGCAAACGCTTATAGGCATCATCAATCGCCAATTGGAATTGTTCCCAGCAGGCGCCATTATTCCGTTTATACTGCCTGTATAAGGATTCGAGACAGGCGTCGTCATCTGCCGGCGCAATCGAAACCCGTAAGAAACCTTCCTCCTCGCCTCTTCGTACTGCCAGAAGCCGATGCGACTGACACCGCGAAAGTTTCTCTTCGAACTGGAAATAGTTCCGATATTTCGCACCTTCCTCTTCTTTTCCTTTGATGACTTTCGCTGAAATGACCGCCTGGCGGAAAGCAAAACGCACCTGATTACGCGTCCGCTCGTTCTCGTTTACCCATTCGGCAATAATATCCCGCGCACCCGACAAGGCATCTTCTTCATCTTTCACCTCGCCCTGCACAAATGCCGGCACGCGTCCGGACAGGAACGGTTCCTTTTGGGCTGCAATCAGCTTAGCCAACGGTTCAAGCCCTTTCTTTCGCGCCATCTCGGCACGCGTCACTCGTTTGGGTTTATACGGGAGATAAATATCTTCAATCTCATTACTGTCCCACGAGGATTCGATTCGTGCTTTCAATTCCGGCGTCAGCTTTTCCTGTTTCTCCAGTGCATTCAGGATTGTGTCCTTTCGTGCCTTCAGTTCCGTCAGTTTATCCAACCAGTTCTTGACGTCCGTTATTTGTACTTCATTCAGTCCGCCGGTCATTTCCTTTCGATAACGACTGATAAACGGAATAGTAGCTCCCGACTCCAGCAGTCCGATTGTATTCCGTACCTGCGGAAGCGGCAGCTGAAGTGCTTTGGCTATTAAATCCGGATATATTATTTCCATATTGATATGATTTCAGAATTGACCTGCAAAAAAAACGAAAATCCTGTGGATATGCAAGCCTACAACGTAATCACTTCGGCATTCATGGCCTTGATCTCATCTGCATGATGCGACGAGAAAACGACTGTTGCCTGTTTTTCCTGCTGCCATTCCACCAGGAAACGAGCAACTAACTGCCGAAGCTCCACATCCAAACCGTTGAAAGGTTCGTCCAGTAACAGCAATCCGGCCGGGAACATTAACGCCCTTGCCAAAGCAACCCGTTGCTGTTGTCCATAACTCAAGGCAGCCGGATACATCTCGGCCCGCTTTTCCAACTGAAAAGCTGCCAGCAGTCGGAGTGATTGCTGTTCCAAGATTGCCCGATCGTAATAGGCAGCGCCACCAAGCATGATATTCTCCTTTGCTGTCAGTTGTGGAAGCAATGTCGGTTCCTGAAAGAGATTGGCGGTCTGCCCAGGTAAACAGGAGATTTCTCCACCGGTGGGCCTCAAAGTTCCGTTGAGGAGTTGCAGTAATGTAGTTTTTCCTTGCCCCGACGGAGCCGAAAGTACATATATCTTTCCGGCTTTCAGGATGATATTCATGTGATGTACTCCATAGGAATAAGAGACATCCGTCAAACATATATCGTTAGGCTGAAGTGAAACTGTCTGTAACTCTACAGCCGAATGACGATAACGTACGGAAGGCTGCCAGTCTGATAAGCGGGAAATCAACTTGTCGGTCAGCCAACTCAAGACAATTGCTACCAAGGTCCAGGCGATCAGTTCCGGGACATCAATAAAGACTTGCGCTTCTTTCATTCGTTTCCCGATACCATCCACACATTGCGACAAGACTTCTCCCATAATGATAGCCCGCCAACCAAAGCCCACGGCCGAAGCCAGTCCGCTGAAAAGATAGGGCTTCAGTTGCGGATAGTTAATCTGAAACAAACGATTCCAGGCATTCAGGTGAAATTGCCGGGCAAGTATCTTCCAAGAATCCCGCCGATTCATCAAACCTTTCAGCAGGTTTTCAGTCAGCAACGGATACATTGTCAGAAAAGCGATCAGCAAAGGAATCATTTCCGGGTTCAGGAATATCAATGCCAACAGGATGAAAGAAATAACCGGTACAGAGCGCAGTAACGACAACCAAGGCATAAACAAGAACCGTATTGCTTCCGACCGATTCAACAGAAAGGCTGTTATGGATGCAGCTGCCAGAGAAAGCAGTAAACCGACGCAGGCTCTCAGACAAGTAGTTCCTATACTGACAAGAAATCCGGGTGTATAAACCAACCGAAGCAATGCACGGATCAGATCCGGGAACGAAGGAATCAGTTGCGGTTGTGCCATCTGCCACGAAAGCAACTGCCAGACAACAGGTATCAACAAGATAGACAGACAAGTCAGTACAATGCGTTTCATACGTCATTTAAGGAATAAAGGTTGAGTCGGGTAACCGGCCGCCTGTCGAACGGGGCTCGTAATGATTCATCAACTCCAGGAAATGCCCTACTTCTTCACGGCAATCTGTGGCCGGGATATAACGGATACGACAACGCTCGATGGTGGAAGGCGAAAGCATCCGATTACCAAATACACGTCTGTTTTCCAATATGCGGATCGCCTCTTCCGGTTTTTCCTGTGCAAAACGGCAGGACTGATCCAGAAGAGTCTGAATGGAATCTTTTAATGCCAACAAAGATTCCCGACAAACCACCGCCGTCTGCGGAAAACCATACGACAAAGAATCCGGACGATTCAAGTCTGCCAGAATCTGAAGCGTGGAATCCTGTTCCAACGCCATCGACAGAAAAGGTTCACTCAATACGGCCGTCTGCACTTTATCCGTCTGCAATGACAACAGGACTTCACGAGCTGTCGCAAACGAATAGTCGTACGCATAAGCACCTTTTTGCTCCAGATAATAACGGGCAAGTATATCGGGCGTTGTCCCGGCGCCGAACAAATAGACTGGCGGCACAATATGATCGCGCCCTACTAAATATAAGGTTCCCCAAATCGGACAACCTAATAAAGGATAACGAATACCTTTATTATATAGGTTAGCAGCCGAAATCATCGGTAAAACCGCTATATCAGCCTCTCCTTTCACTAATAAAGCCTGCATCTGTTCGGGCGAATCCAAAACTTTTACCAGCATTTTCTTCCCTTTTAATACCGGCTCTTTTTCCATCCATTGTGCAAAGGCTATTGCTGACGGGCCACGTAATACCGCCACTTCGTAAATCATTTCAGCCGATTCTTTCTTAGAATCCAATTTACAACTCCACAAAACGAGTAGTAAAATGAAGAACCAGCCATATCGGAATTTATATAACATCTACACTTAGTCTTTTGAATGTAACAAGTGTTACCTCTGAGGGTGTCAAGTTATTAGTAATCATTCTTGGATCGACACCTTTTAATGTAATCATATCGCTTTTTATTTATAATGATTCGACAAGTTTATCACCATAATAATTCAGCTAATTTGCAAATATAAGCAACAATCCACATATTCACAAACCTGTGAACATTTTTCAGAAACAAAGAGAATTATACCCTAATCTAATTGATAATAACGGTCATTTATGTATACCTTTTATCGTTTCACCCGGGTGATTCAATCGTCTCACATAGGTGGAACGATCGTTCCACAGGGGTGAAGAGATCGTTCCACAAGGGTGAAACGGTAAAAAATAAACGAGAATTACCTTTATTTATTGTCATTTAACGGATTTAGTTGACTTAAAAT
>UMDC01040629.1_pt1 | contig 30620 bp, 12 predicted proteins | sample 1964391 | NCBI WGS metagenome assembly UMDC01 (sample SAMEA4835984, study PRJEB28245) | human gut metagenome | biome: gut microbiome; material: fecal sample | place: Denmark | collected 2008 | reverse complement strand
TTATATCGGGTGGTTTCACACCCTTCACAGTAATTTGCTGAATACTATTCATATAGGGGAGTGTGTGAACCCTTGTTTGGAATTTGGGATATGGAGAAAAGGATACGTTTTAAGACGAAAATATAAACCGTTGTCAGAGTTAAATAAGCACTAGTTTAATTCTGACAACGGGCTAATATACTATTCAAACACATACCAGTTACAGTAATAAGCAGGAATTTCTATTTCCATAGATATAGAATAATCCCGATCTATTTGTTTTATTTCTGTACTGCCATCAGATTTTCGGATAGTAACCTTGTCTTTTAGACCTGTATAATATAAAGGAACGCGTATGTTTTTTTTGATAGGACTGGATAATGGATTATATACCATCATTAACCCTTTTTCCTTTAATTCAGGATTGACGTGTATGAACCCATCCCAATCACTTCCATCGGCTCGTCGTAAATGAATGATATCTGAATTTAAAATTGCACGATGCTCTTTATAAAAATCAACCCATTTTTTTACAATCGATTTTGTTTCAGGTGCATCATATAACTGAGGACCTCGATAGCAAGCAATGACTCCTGCTCCAAAATTGTTCGCTAAACGCATTTCATAATGAGGCAAGTGTTCTTTTAATGGTTCTATCGTTGCTTCTTTTCCACCTCCGTGATATTCAACTAGTGGAACCATCATCCAACCCATTGATGGTGTTTTTAACCATGTACCATCATAGATGTTTTGCCTTTCTATGATTTCTTGTTGTTTACGAGGTAATGACCAGTTTGTTTCTCGATAACCCATTCCGGTCTTATTTTGTCCATTCATAAAATACCAATCTGGAATATTTAAGAATATACCTTGAGATTTACAATTTTGATAGAACTCCTTTATGGTTTGATACTGTTTCCATTGAGAATCGTCTAAACCTTTATGTCCGGGATGAGATGTTGAGGCACATTCATCTCCAGGATAACTTCCATCATGTTCTAATATATCTTGACCAGTTTCTTTAAAATATGTCTTTAATTTACGCATATATTCTTGTCCCCATTTACTTTCGATACAGGGGGAAGCTCCAAACTGAGGTGTCTTCCCTTCGGGCATTATGACATCATTCTCTTTATCTATACTTCGACTAGCCAGTAAGGAATAACCACCTAATGCAATACCCTTACTATGTGCATAGTCTGCTAAATCTTTCATCCTCTTTAAATTCTCAGGGCTATCATCTTCCAGGTTGACACCACTCCAAAATGTCATGATGACCATTTCGAATCCAACTTCTGCACATTGATCGATAGCTTTCTTAACAGATTCATTATCTGCATTACGAACATGCATAAAGATAGGGTTCTCTGCAATCCAAGGAGCTGCAATTCTGTACATCTTTCTTATTTGAAGCGTTTTACGCTCTTTATCCCAAGTGTCATGAAATAATTCCCATATGCGGTGACTTGAAAATATACCTCCTGTTTTAATATCATAGGCAGGGCCATATTCAGGATAACTTTCCAGTAGACAGGGAATATTCATTAACCAATCTACTTGTGTTGTATATTTCGGATCTTTTTTCCAATGTACATGGTGCTGAATACCTAAATTAGCAAATTCGTCATTTTTATCTTGCTCATTGGCATGTACGAAATCAGATTCTATTGTGATATTAGGAGTCGTGAAACTCCGATTAAAGACTGTTGCGTTTTCTGGTTCCATAACTGCCAAGATTTCACTTTTGTAAGTATTTATACAGACAGGATGATTTGACTTATTTTTGATAGAAATCCATTTACTGATAAGTGGAATACCATCATATATTTCATAATGAATATTTACTTCAATATCTTTTAAATAAGCAAATTGCATGTTCTTGTTGGTTGTAGGAATACCTCCATAGGCATTTAGAAAGTCGATTCTGCAGCGACCAGATTCTCCTTTTTCAGTAAATTCGGTGTTACTTCCATTCAAGTCCATTTTACCAACTCGTACACATTGAGATATAGATCCTTTCGGTATAGTTATTTCTTTTAACTCGGTCCATTTATTACCATCATATGAAAAACTACAAATGACAGAGGAGTTAGTACGTTGCATTTTCAAATAAACGGGTTCTCCAGGGCGATATCCTGAAAATTCCATTTCATATTCCATTCCTGCTCCTGTTACCCCAAATTTAGCGTCCGCAGTACGTAAATAGGTTTTTACGGTTTTATTGTTGAATACCCATACCATTCCCGGTCCCCAACTTGCGGCTTTGTCTGTTCCTGGATGAATTTTTGTTATAAGTACTTCCGTATTGTCTGGAAGTCTTCTTTCTGCATAAGCACAAGTGTTTGCAGGAATCAATATTTCTCCAGATTTTCCTTCGTTCTCAAACGAATTTACTTTATTACTGGCTGATGTAATTACATTCCAACCAGCTGGTATTGATTGTATAAAATTTGACTTGAAAATGGATTCCCTATTCTCATCAGAGGTAAAACGAGATTCTAACCGATGCAATAATTGTTCGTTAGCTTTGTATTGTAGGATTAATTCTTTACCTTTTGCTGGCCATGCCGGATTACTGGCCATCCATTCTTTGCGAGGTTTCCATGTAAATCTTGGTTTTATTTCTGATACTTTATATCCATCATATTGGAAAGCCATTGAGTCTGGAGTCATAACATCTAACCATTCCGGTAATAAATAGTTATGTACAGGTTGTCCAGTCAGTCCTCCTATTGGAATCTGAATATGATTAATTTCAATTTCTGCTTCAGGTCGAACCGAACGTAACATGCCTTCACCTGTCATTAGGTTATTTAAACGAACTGTTGTCCCTTCTTTAAAAACGCGTTCAATCAGTCCGTTACTAATGATTAGATTACCGTTTATCTCTTTTATTGAGGCTTGGTATTCTTTATTATTCAACATCCAGTCATTTTTAGTTTGACTGGATATATTTGATTTTGCATATCCACAGATCTGCAAAATCAAATATATTATAATGATAATTTTTTTGTTTCTCATATAAGAATCATTTATCTCAGTTAATTGTCACGACAGGACAAATTTTATACTTGTAATATTGATGTTGGTGTTTAAACTGGATTTTATTTGATAAAGGATCCTGATTTATTACTTGCATAATATTTCCATCTTTATCCACTGCTTCAATATCAACTCCTAAATTTGAAAAACCAAGTAATGACAAGTTGAAGTCTACTTCTTCTAAATCTTTTAACGGAATAATTTCCCAACCAAACTTTTCTTTTTTCAACATATAAGAACCTTTACCTCCTAATTCTCCTCTTTCTGTTTCCCCATAAGTATTAATATAGAACAGATGATCAGAATAGACTTTATCGAGTAGTTTACCTGTTGGGGATACTGGATTGGTTGAAGAAATGGAAAATAAGCGACTTCCGGGTAGAATGGCTAATGTCCCATATTTAGGCAGTGAATAATCATGTTCATTTTCATTCACAACCCAAGGTTTCTCCGAGAAGTTCGCATAGATCCGTAAACCACTTGAGTATTCTACTCGGATACAAGGAGCTTTTAGTAAATCCTTTTTGATTGCATCAGAAGAAGAAACAAACGAAGTTCCATCAAAATATTGAATACTTTTTACAGGAACCATAGAGTAACTATTTTGAAATGGTTGTAGAAAAGCATATCGGCGAACTGCATCAAATCCGTCTGATAAAATACCGATGTTTCCAAAAGCATAGGCATAAGCTACATAAGCCTCATTCGATACATTCGACATTCCATCCATTTCCAAAGGATTTATCTTCAGTAATTGGAAATCCGGGAATATTGGCAAACAATGATTCATATGGGAATAATTTCCATCTAATAGTCCTGCATAAAACCAATGTGTACCACCTTCTGAATAAACCGGACCTTGATAAGCTCGACGTTCATTCATTAAAGTCATACCAATGTATTCAAATACAGTACGGAATTTCCCTGCTCCGGGTGTACGATAATCATAATCCACCCTATCCATAGGAGAAATACAAGTTTCCACATCACAATAGGAAAAGTTTGTACCGAATGTTTTGTGAATTTGTGGAGCTAAGATGGCTTGTTGTTCCCAGCCAATTGTTACTTTATCTGCATAACAACGACACCAAGCAGGACCCCAACCATAATCTTTATGACTGATGCGAACCCAGTCTTCGTTCCATAAAGCATTTACTGGAGCGAAATCCATATAATTGGAGTAAAAACCAATTCGCCAATCTTGTCCTTGTACAAAACGGACATATTCTTTTAATTTTTCAACTCCTAATTCCGGATTGGGTTGAGTTCGGAAAGTATAACTTTCTCCTCCGGAACGCCAAAAGTCCTCATGATAACGAATACTAACTTTTTCTACTCCTTTTGATCGAAGGTCAGTAACAAACTTACCTAATTTGGGAAGATCACTTCCTCCATTAATAGCCCATAAACGATCTACTTGGTTTGAACGCATCGGAGAAGCGGGATTATCGATTGTAGGAAATACTTCTTGCACATCTGGTGAAACATTAATGAAAAGTCGTTCACGTAAAGGATTACGTTTTTTGTTGTTTAACGGGTAATATTTTACGCCTCCATTATAAATAGCTTTTCCTTTTTTAATTCCTTTGTTTCCTCCATAATAGAGAGAAGCGTTAGTATAATACCAATCAAACATCGTTAAATAAAACAAGTTATCAGCATATAAGATACTTGGACTGTCTGCTGTATAAGAATCATTCGCAAAAGGATTATATACCAAGAAAGGAACCTCTACCAGCTTTCCATCTGAAACAGAATCTGTTGCTCCCAAGCGTATCTCTTCTACCTTCCCGTTTTCCGATTTTTCCTCGATCGTCCAAATTAGTGACTTTTGCTTAATCGTATAAGAACAATCAAAACGTTGATTCAAATTCTTTCCGATAGCTTTGTAACTGATAAATAATGTATCATTCTTCAGTTGTTGACCAAGTACTTTCCACGTTGCAGTGGATTGCCCTTCAAATAGGATTTGTGCATCGGCATTGATTTTTTTCTCTTGTCCATTATATAATAAAGTAACTCCTCCAACTGGATAAGTCGGATCAACTTGATAAGTTAACTGGGCATCTTTCCCTTTATAGGAGAATGTGTACAACTCACCTTGTTGGCCGACTTCATTCTTGAAATCTGTCAGTTTGTTGGTAGGCAAGATGGTCTCTTTACGAAGTGGGAAAGGTAATTCCTTGGGGAATGATTTGAATTTCATCGGCTTCAATACTTCTTGATACCCATAAATCGGGCCTAGGAATATATTGTTTTCCTCATTCGGTTTAGTTCCGTTACCACGGAACTCTAAACCAATGAACGTAATCGGACGGGCAATACTATCATTCAGTTTGATATGATTCAAAAACCAATATTTGTAGTTCATATTTCGCCATAACCATTCTTGCATGAAGGGGATAGTTATCTCCCGACCTTTAGCATCTTGGATGACGGCATAGTGGGTCATCGCTTCTCCACTGTTTTCCCATAACCAGTGATTCCCAAAATTCCAGAAATTAATACAATCCCACTCCTTTTGAAATTGATACGGTTTAACCAACTCCACTCGGAAACCTGCTTTAGATTGTTTGGTTTTGTAAACAACTTTTCCACTATAATTACCAACCACACGTTGTTCCTTGGTTCTGTACAAGGCTGCATCCGCCTGATCAGTCCGTACTTGCCACTGTGTACAATCATCAAACGTCAATAATGGTTCACGGGTTTCCTTTCTGCCAATCATTTCATAAGGAATACTACCAATACTTTTTTGTTTGGGATCCTCATTGATTCCTTGAACAGCCGAACTCCACTCATGCCTGTCTGTTTCTTGTGCATTCATCTGTAAATTCCCTGCTGAAAAAATCAGTAAGAAATAGGTACAGATAGGTATACATTTAAATCGTTTCATATAGGTAATTAATTTGTGTTTAGCATGTATTTTATGTATAGACCAAATAGATTTACTTGTAAAAAATATAGTAACCTTTCATGTTTCAAAGGACGAGACACTCTACATTCTTACAGATTATCTCTATTGGTCAATCGTCTTTGCCTTTATCGAATTGTATAACGAACGATAGAGACTTCCTCTGTAGAAGTATAGAGAATACCTCAATCGGACAGTGGAATTGATCTCTATCGATTGTCTCTACAACTTTCGTAAAGATCTGTTTTACGGAGTAAGAACCTCGCTTTTCGTATTATTGGGCCTCCAATTTCCTGGGATTTATATATTTCCCTGAAGAATCGACGTCATACAATGTCCATGTATGGTTATCATTACGTTCCAAATGGTACCGATTGTTTTGCTCTTTCATCTCTTCCTTGAGTTCGGCCGGGAAGATACCGGCACGGCGTGCATCTTCCCAAATGCGGAACGCTTTGAACACCGAAGCTTTGTCTTTGCAACTTTCTACCGACTTTTCACTTAGCCCGAGCATATAAGTAGCGTTCCATGCAACAGCTTTGGATTGTAAGTTCTCTATCACTTGCATATCCCAATCGGAATTAAAATTCTGAATTCCAAAGGAAGGACAGGTGAAATTATTTATATTCCCATTCCGAGCATCTTTACCTTGTATACCAAAGGAATTGGTAACCGGATTGAACATATTGTTTCCTCCTCCAACATTACCATTCCCCATGTACAACCAATTACCATACATGATGCCTGATCCCATCACACGAAGTTCGTTACCTCCATATTCATGGAATTTATCAAACAAATTCCGATAAAAACGTTTCATCGAATAGAAACCATGGCCTTGATACATAAAACTCTCCTGTCCATCGAAATCTATGTAATTCATACCTCCGTCTACTAACAACTTGGCATAATAATCGGCGTAGTCATCTTGTAAATTCATATCTGGAACAAAACCATTGTAACAGTTCATCTGCAATTTAGCCAAGATTTCTCCTGCCTTATGCGATTGTGCTTCTGTATTGTATACTCCTCGTTTTACACCTTTTAGGGTGTAAGGAGAGGTCGTTGTGACACCCTCGTAAGTAAGTAACTCTTTTCCCAATTTCAATACATTCAACCTATTACAATGCCACGTTCCCCATTCATTCAGCCAACTGGTATCAGCTACACAAATATTAGTTTGAGTAGCATCTATTTCATGAACGATTTTCGTCTTCAATACCACACATAAACTATCGTTGGGTACCGGACTTACATCGCTACAGTGCGGTTGTAAGAATTCGCAAAGTGTGTGTAAGCCGTAAGCAATACCAGCTTGATTAGCCATATCGGTAAATTCTGCAATAGAAATGTCTTTTCCTCCGTAAGTGATCCTCTTGTTTGCCCAACGATTTGCTGGATTCGCATAATATTCGCCCAAACCTTCATCTTGTACAGCATGTACGCCTAGCTGAGTTGCATACGAAATTAAACTGTCATGTTTACCCCACCACGCAAGATCGGCACAAGCAGCTTCAGGATCACGTACCCATTTGCCATGATTGGTAATATAAGGTAAACCTTCGTTCTTGACGATTTGTTCATAGAGCTTTAACGTTTGCTCCTTAGGACAGGCAAAAAAAGCTACTGCAGAACCAATCATATCCTCGTCAACAGCTTCAACACGATGATGCTTGGGTACATTTACATTATTGAAACCCGGTATGAGGGTAAAGAAAATATCTCTCTCTTGCCGACGGTCACGCGAGTTCATCACAACATAAGATCCGACTTCTGGAATATAGTCTGCTCCATTACCTATATTAAAGAAAAAATAGCCTTCCTTACGATTTGTGAAAGCTATATCACTGATACCATCGCCACCGATACGAAACTTCTGTCCTTCCTGGAGCGAATCGGGCAAAGGATATTTTATCGGATCAGGCGTATGTACTTTATAATACATTTGGTTCATATCTCCATCAGTAGGTAGTCCTGTGTTGGTAATATCGTTTAGAGCAACCATACCAATTGTAACTTGATCATTACTGACTACCCCTAATAAGTCTCCAATATATTCACGGATGGTAGTATAATAAGGTCCCCATACCACATGATCGGCTTCTCCTCTATTCTCTAGAGAAAGAAGGTTGAAGGTGACATATTGCTCTTTTTCCTCTACTGCCACGGTTGCTTTTGCTCCATTAGAATAAGATAAAACGATGTTACCATCTTTGCTCCAAGCAGAGGTTGGCAAAATAGCCTTATCATTACCCTCATAAAGAGCCAGAAGAGGCGAACCTTTTTTGAGGGAGAGATATTCTTTGTTATCAGTTTTACTTTTGATGCTACTCAAAAAGCCATGACCGTCTATTTCTAATGTTAGATAGTCAGTATCCAGACAGAATTCATTCTCTGTATTACAACTCAATAATGAAACAGATAGTACCCCAATTACTATCCTGTTCGAGAGATTTTTCCTAAAAAGTTTCATACTAATTACCCATGTATAAAAATAAATTACTCAATAAACACTAAATTATTGAATCCTTTTTTGAGTTAAACAAAAAGAGAACGCCAAAATGTACCTTTTCTCATAGCCCAGTCAAGAAAAGGCCATCCTGGCGTTTTTGCAATATCCTATCTATAATAACTTACACCACTTACTTCAATGGATCAAAACTACCACCCCATTCATTGTTTTGTTGACTTTGGTCATTAATGAAGTTCTTAGCCATTGTGTCCAAACCAAGAGGATAGAACCAATGAGACGTTGTAACGTTATACTGTGCTGCCTCTACTTGTTTTACGTTCAAAACGAATTCCAAGTGGAATTGATCACGCGTAGATTGGTCTGCCATGTTTTGTGTCCAATCGAAATCCTCTAAGTCATTAGCAGTTCCATTAAAAACAAATATAAGATTTGAATTATATTTCTCAGCATTCATAATATCAAAACGCATCCAACGACGTAAATCACCGAAACGTTTACCTTCCTGATTGAACTCAGCCAAACGTTCATTGATCAGCAGATGGCGAACTCCTTCTTGACTGGCATAATGATCCAAACCATATCCGAAAGAACCCGTTCCTTGTTCGATACCTGCTCGTTTACGAATTAAAGCAATATAATCCAAAGCTTCTTTATAGTCATGTCCATCGTTATTCAACTCATTGGCGCATTCAGCTAAATTCATATAAACTTCCGCCAAACGAATTTCGATCCAAACATTCTCACCTAGATAAGTAGAAGTAGCTCTATCAGTACCTGGAGTCACAGCCTTTAAAGGATAGAATCCTCCATATAGTCCCGTTTTTGTTGAAGCTCCAAACTGATAATCACACAACCCCTTAAAACTTCCATCACCTTTTATACAGGCAGACCAAAAGTTTTGTCCAGCAGGTATTTCTTCTGAGGGGAACGACATACCTGGCACAGAAACTGAAGCATAGAAACGAGGATCCATCCCACTTACTAAAATTTCCTCTATTTGTGCGTTATATGTGGCATCAGTCCGTAAACGTGCTGTATCTAATGAATTCTCGTTAAATGAAGACTGTGGATACATTGCCATAGAAGAACCATCTTTCAATGGAAATGATAGTAGGGATGGTAGCGTTGGTAAACAGCGGCATGCCCAACCATTGGTTAATTGCTCAGGTAGCAGTTGCCACATATTGTATGATGAATCTGCATATTTATAGCGTTTAAACATAATTGCTTCTGTATTTGCAGATCCACTTGTCAACCAAATTTGACTAAAATCAGGCATGAGTGCATATCCTGCGGCTAAACAGGCATCCAATGCTGCTTTGTTGGCATCGTATGCAGCTTTCCAACGTGCCGGATCGTTCTCTCGGTTGAATAGGGGACTTGCATACCATAACAAAACACGACCTTTGAAGGCTAATGCCGCACAACGGTCAATTCGACCATAGTCGTTTCCTGTCCACTTTTCTGGAAGTAATGCAATTGCTTGATTTAGATCCGCTATGATTGTATCAACACAAACGGAGGTTGGGCTACGTTTGACATATAGAGATTCTTCATTGTTAACATCTTGAACCTTCGTGATAAGGGGTACGCCACCGACATCTTTTACATAGCTCCAATATCGCCATGCTCGCCAGAAAAGAGCTTGTCCTTTAATCTGGTCGTTTTCTTCCTGTGAAAGAACTGATTCTGGAACATTCGGTAATTCGTTTAACATAAAATTTATTCGATCGATGTACTCGTAATCAAAATTGATACCATTATTACTTACAGATAAGTTGATTCCCCTTTGGTAATCACTCATATTGTCATTTTGATCAATAGACTCATCGCTTCCATCTCCATCAAAATCCCATCCTGGCATCAATCCTCCATAGATATTTGTCAGATAGGCATTAATCATGGTTTTGTCTCCCCATGCGCCTGAAGGATCGATAGCTTCTGTATTCATATAATCCAACTGGCATGATACCATGCTAGCCAAAAGCGGAAACGCTAATAATTTGATACCGTTCTTTTTTATGTATTCTGTAAATGTCTTCATATTCATATCATTTAAAAATTAACACTAACACCTCCACCTAACGTTCTCATGATTGGATAAGCAACGCCACTCCAACCAGGACTTAATTCTGGATCCCAGTGTTTGAAGTTACTAATATAAAAGAGATTTGTACCGGTTGCAAACAATTTAATACTTTCAATGGCATTTCCCAATGGATGATCAAATTTGAATGTGTAACCAATATTCAGATTACTCAAACGAATATAACTAGCATCTTCATACCAATAATTTACATCACTTTTTGCATATGAACGGTAATCTCGAGGGGCCATTTTCGGAAGTAAAGCATCGGTATTATCTGGTGTCCAAGAATTCTCTAGCCATTCAGTATTATACATTTGATTACTGTAATAATCACACAGATTATAAAAGTTCTTCGGGTTATGAAGTTTCCCTGTGAAAGTCATATCGATACTTAAGTTTTTCCAACTTGCCCCTAAATTTATACCGAAGTTGATTGGAGCAGGATTAGCATATAATACCTCTTTGTCATATTTGTCAATTACCCCGTCTGGCGTTCCATCAGGGCCACTCTTATCCACATAGACAAATGAGCCGACTTGAATTGGTAATCCTCCATCCGGACCTGTCCCATAGTTTGGGTTATTTGCTAAAAACTCGTTTAGTTGATCTTCGTTTCGGATAATATAGCCTTCATAGGCTGTAATGTAATTTGTTGTTTTTCCTACTGGAATTTCATAATCCAACAAACCTTCTGAATAATCCTTTTCAATTACTTTATTCCAACCATATGAAGCCGTTAAATCAGCATGCCAATCTACATTACCAGTACGATCACGCCAACCGATACTTAAATCTACACCCTGTGCATTAACTACTCCATAATTTTCTGCAGGTAATGAACGGCTGAATGTTGTAGGAAGGGAATTTTGGCGTGTACCCAAAATGTCATAGGTGTGTTTATACCAATATTCAACTGATCCATGTAAATGGTTTAGAAATTCATAATCTACACCAACATTATAACTTAATGATTTTTCCCATGTTAGGTTGGGATTGATTAATGAACCATATTTCAACCCGTAGTTCTTGGAGAGATTTTCTCCAAACATATAAGCATTACCTGTTGAATAGGATTCTTGCCATTGCCAACCACCTACTGCATCATTACCTGTTAAACCTATAGAACCTCGTAATTTTAAGAAATTAACCTTTTCATTGTCTATTAAGAAAGGTTCTTGTGAAATGACCCAAGCTGCAGAACCTGCAGGGAAAAGTCCCCAGCGTTCGCCTGGAGCAAATTTCATTGAGCCATCATAACGAAAAGAGACATTGGCAATGTATTTATTGTTGTAATCATAACCACCTATCCAAACCCAGGATGCACGTCCGGATTCTGTATCAGGTCCACCTCCTGCCTCTAGATCTTCTGAGGATGATGATGCTGCCCAATATTGATCCGTTTGATACAATGGGAAGTGCTTTCTTCCATTCGATATACCATAATATAGATTATTCGTTGCTTCATAAACGAAAGCACCGCTTACATGATGTTTCCCGAATGTACGATCGTAAGAAACTTGGAAGTTTAATTGTTGATCTGTCCACCATTCTGATTTTCCCCATAAACCTGCGGTTTCAGTTGATTCATAATAGTTCGTTAGATTCTCAACACTTTTTATGTGATTGTTAGCACCTGATGAAACCGGATAGTAGAATTTTTCAGTTCGTCTGTACTGTTTCGTTCGAGTATTTTCCCAGCTTCCCATGTAAGAAGCTTTCACACTTAAACCTTTTACCCATGGTAATTTGTAGGTAATGCTTACGTTTACCATAGGGTTCATCCAATCGCTATTATTATAGCCACTGGCTCCGTCAGCTGCTGCTGCCGGATTTCCGTATGCCCATCCATCTCCAATATATTTTGTTCCATCTGCTGAATGAGTTGGCATATAGTTAAAAGAAACACGAGATTTTGTATAAGTAGCATCCGTTCCTTCAGTTGGAGAGGAAGAGGTACTTGTGTTTGTGTTAGATATTGAAGCGTAAACTTGTAGGTCGTCTGTGATGTCTGCTGTTATATTCAAACGAAGGTTCAGCTTGTTGTAATCTGTCGAAGCCATAAAACCTTGTTGAGTATAATAATTCGCAGCTCCAAAATATTTGATTTTCTGGCTACCTCCACTGATACTTAATGAGTGATTCATAACGTATGGAGTATGCCAAATTTCATCAAGTGTATTATATCCTTGTCCAGGTAAATTCTTTGCCCATGCCAATTCCTCTTCAGACCAAGCTGTTCCAGTAGGTGCTGTTAATCCATAATTAGCATACATCTTGTTGTCTAGTAAACCTGCTTGATATAAGTTTGTCAAATCAACTTCATCTGTAGCGAAGTCAGCAGAAATATTGGCTGTGTAATTGATAGATGGTTTACCCTCTTTTCCTCGTTTTGTTGTTACCAATACTACTCCTGCATCAGAACGTGCACCATAAACAGCAGCTGATGCTGCATCTTTCAAGACAGAAATACTCTCGATTTCAGAAGAACTCAAATTTTTAAATGCATTTGCGTCTAATACTGCTCCATCAATGACATACAATGTAGGAGAATCATTCCAGGTTGTACCCGTTCGAATTGAAACATCTGGCTGAGCTCCCGGTTTACCAGAAGGAGTAGATACAACAACACCCGACATTTTACCTGCCAAGACTGAACTTGGACTGGACACAGGAATTTCGGAAAGTTTATCATCAAACTTAGTAGTTTCTACAGAGCCGGCCAGCAAGCCTTTCTTCTGCGAAGTATATCCCACAACCACCAGTTCATCCAAAGCCTCAGCATCTTCTTTTAATGCGATAGACAGTTTACTTTGGTTCCCAACTTTGATCTCTTGGTTTGCAAATCCAATATAAGAAACAACAAGTATAGCATCTTTGTCTGCTTCCAAAGAGAAGTTACCATCCATATCGGTAATGGTTCCGTTGGTAGTCCCTTTAACCATGATATTCGCTCCGATAACAGGCATACCAGTAGGATCAACGACTGTTCCCGTTACTACTTTTGATTGCTGTATACCATCTACAACTGTATTCTGAGCCAGGTCTTTTCGACTTAACACGATTTGTTTATCGGCAATTCGATAAACAACATCGGTCCCTTTGAAAAGATTCTGAAGGACAGACTCAATATTTTCGGCATCAACATCAACCGATACACGGCGGTCTACGTTAATCAACTTATTATTATATAAGAAATAGAATTCTGATTTTGCTTCTATTTCATTTAGTACTTCTTCAACGGTTACATTATTCATTTCGATGGATATGCGTGCCGATTGAGAGTATGATGTTTCAGCGTGAGCTTGAAACAAAAATCCCGCTAATAGAACTGAAGTAATTCGCATACGCATGGGAATTTTAGGTAATAAGTCAAATGATGGCTTAATACTTTTGACAGTTAATAATTTCTTCATAAATTCACAATGGAATAATTAGATTAAACATTTTGATTATTTCGGATGACTTTTGAAAGGTGAGATGTTCGACAAGTCATTCTCTGTAATTGGAGGTAGGGAAATCTGTGAAGATTTTCCTGCCTTTCTTTGTTTAAGGACCTTTTTTCTTCATGGCGACTTTATTATTCATATTCAAGTTAACATTCTTTTGTCTATTCGTATTATAGACGAGTACCTATTTGGGATACCCTATGAAGAAAAGTGGTTTTTTCAATAAATTTTCAATATATATTTTTACTGAATTAGAATATATATGAATTTGTAAGATAAAGGACTTCTTTATTGTTTGCAGATGATCACTTTTTTTCGTGTAAAAGCCAAATCACTCTGTTGTTGAGGTTCAATGATTTCGCACCGGATAGGTGCTGTTTTTTCCAGTAGAGAAAGAATTTCAGCTAGTGTCTCCGTTGTAAATGTGGCTGAATATGTATAATCAAAAATTTCTTTTCCCTGTAATTGAATATTTACATTAAAATGACGTGAGAGTTGTTTGGCTATTTCTTCCATAGGTGTACGGCGGAATACGAGTTTACCGTCTTTCCATGCTGTTTCTACGAGTAAGTTGGCTTTCCGAACTTGCATTTGTTGGGTATGTCGGGAGTAAACAGCTTGTTCCCCTGGGATTAATTCTTGGCTGGCAGGCTGATTGGTTTGGTCTATTTGGATATGTCCTTCTGCCAATGTCGCTTTGATCTCAGGTTCTTCGGCGTAGGCTTGTACATTGAATTCCGTTCCATAGGCACTTACGGTAATACCATCAGATGTTTGTACATCAAAACGATGATCTTTATCTGATTTTACTTTAAAGAAAGCTTCTCCAGAAAGTGTAACTTGGCGTTTATCTTTAGTAAAACGTTCGGGATATGATAAAGTAGATCCGGAGTTCAACCAAACTTCAGAGCCATCTGATAGTGTAATCTTGGTTCTTACACCACTAGCGGTTGTAGCCTCTAATAATCTGATAGAACTAGACTTTAATACATTTGTCTGATGATATAAGTAGACTGAAAGACCTAGTAACGGGAGTAATAGTATGGCTGCAATATTACGTATCCATATCAGTAGTTGACTTTTCTGCTTGCGGTGGTGTATACGTGCATGGAGTTGATGCCAGTTTTTTTCCACATCAATACCTTTTTGCATGGCAAGACGATCAACTAATTCTAATACGGGTTGTACATCATCATCTGCTTTATGTTCATATTTTTCTGGGAACTTCATTGTATTTTTTATATATAGACGTATTTCATACCTCTTTACCCTAACCAATGAGGGTATAGAATCAGTAATATGGGTAAATAATCCTTTAACTCAATTCGTAAGAACTTGAGAGCTCGTGTCATATAGGCTTCGACTGTTTTTACGGAAATTTGTTTTTCTTCTGCGATTTCCATATACGTTTTGCCGCCGAAACGATTCATTCGGAATGTTGAGGCTACTTGCTCTGGCAATTTATCAAGAGCTTGGTTTAATAATAACTCTAGTTCTTGAGTGGTATATAAATCCTCATATTCTTCTTCTGTATCTTCTTCTAATCTTTTTTCAATCCATCGTTTCTCAATTTCTTGTTTGCGAATTAAATCAAGACAAGCATTCCGGACACTGGTGATAAGAAAATTTCGGGCAGAAATCTGTATATCCAGATCTTTCCTGTTTTTCCAAATACGATAAAATGTTTCCTGAACAATGTCTTCGCATGTTTCCATCTCTTCCAGATACCGATGGGCAAATACACATAGAGGAGCAAAGAAGTCATAAAACAGAATACGAAAAGCTTCTTCATCGTCTTGAAGAGACACTTTCCGGAAAAGCATATCTGTTTTATCGATCTGTATTTTATTACCCATCTTCAGTTTTGTCAATATGATTTGTAACCAGTACTGGCACGACTTATTTCAATACTTGAACTTTCCTTTTCTTTTGGCTTATCATATTACCCATTTTCAATCTAAAAATGACTGAAACCAATAGTAAATAGGGATAAATATCCTGTCAAGTCTTAAAAATTTTATCGCAAGATTTATAAAAATCATAAATCTGCCTTAGTTGTGCCAGAACTTTGTTCTATTGTTATAAATCTTGACAAATATATAAATTTTTTATAGAAAAAGCTATGCTTTCAATTTATGCTAATCTTTTTCCTGAAACACGCCGGCTTTTGATAAATTCCCGGCATATTTTGATCAAAAGTCGGCGTGTTTTTCTATCATCTCAGAACCACTGATAATGAGACTTCTTTTTGCGAGCGAAAGACTGTGAGTGCGATCTTATCTCCTGCCTTATGCACTTTTAAAGCTTCTTTGAATTCTTGGGTCGTATTGATGGATTGATTATTGACTTTCAGAATCACATCGTTTGTCTTTAGCTGCGTGTGCATACTTTTCAACGGATTGACAGAAAGGACATAGACTCCACGTTCTGAATCCATTCCAGTTGCTGAACGTTCTCCCAGCGTAGTCAGATTTTTGATTTCTACACCTTGCCAAACCTCTATTGGTGCTTCAGAGTTACTGCGGGAAACTATGGGCGCCGGCATTTCCGGCTGGCGGGCAATAGATTTCAACCGAGGAGATTGTACTCCGAATTCATCCATGGGGAAATTATGAAATCCTCCTTTTACTACAGCTTCTGCATCGTCGGATAAGGTGAAATCTCCAGCTGATGGGTTGGTAAAGACGACTTCGCAGACCAATGAATGTGTGTCTGTTCCATTCTTTTGGGCAGTCAGTAATGCTGTGGAATCGGTAAAGATGTTGTAATCTGTCATCAATCCCCATTGACGCACTTGAATAGGTTTGTAATCCGTCATGACAATATTGCGGGTAAAGACGTCTCCGCTTTGCAGGAACCAGACGTGCGGATGGAAAGAGTTGTTGACCATGATATTATTCTCCACGATACGATAGAATCCTTCACGCAGCTTGATACCTCCATTCAGGCACAGGTTATTGTAAATATGATAATTGGAAGAACCGTCGTCCAAATCGATATCCCAACCCCGGTCGCAACGGAAGCGGTTGTGGCGGATGGTTGTTGTCTTGACAGCATCCAATAGGATCAGTTCCGGATGGTTGGTTGTCACTTCTTCCATCGTCTTATAGTCTGGATGCCAGAAACGGTCTCTTCCCCACGAATTGAAAGAACCATGATCTCCGGTTTCCTTCACGGTGTCGAATATATCATTGTATTCAATGATGTGTCCGCCCCAGGTTCCTTTGCTTACATTGATTCCGGCACGTGGAGTATCGTAAATACTGTTGTGAGAAACGGTGATCGACTGACACATGGACAGTTCAATTCCGGTGATTTGTTTTTCAAACAGACCGATTTTGTGGATCAGATTATCTTTAACCAGGCAATCGGCCGGATAATTATTCCCTTTCGGACCTTTCTCCCGATCCAACTGATCGAAAGAAACAAACTGACTGTATTCGAAACTGGGCGAACGTACACATTGCGGATCTCCTACAAAACAGATCGCACTGGCTCCTATATTCGTGAAGTGAGAGCTGGAGACTTCAGCGTCCCGATTGTATTTGGAGAAGAATACGGCATTACCGCCTAAGTTATAAAGATCACAATCCGATAATGAACAATGTTCTGTTCCTTCCATAAAGATGGCTGCTCCCCGATAGATGGTCCAGTCAGAACGTAACAAAGGTTCGTAGGCTTCCATAAAGGTGCGTACTGTCTGGGTTAACTGCAATCCTTCCAAGTGAATATTGGCTGCCGGTTCGGAAGCAGTTCCCCGGATCTCAAACAGATGCTTTAGTTGGGGAGTTTCTACGACAGCCTGTTCCATATTCTCTCCTGGCATAGGATAGTAATAAAGCAGTTTCTTCTCTGCATCAAAGAACCATTCTCCCGGAGCATCCAGCTCTTCGAAGATGTTCTCGACCATACGATTGTCCGGATGTAATCCGGACTGGCGGTTATTTTGCCATCCGCCTTCTAACGTAAGCTGGTTCTTATTGTCCTTTCCGGTAATTCGGTAATGGAAGTCGCCCCAGTCGCTCCGGTGCATGGCATGTAAGTATCCGGTTTCCGGATGTTTCCACTGTTTCACCCGTGAAGGAGCGGTGGCTTCAGCGGATGTTCCGTTGAAACGGATTGCCTGTTCATCATAATTCGGGTAACGAGCCATGTGCCGGATTTCTCCATTTACTAACAGCATATCCATCAGGACCGGATCTGTTATTGGGGCTTGCATGATACCTTTCTTATAAGGTTTCCAATCCAAATCCAATTCCTGACCTCCACTGATTACTACTTTTTCTCCCGGATACGAACGGATATTCAACGTCTTGCTCCGGTTTCCGTCTGCCGTCGTCAGTACGATGGTTTTCTGCAACCGATAAGTTCCTTCCCGCAGGAATAAGGTTACTTCTCCTGATGCTTTCCGGGCTTCTTCCAAAGCCTTTTCCAGAGAAGCAAAAGGCGCTTCTACAGAACCTGCATTGCTGTCTTTTCCTTCAACAGATATAAAGTATTCGGTTTGGGCATAGACACCGAACGAACTTAGCCAGAAGCAGACGGCACTTATTAATTTACTTGTTTTCATAACGGATACTTATTTCTTTTTTTCCAGTTTGATTAAACATCCGCCTCCTGACAACAATTCCTGCTCGAATGTCTGATTCTGGCGGCGTGTTATGGTCTTTATCTCTATCTTTTTCCGGTTACCGGGAGCATCATAGGCTACTTCCAAGGTATATTTTCCTTTCGGTAAGAAGTCCAATGAGCAGGAGAACTGTCTGGCTTTTTCTCCATTCAACACACTGATATACCAAACATCTCCTTTCCGTCGGGCCAATGCAGCCAATTGTCCGATTTCGCTTTCCGGAAGTACGAAGGTTTCATCCCATGTTACGGGTACTTCTTCAATGAATTTCCGTCCCGGGCAATTCAGCATGTCTTCCATATCGGCTGCGAAAATCAACATCGGAGAAGTAAACATGTAAATAGATGCCAGTTGATGTGCAAATGTGATGGATGGCGGACAAAAGGCCCGGAAATTTAAAGGAGTATAATCGGCCGGACCAGCCAACCAGCGGGTAAAAGGTAAGACCGTATTATGATAAGGCCATGCCGGACCCGGAGCCCAACTGTCTTCTCCTCCAACACATTCCAACCCTCTGACAGCCTCTTTGGCTAATAAATTAGGATAGGTATACGAATCTCCTGTCGGCTTGTTTACACCGTGGAAGATAACCATCAATTTTTCCCGGGCTGCTGCTTTTAGGATGTCTTCCATCAATTGTACGGTAAATAGATTTTCTGTATGGAAGAAGTCGATCTTCAAACCTTTTACGCCTACTTCCGCACATTTCTTCATAAAGGCGGCTCTTTCTTCCGGATCTACTAACCCGATATCTGTTTTATTGCCTGAACGGGGAGACGAAGAACGCCAAACCCAAATATTGACATTCCGTTCGCGGGCATAACCAACCAGTTCTTTCAACATGGCCCATTTGTCTCGTCCTTGTGCTTGTTTTTCAGTTTCGGCCCATAGTTCCCAGCCGTCGTCTACTACGACCGATTCAATTCCCAGCTCCGAACATCCATCTACATATTTCTTATGGTTGGCAACGCTCAAACGATCCTTGCCTTCAACCAACCAGGTAAAGGAAGCTCGTCCGGGTTTGATCCATTCGGTATCTGCACCTTGAGGGAAAAGTGTTTTATCTGGTTGATCACATACGCGGGAAAGTATCCGGTTATTGACTAGTCCGTTCAGATCTTTCGCCAACATCAGGACACGCCAAGGAGTTACAATCTCATTTTCTCCTTCTTTCGGAGAGACAATCCAGGGAACATTACGAACCACTTCATGCCAGTATTTAGTTGGAGGTAATCCGGTAATGACTCCGGTTTCCAAATGCCCTTTATTGTCTGCATAGCCAAATTGAACCTGATTGGGAGCTGTACCATACAGAACGGCTCCATGGAAATTGAATAGATTTGCTTCGGTGATGGCTGCATAAATACCTTGGGGCGTCAGGAATGTAGCCGGAGGTGCTAATAATTCCCCGGTCAGTTGATCTGTTTTACGCTCTTGATAAGCTTGGATCCAACCGTATTGAAACGGACCGCTGGCGTACCAGGTGCGTGTCTGGGAAGGAAAAGTAAACGAAGTCGCTTCTCCATAGATACATTTAGGACCCTTGGCCGGTATCCGGTAGCGGAAGGCCACTCCATCATCAAATTCTTGTAATTCCACGTGGAACATCGTCTGTCCCTGCCGTTGGACTACATATGTTTTTATGCCTTCTTGGGTAGTATTGGTTGTGGGTTTAAAGGTTACATCTTTTCCTAACCATTGATTGTCCACATTCAATCCCAAGGGAGAAGGTGATATAACCAACTGATCTTCATAACGAACTTCATAAGATAAATCCTGATTGTTCAACAAAAGATTCATCCGTGCTTTTTGTGCCCAGCCGGCTTCTGTGCTCATGCCCAGCAACAAACATAAACCTACATATATCCGTTTCATATCTATTTTTTTAGTGTTTCTATTGATAAGATTTTTAAGTTGGTGAGGCTTTATCCAAGCAGGTAAAACCTATTCAGCGGAATACGGATTTAGGTACCTGGTAGTATAAATCCCGTTACAAATTAATTTTTTGACATCTGTCGAAAAGCTTTACTACATATATGGAAAAGCTTTTTGACAAATGTGCTAAAGCTTTTCGACGGATGTGCTAAAGCTACCTTCTTACTGGCAAACATCTCGTAATATACGATGTAAACCTTCCGATATCCGCTGAACGGTTGTATTTGTTTACTCGATTACGAACCAAGTATATCCTTTGGCAGGGATTGTTACCGTCAGTTTCACTTTGCTGTTACAATCCAGCGAGTAGGCTTTTGCCTGGCCTTCCTGTTCCCGGATCATGGCCTGTTGTTTTAATCCGGTATAATATAAAGGCAATTCAATCTGTCGGGTTATCTCCTGATCTGTCGGATTGAAGAACATGGCTAAACCTTTCTCTTTTCCTTTCGGATCGACATGCATCAGTCCGTCCCAGTCGCGGGCATCGGGTTTACGTAAATGAATGATGTCGCTATTCAGAATACGGCGATATTTCTTATACCACTGGATGATTTCCGTTACAACTTGTTTGGTTTCCGGTGTATCATACAGTCGGGGACCACGGTAACAAGCTTGTACTCCGGCTCCATAATTCTGGAACATCAACGTCTTATACTCATACAAATGCTCATGCAATGGTTCCAACGTAGCTGCTTTGCCACCGCCGTGATATTCTACCAGAGGAACAAAGCTCCATAAAGAAGAAGGGATACGTTCCCAGGTACAATCATAATTCAACTGGCGTGTATGAATCAGCTGGCGGTCACGAGGTAAAGACCAGTTTACTTCCCGATACCCAATACTCGTTTTAGTCGAACCGTTCAAGAAATAGAAGTCGGGTACATTCAGGTAAATGCCGTTCTCACACATCCAGTGATACAGGTCGGTTATCTTATAAAACTGGTTCCATTGCGAATCATTCAAGCCTTTATGATGGCTGTGTGTTGTTGAGGCACAAACATCTCCCGGATAAGAACCGTCGTGTTCAAAGCAACGCATGCCTGTCTTCTCAAAGAAAGTCTTGATCTTGTTGAAATATTCATATCCCCAGTCGCTACACAGACAAGGCGAACTTCCGAAGCGCATACCACCTCGTTTACCGGTTTTCGGGTTGATGACATCGACTTCATCACTGATCCAACGGCTGGCCAGTAATGAATAGCAACCCATTTCGATACCTTTGCTACGGGCGTAATCAACCAGTTCCTTGAACTTGGCAATGTTTTCTTCCGAAATGTCTTCGGCATTGGCTCCCGAACCGAAGCTTAGGATAATCATTTCGTATCCAGTTTCCGCACATTGGTCTACGGCAGTCCGGACAACAGCCGGATCACTGGATGTCAGATGCATGAAAATCGGGTTTTCCGTTGTCCAAGGAGCAATTGTCTTGTAGAAATGACGGGTAAACAATCCTTTTCGTTCCCGGTCAAAGCTGTCAAAAGGCATCTCATAAACACGGAACGAACTGAATTTCCCTTTTCCCGGAATCAATTGATCCGGTCCGATTTGTGGAGATACGTCCAAGATACAAGGAGTTTCCAACGGATAATTCCGTTGTGAAGTATATTCCGGATCTTCCACCCATTTTTCGGTAATATCTGTATCCCGTTCTGTAAATGTTCCTTTGCAGTTATAATCACTTTCGATATGGATGTTCGGCAATAAGAATTTGGAAGGATCACCATCGCTGGGCGACTCCGGTTCGGCAAAGGCCAGATATTCCAGTTTGAAATGATCTACATTGATTGGTAAGGAAGAACCGTTCTCTACTTCAAACCATTTCCGGATGACCGGGATATGATCGTAAATGGCGAAGTGCAGCTTTAATGTAACCGAACTCAGTTCTTTATCTCCTCGTAACGTAAAGACAAGCTCCTGTCCTGTCGGCATTTCCTTATTCAAAGCCCAGCGGCTTCTTGCCCATCGGATTGTTTCTTCGATCGGTTTGATTTCAAAGTCTTCTACCAGGAATGATTCTGGAATCGTATGCAGATCGTCTAGCCATTCATTCTTCAGATAACCTCTTTCGGGTTGTCCGGCTAAGCCACCGATACTCCATTTCTTACCATCAATCCAAATATAACCTTCGTTGCTGACTGCCCGAAGCAGACTTTCTCCCAGCATCCGGTTGGTATAATCTACGGTTGCCAGGTTCGGGAAGACGCGGAAAGTACGGGAAACCATTTCATTGGCGATAACAATCCCTTTCCCATCAGGCGTACGATAAATACCCGACTTTGATTTCTCAGGAGTGAGCAGCCAGTCAAAGGCAGTCTGATCAGAAAGCAAAGCATTCCATATCGGCAGCTGACCGATCTTTTGCTGTAATTGTTTTACGACTGCATCCTGTTGCTGAGGTCCTTCACCCAAAGCATTCGCGTCTACTAATTCCGGTTTTTCTCCGGCATACGTTACTTGTGGATTGACCAGCAATACCTCGTCTCCACTTGCTCCGTCGGAAGTTGGATCAACAAACACTTCCAGCAAACCTCCTTTCTCCAGATTGACATCTACAGTCTTAAATCCGTCTGACGACCGGAGTAATCCACTGTTATAGATCTCTTTTCCATCCAGTTTCAACTGGACGATAACAGATCCTTTACTTATTTGATTGTCTGAACCCACAAGTCCTTTGAATTGTTTGGTATCTTGTTCTTGTGCGAACAAAAGCTTACACCCGTCCACCAAAGGCTGGACTACAAGCGAAGGATCATTCGGTTTTACAGAAGAAGCTGTTACACCTACTTGGGCCGTAAAGCGAATCCCTTTCCCATCCAGTTTGATCTTAGCAATGCTTTTAGCCTGCAATCCTAAAACATCAGTGCGTGTTTGTCCGTTAACGACTGCCGGTTCTCCTACAACCGTTTTCCCATTTACCACGCTTCCATATTCCTGCCAGATCTTTGATAAGTCCAGATCATTTAATCGGATGCTCTGCTGGCTGTATGCTTGCAAACAGAAAGCCAGTGCTCCTGCTATTATTAATTTCCCCCTCATTTCCTATTTCTTCTTTTTATTATCTAAATTATTAGGCTTTATAAGATGAATAGACCAAAGCCTGCTAACTTTATTTCATGTCGTTCATGAATAGAGATAATACAAGTCTTCTATTTTTCATGATCTTCGATTTTATAAATCGGTTCACAAACCGTGAATTCCATATTAAAACAAAATACAAAAAAAGGAATTATTTCCCTTTCTCTTTATAACAAAATAGAGGAATATTCATCTGATTCCGATATTTTGTCATTTTCAGATCTACTTTACCTTTGCTAAATTCAAATCTGAAGGTGTTATGACAAAACGATATTCTTGTTTTACCTGGATACTATTGAGTGAAGGTACCACGCACTTTTTCAGATCCACATTTTTCTCGAAGTAGATAGGTTCATCTATAGACTTTAAACCGTCTATCCGAATTATTAACGGATTTACATCTGCAGCATCTTTCAAGCGATCAACACTAACGATCCAATCTGTTCCGTCATAATATGAATCAGCTACTAATTGTCCATTTTGGTAAAGATTGGCTACATCTCCTTGATAAGAAATGTACATACGGGTTTCTTCTTCTCCTCCTGCCGGTCGTGGAACATAAACCTCATATATTCCGATATGTTCTTCATCCGCATACTTCAAAGGTTTGTTTTTATCTTTGATGATATGAACCGGCAAGCTTTTTTCGGAAGAGACCCAAGTACCATCAGTATTCCAAACCAGACGTTCTCCATTCTTCAGTAAGATTTCTATTTCTGAAGCTACAATTTCATTATCTGCCAGAATAAAGGAAACAGAATTCTTTTCTGTTGTTAAAAATGAAGTGACATCCGCTTTATAATAATCGCCAGACTTCTGTGCCGCAACTTCTTTTCCATTGATAAAACACGTTGTGTTTGAAGAGGTAGAAGCAAAACGTAAGCAAGCTTTTTCGATGGTTGATAATGTATGTAATATAAATGTTCTTGCCACCTCATTCCCTTCTGTGGCACTTATCCACTGGCTATTTTCCAAAGGAGACAAAGCTTTGAACTTGGCTTGTATATTCCTTGATTCTTTTTGATAAACTTGTCTTCTAAATTGACCGTTATTGTAAACCTCAATTGCTGCTTCCGGATTGTTATCAATTAAGACAATGTTTCCATGATCACTTACAAGTGTGGCGTTTGTCAAAGCTATGAATTCTTTACCTTTCATTTCTCCTTTCCAGATCAAATCAGATTCTTCTTCTGTCAAAGTTATGAAGCGGACAATAGCCCCATCCTTACGTTCTACTTCAATGATACAATCTTTGCCTGCTTTTAACTGGTTGACAAACCAGCCGTTCTTCCCTTTTTGTACAGAACCGTTTTGGGTACGAACTTCTTGGATAGCCTCATCTGTAAATAGATATTCCGCAGGAATGCCATCATCTTCAAAGAAGAAAAAAGTAGAACCATTTTCTTCTTCCATGGAACATATAGGCTGTACTGTAGCATACTTCAGCAATACCTTATCCATCTGCTGGTTGAATGGCCATAGGAAATAAGTTCCTCCTTGTACCGTGATCTTTTCTCGGGGCATTCGAATCGTTTCATTCTTCAACTTTATAGAGAATTGAACTTTTTCGTAGTCTCTCCGATCGTGTTTATATAAGTAATTGGAACAGAATAAGTATCCTTTCCCACCGTCGGAGCGGACTGCCCATTGCAGATTGTTTCTATCCTGATTTGAAGTTGGCAGATAAGCAATGGCTGGAGCTAATTCTGTACCAAAATCATTCATGAAATAGTTATATTTTTTCACTTCCTGCATGACTGTTCCTAATGTTCCAAATTCCCGGACCGGTGCTTGATAATCATAACTGACACGAGGTCCGGATGATTGCATTGTCGTTACTTGTCCTACTGGGTTGGTTCCTCCTGCATACATGTAGTATCCCATCATGTTAGCTCCACATCCCAAACGCAGATTGATCATTTCACCGGCCATCTCTTCTGGTACTACAGCCCGACGATGATAAAAAGCCGTTGTTCCGACACCCACTTCACAAGTAAAGAAAGGGGAATCATTATTTTCTCCACTCAGAGATTCAACCTCTCCTTCTATTTTGATAATATCTGTACCAATATTATCGGATAAACGATTGTAAGTGAAGAACTCGAAATTGCCAGTCGGAATCTCTTCTTTTCCGGAGGTGGTCCACGGTGCCTCTATATAAAAACCGGCATACGGAACAATTTCTCCTTTAGGGTATTCACTATCCATCCAATGTGTCATGGAATATAAAGGTACATCAAAACCCAATTGGACAGCCATTTGCTTCAACGTTGTAAGATGAGAAACGATCTGCCCTCGTTTTACATATTCGTTTTCCAGTTGGATGGCCATAATCGGACCTCCGTCTTTATACATTAATCCTGCAACTTGCTTGTACAAGGCTTCATACCAGCGATGTACGTATGCCAGATAAAGAGGGTCGTTGGAACGTGTTTCCAACTGTTTATGATTAACTAACCAGTCGGGTAATCCTCCATTCCGTATTTCAGCATTACAATACGGGCCTATACGTAAGTGAACTTTCAAGCCGAGCTCTTGACATAATTCAACGAAGCGACGCAAATTCAGATGACCTTCCCATGAAAGTTGTCCTTCCAGTTCTTCATGTAAATTCCAAATACAGTATGTGGCAACAATATTTACACCAGAAGCTTTCATCTTCAACAAAGCGTCTCGCCAATATCGGGGATTCATGCGGGCATAATGGATTTCTCCCATTACGGGAAGCTGAGGAACGCCTCCTTCTTCCAGGAATAGATTGTTGATCCGGATTTCTTTACCAACAGGTCCTGGATTACCCATATTCAAATAGGATATTTGAGGTGACTTTACCTTTCTCAAATCTATCTGATATTGGGCGGATACGTTACCTCCAATACCTAAAATGGCTGTAATAAGCAAGAGTTTCTTATTCATGATGACATTACAAATTAGTGCGTTGTTTATGTCTTTACTGAGACTGGTCTTTCTTAATCCTTATCTCCGAATACGACTTTTAGTGATTCGGATGAATAGTTGCTTAAAGATTGTGATGGACGGATTTCAACCGTTGTTTTACCATAGGGTTGAATTGGAGACAGCTTGGCTTTTCCCAACACCGTTTCTTTACCGTTCACATTACTTACAATCCGTACACTCGTCTGTTTAGAGGCTATTTGACCAAAGTTCTCAACAACTACTTTTATCTGGGATTTCCCGTTGGCTGTGATCACTTCCGGTTTCCGGGCAGATAATATCGGTTCGATATATTTTACCCACGGAAGACGCGTATAACCGAACAGCATTTCTCCATTCTTCTTTTTCCCGAGAAGTTTCGGAGCAAATTCATCTTCTGTGATACCATTCCCTTGACCGTCGAAGATGACGATCAGATCCTTACCCGACTGTTCTGTGCGGATCGGTTTGCAGCCTCTTCCAAAGTTGACTTCCGTGGAGGCTCCGAAACGTAAAGACGGAATATCTATTTCTGTTTGCGGATTAAAGTTGGATTCAGCCTTGATCAGAAGGCGGATTTCTTTCGTCTTGGCTGTAATAGGCTTTTTATCCAATAATGTCATCAGAACTCCCGGATTCAAAGGAAGGCTGATGTTCTTTGAGCTGTGCCGATCGTTCGGCTTATCTTCATTCTTTAAAGTATCGATAACTGCGAAGTTGGCTTGAATGGCCCGGCCTTGTTCGTCTTGGAAGATCTTGATCCGTTCATATTTAAACCAGTCTTCTTTGGTTCCGTCTTTGTGTACGGCAATACCAGGCATATAAGCTTCTCCCGGGTCTGTTACCCATTTGACTCCGTCTTTGGAACGCAGATAAAAAGCGACGCGTCCCAACCAGTCATTGACAATGGCATGATATTGAACGGAATCTCTCCATACAACAGGATCTTCGAATTCTCCTTCCACCGGAGGATAAATTCGTTGGTCGCTGATCTGGTTATAGGTTGATAATCCGTCCTGGCTGATCCATACACCGCCTCCACGGCAAACCATCAGATACGAACCATCTTCTCGCTGTGTAAAGGTAAGGTTGGATAATCCTTCGATGATTTTTCGGTCGCGAGGATCAAAATCGAATGTATGTTTTGTCCACGGGCCGTTCAGATTGTCCGATAAGTAATAATGATCAATCACATAAATCACATATTTTCCTGACCGGGTTTTGAATGCCTCCGGATTATGTCCTGGACCGATCGTATCCTGAATGAGATACGGACCGAAGCGATTATCAGAAACTGTATGATAAACAATGGAACGAGGCCATTCGTGATGTCCTTTGGGAAAATCTTCCCGCCAGCCACAAACGAACAGATGATATTTTCCATCTTCACCTTTCAATATATTTCCACCCCAATAAGAGCGGATACGATCTTCTATACCATTGTCGATAAAGCGGGGAACAACTTCCTTTGCTCCCCATGTATCAGCAGATAGTTTTCCGTCGGGCATGGGTTGAAAGCGGTCGGCAAAACGTCCACCTTTTACTAATTGGCTCCATGAAGCCGGTCTTTCTCGTTCTGTAATCTGGGCCATTACCATTGTACTGGTACTCAAAAGAGCCAGCATACATCCTATCCATTTTTTCATAAATCAGCTGTTTTTATAAGTTACGTTTTCCATGATTTCCGATTGTTTTGAATAAGTCCACTGTGAGTGAACGCTCACATCAACAATCCAATGCAAAAAAAGGAATTATTTCCCTTTGTGTTTATAACAAAACAGTGGAATAGTAACACAATTTCGATATTTATTGCTCAATATGTACCGAATGGATACCGGCTCCTTGCAATGTTATAGTCTTTTCCTGACCGGAAACGGCTTGCATACATTGTAGCTGATCATCTCCGGTTGTCTGAACCTGAATGTCCCAACCGGAGGAAGTTGGCTGTATGGATAGAATATCAGTTGTATTGGCCTCAGGACGTACGGCCAGGCTGGCTGCACAATGAATATTCTCTACATGATAACGGCGGACCGGAACCGTAAACTTCTTGTCGCCATAGCAGAATTCTGCCTTCACCTCGTCAGAATCGCTTTTCCAGTCTGTATTCAGCAGAAGAAGGGTGCGGCGATTTCCTTCGTCCCATACCGTAAAACCAACATGCGGCGAGGCGGCGATCCAACCTTTTTCGGGCTCTTCCTGAATAGATGAGGCGGCTAAGGTGTGCATGGTCTCTTCGTATGCGGAAACCAGCGAGGACGCTATGGGATAATCCGGAGTGGCAAAGTAGATAATCCGGCCATTCCCGTATGGAATTTCATGTTTGCCTGTCATCGACCGATAGTCTTCTCCCAACATTTCCCGGATGATCTGGTCGTTCTCGGGGAATCGGGTTGGCTGGTCTGGTTGCAGTTCGGCATTCAGATGAGCGGCCGACAGCAACAAGGTTCCTCCGTCGAAGACATACTTTTGGATTCTTTGGAAATCATTCTCGTCGTAGGTGTTCCAGCCTAAAAAGAGCATGAGCTTGTAACGGTTCATGACATCCTGTGGAGCTTCTACCGGCAGTAAATCAACCGGTCCGTAAGGAGTTGAGGTAAACCATCCGTCCGGTCCGCAGGCATTGACTGTGTTCTCCGGGAAGAATACCCGCAGCAAGTCAAAGCTTTCACAAGCCTGGTTGAATTTCCATTTGTCTCCGTCTTGCGACCAGACAGATCCGCGGACAAACGACTTCCAGGCATCATTCCGTCCTTGGATAACGGCTATCCGGCTTTGTAGATCGCCCCGACGTGTATGCGTCTCGATGTAATCGAGGATCTGGTGTTGTGCGAACAGATGGGCTTTGCCGGATTCCGAATACCGGTCGTTGGCATATTCATCAGTCCACAAGGCTTCTTCGGTATTGATATGGGATGAACCATGCATATAGGCAACGGCCAGCGACATATAATGGCGCAACGCATGCTTCGGATCGGTAAACGGGAAAGATCCCCATTGCATGGCGTGTAATGAACCGTACAGCGGACGGTTGTATGCTCGGGAAGCTCCTCGTAGAGAAGATAGGATGATTTCTTCCGGTCCATACATTTGTTCGGCTCCCAGCCATTCGTATCCGGCCTGATAGAAGTAACGGAACAGAGACGACGGACCGGTGTGACGTGTACTTTCTCCTTTTGAATACCGCAGGTTGGCAACGAACTGACGGGCTCCGTCGGCCATATCGGTTATGCCTTGCGGATCGTAATGGATAAAGGTGCCATGGTCGGTATAGATCGGACGGTGTTTGGCAAAGATGCCACCGTAAGGACGGGTGCGGGCGGCCATATCCGAGAACAAACCTTGGTATTTGAAATGCTGCCAGTAGTAATACCCACCGTCGTTCTCGTGTGCCTGCTTCCCTTTGAACTGGGGCGAAGCCAACGTCTCTAACGACGGATTGATACGGCTTCCGGCCAATGTCCGGCCTTCTACTTGCCAGGCATACGGTATCTTCAGCTGACTGAGCAATTGGGTATAGTGACGGATGATTTCCGGATCGGCTATCCGGAATCCGCTCCATTGGTAAGACGGACGGAACTGGTACCAGTTTCCGACGCGCTGACTGATATACCATTTGAAGAAGTGGTCGTAAGGCACGTACTGTTTGTCGATATAAATCTCATCTCCCGATGAAAGATAGATGGATTCGGTTGCCTTGTCAATCACTTGCCGGACTTGTACCTCTTCTTTCCGGTTTCCGTCGTCGAAACATAATGAGATGGGTTGTCCGGCTGCTTCGGCACGGAATTCAACGACATGCAACCCTTCTTCTTCGAAGACATACGTCTGTTCTTTCGGACTGGCTGCTCCGCTGGCTTGCACGTGCAAGGAGACCTGAGGACGGTTGGTTTCGACCAATACTCCAAACGCTGTCTGCTTGGTTACGTATTTGGGGACGGAGATGACTTCATAGTTGCGGGCATATTCTTCGATTACTTCCAGCCGTTGCAAGGCATACGGATAGGCTGCCCGATGAGGCTCTTTGAGTAAAGAGAGCTTCAGGTCTCCGTTTCCTTGCAGGGAGTCGGGTAAGGGAATATAGAAGTCGGCTACGTTGGAAG
>UMDC01055360.1_pt1 | contig 30942 bp, 17 predicted proteins | sample 1964391 | NCBI WGS metagenome assembly UMDC01 (sample SAMEA4835984, study PRJEB28245) | human gut metagenome | biome: gut microbiome; material: fecal sample | place: Denmark | collected 2008 | reverse complement strand
GGCGGCGGCGAAGCCTGCGGTGAGCAGGGCCGTCGCCACGAGGTTCACCAGCAGATTGCCGTCTTTCCATTCGTCGCCGGGACTTATCCGGCGCAGTCCTGCGTTCAAGGCCAGCAGCGCGGCGAACACCAGCGCGTAGCGCATCCAAGGTTTCAGCTTTGTCTTCTTCATACGTTCCGTTTCCGTTCGGGCGGTGAAATTAGTAAAATTTTTCAGTATCTCCAACGATATTTTCCGATAAAATCGGCAGGCCTCCGCCGGCCTCCGTCCGCGGCGATGCGGGTGGGGAGCCGAAAATGGCCCAAAGTGCCGCCAGAAGGGTCTGTAGAGGGGGTCGAAAATGCGTAAGTACGCAGTTGAAAACGCGTAACTACGCATTTTTAACGCCGTAGTAACGCAGTTTCAACGCCGTAGTAGGGCAGTCTTGGAGGGGTACTGAAAAGCCCCCTTCCGCCCCCCTTCGGAGGCCCCTCGGAGCGGGGTCTCGATGTAAAGAAAACTGATTTACGACGGACGACGGGCGATGGTCCGTCCGCCTGCGCGCGGCAGCCCGTCTACACCGCGGCCGGTGCCTCGTCGTAGCTGTCCTCGATGAGGTTCAGCATCTTCATCGTGGCCTTGATGGCCGCCTCCGTCTGGTCGGCGTCGAGGCCTCGGGTGCGGAACACCTTGTCGTCGAAGCTCCACGTGATGACCGTCTGTACGAAGGCGTCGGTGCGTCCGCCGGGAGGTATGCTCACGGCGTAGTTCGTCAGCATCGGGAAGCGTCGGCCGAGGGTACCCTTATACACCTTGCGCAAGGCTCGGACAAAGGCGTCGTACTGACCGTCGCCGCTGCTGTTTTCCTCGTATTCCTTTCCGTTTACTTCTACCTTGATGGTGGCCATCGGCTTCAACCCGTAGGCCAGGTTGACGATATAGCTCTTGAGCTTGACGCGCTCGGTGCGGACGTCGTGCTTCAGCACGTCGGAGACGATGTAGGGCAGGTCTTCCTGCGTGACGAGCTCCTTCTTATCACCCAATTCGATAATACGCTCAGTGACCTTTCGCATCGACTCGTCGTCCAGCTGTAGCCCCAGGTCTTCCAGGTTCTTGCGGATATTGGCCTTGCCCGAATTCTTGCCCAAGGCATACTCGCGGCGGCGGCCGAAGCGTTCGGGCAACAGGTCATTGTAGTAGAGGTTGCGCTTGTTGTCGCCGTCAGCATGTACGCCTGCCACCTGCGTGAAGACGTTCTCGCCCACGATGGGCTTGTTGGCAGGAATGGCAATGCCGGAGTACGACTCCACAACACGGCTCACCTCGTTCAGGCGGCTCTCGTCGATGCCCGTCACGGCGTTGAAGTGGTCTTTCAGGATGGCTTGCACGCTGGCCAGCGGGGCGTTGCCGGCACGTTCACCCAGTCCGTTGATGGTGGTGTGCAGGCCGCGGCAACCGCTCAACACGGCAGCCAGCACGTTGGATACGGCCAGGTCGTAGTCGTTGTGGGCATGGAAGTCGAAATGAGTATCTGGATAACGCTTCTTCATCTTGCGCATAAACTCAATGACCTGCAGGGGGTTGAGTATGCCCAACGTGTCGGGCAGCATGAAGCGGCGGATACCCGTATCGGCAAGGGCGTCCATCAGCTGGAAAACGTATTCGGGCGAGTCTTTCATTCCGTTGCTCCAGTCTTCGAGGTAAACATTGACCTCCATGTCGAGTCCCTCGGCGTAGTCCACCACCGCACGGATGTCAGCGATGTGCTCCTCGGGCATCTTCTTCAGCTGGTAGGTGCAGTGTTTGAGCGAGCCCTTGCACAGCAGGTTGATGACACGGCACCCTGCGGCGTGTATCCAGTCGACAGACGCATGCCCGTCCACGAAGCCAAGTACCTCGACACGTTGCAACAGGCCACGTCGAGCAGCCCAGTCACAAATCATGCGTACGGCATCGGCCTCGCCGTCGGACACGCGGGCGGAGGCAACCTCGACGCGATCCACCTTCAGCTCCTCGAGTAGCAGACGAGCTATCATCAGCTTCTCGTGGGGTACGAAGGACACACCGCTGGTCTGCTCCCCATCACGCAGGGTGGTGTCCATGATTTCTATTTTGACTTGCTTTCCCATGCTTCTATCTTATCTTTATTTTCCACAAGGAAATCAATGTCGTCCAGTCCGTTCATCAGGCAATGCTTCTTGTAGGCATTGATTTCGAAGGTCTCGCTACGGCCCGTCGCCTTGTTGGTCACGGTCTGGGCGGGCAGGTTCACTTCCACCTCAGTCTTGGGGTCGGCAGCGATGCTTTCGAACAGTTCCTTCAGGAAACCTTCGCTCACCACGACAGGGAGCACGAAGTTGTTGAGTTCGTTGTTCTTGTGAATATCGGCAAAAAAACTGGAGATAACCACGCGGAAGCCATATCCGGCGATGGCCCAGGCAGCATGTTCGCGGCTGGAGCCCGAACCGAAGTTCTTGCCGGCCACAAGGATGCAGCCGCTATAGGCAGGGTTGTTCAGTACGAAGTCCTTGTTCAGTGTGCCGTCGGCGTTGTAGCGCCAGTCGCGGAAGAGGTTGTCACCAAAGAACTTCTCCTCGCGGGTAGTCGCCTTAAGGAAGCGGGCGGGGATAATCTGGTCAGTATCCACGTTCTCCAGCGGAAGGGGAACGCAGGTGGAGGTTATGATGTTGAATTTCTGTTTCATTATTCGTCTATTGAATGTTACGATACATCTTTTCTTTGTTCTCAATAAAGCGATGCTTTGCAGTCCTTAAAGCAGTGCTTTACGGACTACAAAACACTGTTTTAATCCAGCAATGTCCGCGGATCGGTAATCACGCCCGTCACGGCGGCTGCGGCGGCGGTCAACGGACTGGCCAGCAGTGTGCGCGAACCAGGGCCCTGACGTCCTTCGAAGTTGCGGTTCGACGTGGACACGGCATACTTGCCCGCAGGTACCTTGTCGTCGTTCATCGCCAGACAGGCCGAACAGCCCGGCTGACGGATTTCGAAACCAGCCTCGGCCAATATTTTGTCCAGCCCTTCCTCGCGTATCTGCGCATCGACCATCCACGAGCCGGGCACCAGCCAAGCCACCACGTGCGGAGCCTTCTTGCGTCCTTTGGCGATGGAGGCAAAGGCACGGAAGTCCTCGATGCGGCCATTGGTGCAGGCACCAAGAAAGACGTAGTCAATCTTCTTGCCCAACAAAGACTCACCCGGCTCGAAGCCCATGTAGCCCAGCGATTTCTTGAACGAAGCCTGTGCCGCCTCGCCCATGCCTTCGGTCGTAGGGATGTGAGCGGTGATGTCCATGCCCATGCCGGGGTTGGTACCGTAAGTAATCATCGGATCGATGTCGGCGGCGTCGAAACGTACTTCCTTGTCGAACACGGCATCGTCGTCGCTCTTCAGCGTCTTCCAATAAGCCACAGCCTTGTCCCACGCTTCGCCTTTCGGAGCATATTCACGACCTTTGATGTAGTCAAAGGTCACCTCGTCGGGCGCCACCATACCGCCGCGTGCTCCCATCTCGATGGAGAGGTTACACAAGGTCAGTCGGCCTTCCATCGTCAGGCTGCGTACGGCCTCGCCTGCATATTCCACGAAATAACCTGTGGCACCGCTGGTTGTCATCTTCGACATCATGTAGAGAGCCAGGTCCTTGGCCGTTACACCCTTGCCCAGCCGACCATCGACGGTAATCCGCATCGTTTTGGGCCGTGTCTGGAGGATGCATTGCGAAGCCATCACCATCTCCACCTCGCTGGTACCGATACCGAAAGCTACGGCTCCCATTGCTCCGTGGGTCGAAGTGTGCGAGTCTCCGCAGACGATGGTCATACCCGGCAACGTCAGTCCTCGTTCAGGACCTACAACGTGAATGATGCCGTTCTTTGGACTCATCATGCCAAAGTGTGTCAAGCCAAATTCTTCGGCATTCTTTGCCAACGTATCTACTTGTGTACGAGAAACCGGGTCTTCAATCGGTTTGTCCTGGTCATGCGTCGGCGTGTTGTGATCAGGCATGCAGAATATCTTCTCAGGACGGAAACAACGAAGACCGCGGGCACGCAAACCCTCGAAAGCTTGAGGACTGGTTACCTCGTGGCAGTAGAGGCGGTCGATGTAAAGCTGTGTAGGGCCGTCCTCCACCTTCTGTACCACGTGGGCGTCCCATATTTTATCAAAGAGTGTATTCATATCTATCAATGGATGCTATTAAATCATGACTTAAATTTGTTGATACAGTCGATATAGGCCTCGACAGAAGCAGCGATGATATCGGTATTGGCACCGAAGCCGTAGTAGATGCGGTTGTCGTACTCCACCTGCATGTGTACCTTACCCATATCGTCGCTACCCTTACTGATAGCCTGAATGGTGAATTCCTTCAGCGTCATCTGACGGTCGATAATCTTCTTCAATGCCTTGATGGCAGCATCTACCGGACCGTTTCCGCTGGCGGCCGCCTCGAACTTTTCGCCCGAGATATTCAAACCAAGGCTAGCTACAGAGCGAACGCCCACACCACTAGTCACTTGCAGATACTCCAACTTGATGCGATGGTTCTGTGTGCGGTCGGCACCGGCCAAGACGAGGATGTCGTCGTCGTTGATGTCTTTCTTCTTGTCGGCCAACTTGAGGAATTCTTCGTATATTTTATCCAGCTTTTCTTGTGTCAGTTCTACGCCCAACACATGCAGACGGTTCTTCAAAGCAGCACGTCCGCTACGGGCGGTCAGTACGATGGAGTTGTCGTCGATACCCACGTCGTGCGGGTCGATGATTTCATACGTCTGTACGTTCTTCAACACGCCGTCCTGGTGGATACCCGAAGAGTGGGCAAAAGCATTGCGTCCCACGATGGCTTTGTTGGGCTGGACAGGCATATTCATCAGACTGGATACCATACGGCTCGTTGGATAGATTTTTTGCGTATTAATATTCGTCTCAATATCGATGTCCTTGTGGCACTTGATGATCATCGCAATTTCTTCCAGCGACGTGTTGCCCGCACGCTCGCCGATACCGTTAATGGTCACTTCCACCTGACGGGCGCCGTTCAATACACCTGCCATCGTATTGGCCGTCGCCATACCCAAGTCATTGTGACAGTGAGTAGAAATAACGGCGTTGTGAATACCGTCCACATGCTCCATCAGGTATTTGATCTTGGCCCCATACTCCGAAGGCAGGCAGTAACCTGTCGTGTCAGGGATGTTCACCACCGTCGCTCCCGCCTTGATGACGGCCTCGATGACACGGGCCAGGTATTCATTCTCCGTACGTCCGGCGTCTTCGGCATAGAACTCCACATCGTCCACAAAGCGGCGGGCATACTTCACGGCAGCCACGGCGCGCTCGATGATTTCCTCACGATTGGAGTTGAATTTATAGCGGATGTGCGAATCCGAAGTACCGATACCCGTGTGGATACGTTTGTGTTTGGCATATTTCAAGGCTTCAGCCGCTACGTCGATATCTTTCTGTACGGCACGTGTCAAGGCACAAATGGTAGGCCATGTCACTGCTTTGGATATTTCAATCACCGAATTGAAGTCGCCCGGGCTCGAAATGGGGAAGCCCGCTTCAATAACGTCCACGCCCAACAGTTCCAGTTGCTTGGCCACTTGGATTTTCTCTACCGTGTTCAACTGACATCCCGGAACCTGCTCACCATCGCGGAGCGTTGTGTCGAAAATAAATAATCTGTCACTCATCTTGTATATCGTATTTATAGTTATGTCCAACAAAAAAGCCTTTCGCACTACGGAAGTGAGAAAGGCTTCATATATCATTCAACATACATATAATCACGCACGACACTCACTTCCGCTACATCTTCCTAGCAGAATAATAATGCCGCACAGCAGAATATATGTAAAGTTCTGAATCATCTTATCTTCTTTTTGACTTTAAAACGCTGCAAAGGTAGAGATTATTTCATAGCATGCAAACAAATCCGTTACTTTTTTCAATCAAAATGCGACATTCTATAACAATACGCATATTATTGCAGTTAATATGAAACGAATCGAGGCATATCCTTTGTGGACACGCCCCGATCTTTTTTATTTCTTCATCGAAAGGTTATTTATCACAAGCTTTGTCGCATGCTTTCTTCGAGCAGGCAGCGTTTTCGCAATCACCGGCACAAGCTCCGTTGCAGTTCCCATTGCAAGTACTATCGTTGGCACAACATTCTCCTGCGCCTTTTGTGCATGCAGAATCACAAACTTGCGTGGCTGTTTCCGAATTTGCCTCTGCCGCCTTCTTGTTGCCACAGGACATCATAGCCAACGAAAACACCAACGCTACAGCTAAAAATACTCTCGTCTTCATAAATCAATTCTTCTTTTTTTAATGTATTAATATAAATTTCAGCGCAAATATAGCGAAAGGTAAGAGCAGCGGCAAACGAAACCACAGTTTTCTAATGCTGTTTCTCCGCCAACCGCTGAAAGTCCGCTCCCGAAGGCGATTGGAAAACGCGAAGGTCGAACTCGGGGATAATGGCCAGCACATGGTCGAAAACATCGGCCTGCACACCCTCGTAGGGAATCCAATCCTTGATCGTAGAAAAGAAATAAAGCTCAATGGGCAAGCCGTGGTCGGTGGGTTGCAGATGGCGCACCATGCAGTTCAGTTCCTTATTCACGACGGGCAGGCTCTTGAGGTAAGCGGTGAGGTAAGCGCGGAATACACCAAGATTCGTCTGCCGGCGGCCGTTCACCAGCACCTCGTTGTCGATGCCGTTCTCTTCGTTGTAGGCGTGAACCACGGCTTCGGTCTGGTCGATGTAGTCTTTCAGCAGCTGGATTTTGCGGTACTTCGCCAGCATCTCGGGCGTACAGAAACGTACGCTGGTCATGTCGATGTTGATGCTGCGCTTCACGCGACGGCCACCACTCTCGCGCATGCCGCGCCAGTTTTGGAAGGAGTCGCTCACCAGCAGGTAGGGCGGGATGGTGGTGATGGTGTTGTCGAAATTGCGCACCTTCACCGTGTTCAGCGTCACCTCGATGACCGTTCCGTCGGCTCCGTACTTGGGCATCGTGATCCAGTCGCCCACCTTCAGCATGTCGTTGGCCGAGAGCTGCACGCCGCTGACGAAGCCCATGATGCTGTCCTTGAACACCAGCATCAGGATGGCGGCCGAGGCTCCCAGTCCGGCCAGCAGCGACAGGGGCGACTTTCCCAGCAATTCGGCTACGACCACGATGATTCCGATGGTCCACAGCGACACCTGCAACGTCTGGAGCAGGCCCTTCAGCGGACGGTCGCGCATGGATTCCTTCTCGCTGTAGACCGTATAGGCGGCCTTAAGGAAGGCATTGATGAAGAAGAGAAAGGAAAGAATGATGACGATGTAGCACAGGCGGCGGATAAAGTTCAGCGTCACCGAGTCGGTATCGGCAAAGACGACCGGAATGAACAGGTAAATGATGACGGGTGCCACCATGTGGCTGAGATAGCCCATCACGCGGCGGTCGAACAGGATGTCGTCCCACGTAGCCTTGGTCTTCTGCACCAGACGGGCGATGGCCCTGAGCAACACCTTGCGGCAAATAAAGTCGGCGACAAAGGCCAGGAGCAGTACCAGCATGAAAGCGATGAACTGGTCGAGCCAGTCGGCTGTGGCTGGGCTCATTCCCCAGCCTATCAAGAGTTCGTCAATACGTTTCAATAGTTCCATAAGCAAAATTCTTTATTTCATTTCCAGTATCCGCTGCACGTCCTCACGCATCCACTGGTAGAGGTAGAGGCCCTTGTAGCCGTCGTTCTTCTTCAGCATCAGCTGGACGGCGGCCAGGCTGTTCTCGTAGGCGGTCAGTTCGTTGTGGAACTGCTCGTCGTGAACGGCCAGGCGGCGAATCTCCTTCTCACGCTCGCGGCGGAGCTGCGTGCAGACGGGGTTGAGCAGCTTCATCACCACGCCGTCCATCAGGTGATGGCCCTGGATGTAGAGGTAGGTCGTGTCCGGCGTCAGGCCGAGCTGCGTCAGTTCCTCGCCCAAGGCGTCGATGTGCTCGATGTCCTGCGGAAAGCGGGTGCGCAGTTCGGAGAGCTTGGCGTCGACGCGGCGGCGCACATCGTCCAGGCAGCGGTAGGGATGGGCCAGGCTTACGTCCTGCAGGCGGACGCACTGGTTGAACTCGTACATGGGGAAGGTCGTGTTGTCGTGGCGGCGGTAGAACCAGATGTTCCACAGGAAGAGCGGATAGGCCAGGTGCGAATAGCGGCGCATGAACTCGGGGAAGTCGAGCAGCTGGCGGTCGTTCAACGTGGCCTGCACGCAGACGTCGTGCAGGGTTTCGGCGTAGCACAGGTAGTTCTCGATGGCGTAGGCGTAGGTCTGCAGCACGTAGGGATTCTGGTTGATGCGGCGCGACAGGGCGGTGGCTCCCTGCATCAGGAAGTCGTAATCGCTGTCCACGCAGGCAATGAGGCTGCCGCCCAGCTTGTCGGCGTTGAGCGTGTTGAGCAGCACGGTTTTCTTTCCCTTCGACAGCGAGGTCTGCGAGGGGAGCATCACCTGAAAGTAGCGTTCGTCGGTCTCGAACTCGGAGAGCAGCGTGCGCCAGAAGGCCACGTCGTCGTAGCTTTCGACGTAGGCCACAATGCGGCGGCGCTTCTTCGGCGGCGACAGGCGGCGGGCGGCGTCCAGGTAGTCGGAGGTGAGGTTATGGCGGAGGGTGAGAGACATGATTCAATGGAGAATTGAGAATTGATAATTGAGAATTGGAGGCGGAGAATTAACTTTCCATTTTCAATTTTCCATTCTCCATTTCCTTTGTTATCTCGCTCACCTCCGTCACCGCGTCGAGCCAACCTTCCATGATGACGGCAGGCGAGTGGGTGGAAAGGATGAGCTGCATCTGCGGGTTCAGGCGGCGGATCATGCCGATGAGCTTCTGCTGCCACTCGATGTGGAGCGAGGCTTCGGGCTCGTCCATGAAGAGGACGCTGTGGGTGCCTTCGCGCACGAGCACGGTGAGCAGGATGACGAGCATCTGCTTCTCGCCCGAAGAGAGCTTGTAGGGCAGCAGGCGTTCGCCGTCCTGATAGAAGGCGATTTCGTTGCTGCGGCGGTCGATGGTCTTGCGCGTGTAGCCGAAGAGCTCGTCGATCATGTCCTGGAAGCGGCGCTTGGGCAGGGAGAGCTGCGGGGCAAGGGCACGCTGCGCGTCGTCGTCGCTGCCCAGAAGCTCGATCATACGGTTGCCCACGTTCACCTGATAGTCCAGATAGCGGCGCTGCAGCAGGTAGAGCTGCCAGTCGAGCTCGGAGCGCACGTTGGGATCGGCCATGCGGGCGGTGAAGTCGCCCATGACGAGCGGCCGGTCGTAGGAGCGGATGACGTCGTAAGGGATGGAGGTGGCGTCGGGGCGATCGAAGTAGACGCGCACGCCCTCCAGTTCGCCGTTCTTCACCTCGCCCGAAGTGCGGTGCTCCAGGAATCCCACGGAGCGGTTCAGGATGGTGGTCTTGCCCACGCCGTTGATGCCGGCCAGGATATTGACGTCGGGACGCAGGTCCCAGGCCACGTTGTAGCGGTGCCACAGGCCGTCGATTTCGATGCGGCGGATATAGTTGGCTTGTATTTCCATATCTTGTTTCTGCTTGGTTCTACTGACGGCAAAGTTAGCACAAAGCGGGAGAAAAGCAAGGGCGTTGCGGGGAGAAATGAAAAATGGAAAAATAAAAATGAGAATATCTCGAAATAGAAAAGTGTCAGCATTTTGTCATTAGCTTCGCTCAAAACAACTCTTATTTTTATATTTAGGTATAGTCTGAACACAGTGAAGAATCTCGCAAGCAGCTGTCTGTGCATTGAAATCCTTCACTGCGTTCAGGATGACATTGTATTTTGATTATGCCGTCTGTATCATTCTCCCCGAATTCGCAGTAATCGCGATGTATTTACTTTGTTTTTCCAAGTTCTTCCAGGGCCTGCCAATCGATCTGTGGGGGCTGTGTGGTATCATAAGCAGGCAGAGGGAAGCGTGTACCAGCTTGGACATTCTCGTTGAAAAAACCGCCCATTTTCAGGAACAGGGCCTTTCCGTCGGCAGTTTGTCCACCCGCATAGTCCAGACGCACACCAGCTTGTGCTGTGCCGTCGTTGGTAAAGGTTGCATTCAAAGGACGCACCCAGCGGCCGTCTGTAGTACGTGCCCATTGGTTTTTAAATTGCACCTTACGTGTCAGATAGCCTTGTTCCGGATTGAAGTTCTCCAGGAAAGAATGGGGATGGGTGTACCATGTGTTGGTTTGTGGACGCAGGAACTCAGCAACCAGGCGCCACTCTCCTTCCTCCGTGGCATAGAAGTAGGCCGTGTATATCGTGTTGCCCTTTCCGTCGGGGCGTACATGCATCAGGAATGAGTATGTCGTACCTGCTTTCCACGGGTAAATCATAAAACTCTGGCCACCCGAACCCTCGTTGCCAAACTCTCCGATTTTCACTCCATCGCCCTGGCGCAGCATGCGTATACGCTGGTCTTCGGGAATATTACGCGGGTCTTGTGTGTCAAACGGGCTCCATACGGAAAAGAGGATGCGCCGTTCTGTCTTTGAGTTATATTGCATACCAAAGTATCCTTCGCCAAAGCCTGCCGCCATATAGTAGCTATGCATCACTTCGCCCTCGTGTGGAACAGTCACCTCGTTATAGAACCATTCATAATCATTCCCCTCTGGTAGAGTGTAACCCAAGTGCACAGACGGACCTCGTCGTCCCCAGTAGTTGGAGAAATCGTGTACACACGTTATGTTGCCATCTGTATATGCAACCATCAGGTTGGTAATGTTGGCAAAGTTCCCGCCATCACGCTTCATGCCTTTGAGGTCCACACGGACATAACCGGGCTTACCGATCTTGATTTTCAGATTCCCGGCAACGGTCGGTTCGTCGCTGTCGAACTTGATGTCCTGTTCTTTGCCGTTGCATGCCATACGCATAGTGGCGTGACCTGTGCCTTGGAGCGATAGTGTGATGGTCTGCGGCTTGTCGACATGAAAGTATGCACTGACAGTGGTCTGGGGACTGTTCCAGTTTTCCACACCGTTATCCGAAATATGGACCTTATCAGCACGTTGGGTAACATAAGCATTGCCTGCCAAGGATACGGATTGCACCCGTGATTGTGCAAAAGTTGTAATACTTGCCAGTGAAAAAAACAATATGGCCATGATGTGACCTAAAGTTAATCTATACATTTTCATGGTACGATTGAATTAATTATATGGATGATACTTGAATTAATCTCTTAAAACATCTGCACATGAACAAGTGTACAGATGATTGACTTTTCAGTAAATCAGTGTGTAGTCTGGTTATTGACTGCCATCTGTCTGTTTATACATAATTTCATAGCAAAAATCGTAATAATCCTTGGAATCCGCAAGGATTTCTCCGGGAATCGTGTCAATACACTATCTATCTCGTAAAGGCGTTGTTTCCAAATTTTCAGCATCAACTCCAAGCCTGTAAAAGTCGGTCAGAATACAAGGACAAAACGATGTTCTATGGCTAGTGACAATCCTCAGGCAGCTCTGGCATGGGCCATTGTACTAAAACTTGTACCAACGTGAATTCCATATCTTGTTTTTACTGACGAAAAGATTAGCACAAAGCGGGAGAAAAGCAAGGGCGTTGCGGGGAGAAATAAAAAAATGGAGAATGGAAAATTCGTGTCCGTGCATCCGATTTTCCATTCTCCATTATAAATCTGAAAGCAGAACTCTAAAATCTGAAATCACAACGGGTTTCCGCCTTCATCGCCGCTGTCGCCGCCGGGTTCGGGGTCTGGCGTGGGGTCGGGGGTAGAACCGTCGCCGTCCGTGGTCGAGCCGCCCGAGGTAGATCCGTCCAAAATGTCAGCATATACCCCCACGATGCCGTTCAGGTCGTCAATGAAGGCCAGCAACTCGTCCGTAGGCTGCACAATGGCGTAGGCGTTCACCGTCTGCACAATCTGGGCGTAGAGGGTGTTGGCCCGGGAAACCACCTGCCCGGAATCGAGGTCCTCCACACCCATGCGGGAACTTTTCTCCTTTGCTTTGCCCAGGAAAACGGCTTCGAAGGACGCATTGGCTTCGGTAAGGGCTTCCACTTCGGCATCAAGCCCCAAAGCAGTGACGGCAGCCGCATTCTCGGCAGCAGTGAGCACCCCCAACAGACCTTTTACTTCGGCCGTCTGCTTGCTATATTCGTGGCGGGCGATGCCCTTGTAGGCAGACAGCTGCGGGATAAGCAGCAGGGCCGCCTGGCGTTTTTCCTCGACCGGCGTGGTACGATAGGCGTTTACGACGTTGATGATAGCTCCCACGGCATTGTCGCGCACCTTGTCTGTGTCGGCCAGTTGGGCGGTAGAGATATAAGCCCGCTGACGGTTTACGATAGATGCCAGTGTGTCGACAGCTGCCCGATACGACGGTTCCAGCGCCTCGATGTGGATGGCGGCAGGTGTAATCTCAGCAATCAGTCCGAGTGCGTTGTTGTGGAATTCGCTGCAAGAGCCGATAGTCATCTGGCTCATCGCAAAGTTTTTGATCTGTGTAGCCATGTTTTTCGATTTTATAGATTAGTAATTAGGGTTTATAAAGAGCCGTTCCCGAACGGCAGACCGCGCAAGAGGTTGCACGACCGGATGTTCGGGAACGGCAAGGTTCGCAAGGGGTTGCGCGATCCGATGTTCGGGAACGGCAGGCCGCGCAAGAGGTTGCGGAACGCGCTGTTCGATAACGGCGGCCTTCGCAAGGACTTGCGGGGTGTGCCGCTACCGAACGGCGGTTGTTTTTAGTTGTAAGGTTGTCCCTCGGGGGTATACAGGTCGACATTTTCATTAACCGCATATGTCCCCCATTTTTCATCCCATACTGCTTTTTGGTCTGGAGTAAGGGCCAGTTTGATATTCTGCTCCGTATTTTGCTGACCACAATGCAACGTTGCCAACTTGCTATTTTTCACAACAGACAATTCTTTCAAGTTGTTTTTATTGCAACCTAACCAAGTCAAGTTCGTCAAGTTGTCAACATTGAGCGAAGATAAGCTGTTGGAAGTGCAAATCAATTTAGTCAGATTGATCACGTTGTCAACATTGAGCGAAGACAAGCTGTTGGAAGTACAATTCAATTCAGTCAGATTCGTCAAGTTGTCAACATTAAGCGAAGACAAGCTATTGGAGGAGCAAATCAATTTAGTCAGATTGGTCAACGTGGTGACATCCATTGAAGTCAGAGAAGGATGCACCTGACATGACAATTCAGTCAAGCTAGGAAGGTTATTGAAACTCAATTGATTCAATTTCGGATTGTTCAAGAATGTCAATTTCTCTAAGCTAACCAAGCCGTCAAAGCATAATTCTTCCATCTCATTACAGAATGAAATATTAACCTCTTTCAAATTGCACAGCCCGTTAAAGTTCACCTGTTTCAATTTAGAATTAGACTGACACATCAGAGACTCCAGCTGTGGCAAGCCACTGAGGTCTAATGTTTCCAACTCTTCTTGATAATTTATAGTCAGTTCCTTCAGATTGGTAAAATATTCAATACCGGACAAATCTTTTATCTTGTAGCTACTGGGTATCCTAAGTTCTGTCACAGCTTTTATTTTCGCCCAAATTTCCTCAGAAAACGGAATCGTATTATCCCCGTCCAAATCTAAATCCAATCCAAGTCCGCAAGCTGATGATGCAGCTTTCAGAAATTCAGTATATGGAATTCTTTCCGGCAACGTTCCTACAACGAACTCACCCAGATTCATAATTTCATTCGGCTTTAAAGGAACTGCCTCAGCTGATGTTTTCTTAAGAAGCTCACGACCGTCAGCATCAATAAAAGTGAGGCTGATCTGTTCGTCAGCCCCTCCAGGAACTAATATAACGAAATAATAATCAGCATTTGCTTTAAATCCTTCTTCAGGAGCTTTCAGTGTAATCGACTGCGATGTCTCAGCACCTACATTTGCACTTAATAAATAACTCGTAGCAGAAAATCCTACAGTAAAAGGATTAGCTGCCAAAATTTTAGTGCCTAAGGTAGTCAAGGTAACCTTTGCTACTTTTTCTACCTCAGGCCCCGCCATCCTGAATTTTACCAGTCCACAAAGATTTTGAAAACTTAAAGCACTTCCACCTTGCTGTGCATAGGCCGCGGAAAGATTGTACGCTGGATTGAAAGTCCCCGCTACCGCGACTTGCTCAGACGGAAGAGACAGTTTGCTCAATTCCGATCTATTTTTACTTTGATCATACTTTCCCGTGATTCCTTCTTGATAAGGATATAAGGCAATATATCCGGTTGCATACTCACCGGTAGAACCGCTAAACGTAGCAGTAAAAGAATTATCTTGCGTAACGAATTTATCATTGCCGCCGCTTTTCCCCTCAGCATCGAGAGGCAATATCGAAATTTCGTCTCCTTTTTGCCAAGCCACTTTGACTGTATTAGCCAACACGGTACGGGTTTGCGGAGCATCTGCTGTAGCAGTAAAGCTCATAGGGACACGTTCACCTACCCCTCCATTCTCGCTTTCGCTATTTAAAAATTCATCATTGTCGCAAGCACCCATCATCAGCGCCATTGCGAATAAAGGAAATACTCCCATGAATTGTTTATACTTCATCATTTTCTCAATTTTAAACTTCATTAATTCCATCCATTATTGTAGCTTTCTTCCCAAAAATCACCGATAGATGCATTAGTAGAATCACCACTACCACATAAAACACCTTCATTCTGCATCTCAATCATTTCACACTTAGGGGCTTCGTAAGCCTCACGAACGTTCTCGCCGTTCATCATAACTTTTTTTTCCATGTCTTTTCTATTTGTTAGATATTAAATACCGCAAATGTAGTGAAATTCAACAAACAAAAAATAAAAAGACAAAATATTTTTTGTTTTTATACAAAAACGTCGGGAGACGCCGGTTTCCGCAGAAACCGGGCCTCCCGACCTGACATCAGAGAGAATAGATGAAGAAAAAAATATGAAATTGGTTAGGGTAAAGAAGTTCTATCACTCGATGTAACTGTCCAGCGCGCCGTTGTAATCCACCTCCTTGGCGGGATAGACCCACGTCCACTGGTTGCCTTCCTCGGGCTTCACGCTGACGGCGAACTGGGGATGGAAGCTGCCCGTGGGATGGGCGTGGCGCTCGATGGGCTGGCGCCAGCGCTTCAGGTCGAACCAGTCGAAGCCTTCGCCCCAAAGCTCGATGCGGCGGTAGAGCCTGACTTCTTCCAGCAGGTCGGCGCCCGTCTTGGTGCAGGCATACTGCGGGTCGCGGCCGCTGTCCTTTACCAGCGCCTGCATCAGGGCCTGCACGTCGGCGTCCTTACCGCCCAGGCGGCAGAGGGCTTCGGCCTCGATGAGGTACATCTCCGCAGAGCGGAAGTGATTGAGCTGGCCCACGCCGGGCTGGCCGGTGCAGAGAAACTTGAACTGCATGTAGGCGTAAATGAGACTCGAAGAGAAGAGCTTCGAGGCGTAGTCGCGGCGGGCGCGCTCCAGCAGAGGGCCGGCGGTGACGCGACCATTGGCCGTGTTGTAGGCGTCGCCCTCCTGTGGGGCGAGGAACATGCGGCGGCGCACGTCGGTCGCAGGGATGCGGTCGTAGAGCTCCTTGCTGATGGCGCAGGGATAACTGCGGCAGATGTTGGCGCTGGAGTTGCTGCCCTGCTGGGCGAAGAAGGAGAAGTAGTAGAGCGTCTGATCGGGGGCGCTGTAGCTGCTCCAGATCCATTCACGGTTGGGCGTACTAAACCCGCCGTCCACGTAGTCGGCATTGCTCATCAGCGGATAGTCCTTGCGTGCCAGGGGGGCATACTTGGCGGCTGCGGCCCAGTCCTCGCGCGTCAGGGCGGCACGGGCATAGATGGCGTAGGCCACGGCAAGGTCGGGGCTGTGGTTGTCGTCGCGGGGGCGCGTCAGGCCGCTGCGCGTATAGCCGTCGATGGCGGCGTCGAGATCTGCATAAATCTGCGTGTAGACTTGCGCCAGGGTCGAAGCAGGCAGGTCGCCGTCCGACGTGTCGATGCGCAGGGGCAGGCCGCGCGAGGCGCCCTGGTTGCTGTCCGCCCAGCGATGGCAGTAGAGCTGGCTGAGCATCAGGTAGGCGTAGGCACGGACGGTGAGTGCCTGTGCACGGATGAAGAGCCGTTCTTCTTCTGCCCCCACAGCCTTGTCGATGTTGGCCAGGATGCGGTTGGCGTTGCCCACGAGCTTGTAGTAGTAGAACCACGGATAGTAGCAGTAGAGCGACGAGTTGCGTTCCAGGAACGACGTGGCGTTGATGATATCCGCCCATCCCGTCAGGTTGCACTTCTGGAAGTCGTTGCCCGGATAGTTGCCATACCAGGTCTTGATGGTCCCCTCGCCGTTAACGCCCTGCTGTCCAAGGTATTGCTGGGTCATCATGAGGCAGAGTCCGTTGACGGCCATGCGGGCGTTTTCGGTCGTTTCGAAGACGGTGCCCGTGTCGGTAGACGACTGCGGCAGGGTGTCGAGGTAGTCGGCCGAACAGGCAGACAGCAGCGCTGCCGCGGCGGCCAGGAAAAATCTATTTTTCAGTTTCATACGAATTCGGTGTTTACGGTTTTACAAAGTCACACTCACTCCCACGGAGAAGATGCGCGGCGTCACGAGGTAATTGCCTTGTCCGCCAGAGAAAGACTGCTGGGGGTTCATGCCCTGTCGGGCGGTGAAGGTCCAGAGGTTCTCGCAGCTGACGTTCAGTCCCATGGCCTGTAGCCCCATGCGGGTGACCCACGCCTGCGGCAGGCGGTAGGCCAGGGTGATGTTCTTCACCACCAGATAGTCGGCCGAAGTGAGCCAGCGGGAAGAGACGGCATTGTTGTCCGAACTCAACGTACTGTTGATTTGCGGTATGCCGTCCTTCCGGATGCGGTCGGGCGAATGTTCGTCCATTCCTTCGGGAGCCTTCGCCCACGACTGCATGATGTCGGCATGATAGTTGCTCGGGCTGGTGCCGGTAGTCATCAGCGACTGGTAGACACCGTCCATCGTCTTTCCGCCCAGCGAATATGTGAAAAGAGCAGAGAGAGTGAGCGATTTGTAGCCGATGGTGCCCGTAAAGCTGCCATACACCGTGGGGAGGGCCGACCCGTGGAATTCCCGCTGGCCGTAGGTAGTGTTGGTCACGTAAGGAACGCCGCCAATCACCGTTGCCTTTTTGGTGATGTCAACACCGCTCTGTTTGTTGCCCAGCGTCGTGCCGTCGGGCAGGGTGACGTAATAGTCCTCCAGATTGGCTTTGTAGAGCGAATTGCCCGTCAGCTGGTCCACGCCTTCGAAAGTATAGGTGAAGAATTCGTAACGGCTCTTGCCTTCGACAATCTTGTAGGGACCGGAGATGATGCCATCCTTGTTCTGATCGGGCAATTTCACGATCTTGTTCTTCAGCCAGGTGGCGTTGGCCGCCAGGTTAATGGTCCAGTTCCGGTTGCGGAAGACGTCGACGTCGGTGTTCACCTCGATGCCGCGATTGGAGATGGTTCCCAGGTTGCGCGTCACGGTCGACTCGGCGGCCGAAGTAGAAGTGCCACCGGCCGAAAGAGGCAGGTAGATGTCGAACAGGAGGTCTTTGTTGCGCTTGTCGAAATACTCGGCACTCAGGTTCCAGCGATCGAAGAGGCGTGCCTCGACAGCCACACCGTAAGCCTCACCTGTTTCCCACTTCAGGTCGTAAGAGTCGTTTTGCGTCAGGTAGAGCGCTCCTTTATGCGCGTTCTGCTCCACGGAGTAGAGGCTCATGTAAGCGTAGTATCCGGCTCCGGCGTCGTTGCCCACCTGGCCGTAGTTGGCGCGCAGCTTCAGGTCGTTCACCCAGCTGACATCCTTCATGAAATCTTCTTCACTGATGATCCAGTTGGCTCCCACGCTGCCGAAGTTACCCCAGCGGTTGTCCGGATGGAAACGTGAGGAACCGTCGCGGCGGAAAGATACTTCGAGATTGTAGCGGTCGCGGTAGTTATAGCGGATACGTCCCAAATAGCTTTCCGTGCGGTAGTTGTTCTCGTAGCTGTCCAGGCTGGTCATCTCGGTGAAGTTACTGAAATTGGGACGTCCGGCAAAAATCTGCGACGTCTTGAATCCATACAGATAATTATAGTTATAGGAGAAATTCTCGTGCGCCAGCAGCACGTCCAGCAAATGCCCGCCAAAGAGATGCGTCCACTTCAACTGCTGTTGGAAGGTGTAGCTCTTGTAGCGGTAGAGTTCACGGCGTCCGCGGCCGTTGCTACCTTTTCCGTTGCCGATGACGGCGTTGTCGTAAGCCGTATTGTCCGACTGACTCAGGTTCATGTCGCCCTTTACGGTGAACGTGAAATCCTTCAGGAACTTAACGCCCATATAGGCGATGCCCTGCAGCGTATTGCGCACGGTCTCGTTCTTGTCCAGTTCGTTTTCCCATACCACGTGGCGGTCGGCATACTGATTGCGGGTAGCTATCTCGACGCCCTTGTCGTCAGTGTAGTAGCCGGGATCGTACTGTTGCTGCCCGTCGGCCGTCAGGCGGTAAGAGCCATCGGCGTTATGCAGATGCACAGGGTAAATGGGCGCAATCTGGCGGCAATACATGAAGGCATTGGTGAACGACGCATCCTGGTCGCCGGCCGTAATCTGGGAATTCTGATGGCTGCCCGACAGATTGACTCCCGCCTTCAGCCAGCTCACTGGCGCCACATTGACCGACACACGAGCTGAAAGACGATCGAAGCTCGAATTTCGCACGTAGCCCTCTTCATCGAGGTAGCCCAGCGAGAAGTAATAGTCGCTCTTCTCGTTGGCCGCATTGCCGCTGAAGAGATATTCCTGACGGTATCCGTTGCGGATAGACGCCTTGTACCAATCGAGATCTTCAGCATAGCCAGGCAATATCTGCACGCCTGCAGCCAACCGTCCATCAGCATCGAACAGCTCTTTGTCAGGCTTGTTGAAAATGTTCAGGTAAAGCTGCTCGCCAATCAAATTTTCGCTGGCATAGCGGGCTGCCACGTCGGGAGCGTCGCCTGCGGAAATGCGGGCGTTACGCAGGTTCTGCCAGCTGGCTTCCATAAACTGCCGCGCATCCGTACGGGCATATTCCTTGATGCCTCGCGTGTAGATACCCTGATTCACCTTCAGATTGAAACTCAGCTTTCCAGCCGTACCTTTCTTGGTGGTAATCAGAATGACACCATTCGAAGCACGGTTACCATAAAGAGCGCACGAAGCGGCATCTTTCAGCACAGACATACTTTCAATATCAGCAGGATTGATGTCGGCGATGCTTCCGCTGAAGGGAACGCCGTCCACCACATACAGGGGCGAGCTGGAACCGTTCACCGTCCCGATGCCACGAATACGGATCTCAGGCGAGCTGCCCGGCGCTCCGTAAGTGCTGTTGATCTGCACACCTGAAGTGCTTCCTTCCAAAGCGGAAGTAACGCTCGAAGCGGGGCGCAGCTCGATCTGCTTCTGATCGACAGAAGAAATAGCTCCCGTCAACGACGAACGTTTGGCCGTACCGTACGCCACCGTAACAAGCACTTCATCAAGCACTTGCTGATCGCTCTCCAACACAATTTCCACGCGGTCGCTTACAGGCACTTCGCGTGTCTTCATACCAACGAACGAGACCACCAGCATCTTGGCTGAAGCCGGTACATTGTCCAAGGCAAACTTGCCATCCACGTCCGTCACTGTACCTTGCGAGGCTCCTTTCACCAGCACCGAAGCGCCGATGACAGGCTGTCCGTCTTCCGCAGAAGTAACCACGCCCGTCACTTGCCTCACTTGTGCCCAAAGCGCTCCCGCACCCAGGCACACACACATAATCAATGTCAAAACTCTCTCTTTCATAAAATCACAAAATAGCGTATTGATAGTATAGATGGTTAATCTTGTCGAAATCCAGCCATTGCATCGCTTAGTGATGACTTTCGACGGCAAAATTATAGGATAACGCACAAGCGGACAAGCAAACCCGATGTACATAAGAAAGAGAAACAAATCACTGTTTTTCAAAGGAATAAACACCTAAACGATAATGTACACGATGTACAAATAACAGCAGACGTCCTCCAAAAGCAAAAAAATAGAGCTTCACGAGGAAGTTTCAGACTTTCTGTATATATTTGCAATAATTATGAGAAAAGTCCTGTTATTCCTTTTGTTTGCCTCATGGCTAAGTGCGTGCAACCACCGCCACGAAGAATTCCCGAGCTTATTTTGGGACAGCATTGCCCTGCACGACTCCGTTCTATTACCAGACAGTCTGCTCGACAAAGGGCTACAGCAGGCCATAGAAGCAGACGATTCGCTTCACATCAGCCTCATCTATTTCTTCAAAGGAAAAAAGCTGCATCAGGATTTCTTCCTGCTACGCGCTCAGGAGTGTTACGAGAAAGCCCGCCAGTACCTCCCCACTCCATCACCGTCGCGCCTGCAAATGGAGCTGGACATCGCGCAAGCTGACTTTTGCCGCTTCAATCATTTCGCCTCACAAGAGACACGCCTCTTGAACACAGCCCTCGACAAGGCCTTGCAGGAACAGGACAGCCTGATGCTGGTACGCATCGGCCTCATCCGAAGCAGCCGCTCCAAAAGCAAAAAAGAATTTGACCAAGCCTTGGCAGAACTACGCATGGCCGACCAATACGCCGCTTCCGTCAGCATTGAAAAGCAAGCTGAACTACAAGCCGAAATGGCCGTAGTCCATCTCTATATGGAGCAACCCGACTCCGCCCTGGCAGACATCGAACGTGCTATCGCCACAGGTGCGGGGCGACAGAATTTCTACCGAACCTTCTGCAAAGGTATCCGCTTCCACATCGCCCGCAACGACTCGGCACACTACTACTTCCGCCAAATAGCCGAAATGTATCCCCTGTCTCGCAAAACGGATGCCTACCGCTATATGTCCGAAGCCCTATACCATCGCGGTGAAAGCCTCAAAGCTTTTGACTTCTTGCGCGAACACGTGCGCTATCGCGACTCGCTCGATGCTGATAAAAAAGCCGAACTATTGGACAAAGTACACGCCATCAGCGAATATCGCAAGCAACAACAACAGATCGAAAGAAGTGAAAGCCAACTGACACGTCGCATACTACAAGTCTACCGTCTGGCTATTCTCGTTGGCTTTCTCATCATTTTGTGGGGAATCTACTACATCTACACCCGCCGCCGTCAAGCCTTGCTCAACCGCGACCTGATGCAAGCACAACTATCCCGACAGGAAATGGAAATACGCTATCTGAAAGAACAGGAAGCAAAAGAACAGCTCGAAAACGCCCAACTGACCCAAAAGATAGAATACTTCAAGCAGCTGAACGAAATCACTATTCCCCTGCTCATGCGCAGTCGAAACCAGGCAGGCGCCCTTCACCTTTCCCAAGAAGACTGGCAAACCTTACGCAACAATACAGACGCTTGCTTCGACAACTTCACCCGACGCTTACGGACAACTTATCCACAACTAACGGATGAAGAGATTGACTTTTGTTGCCTGGTGAAAATGGAACTTCCCTTGGCCATACTGGCAGAAATCTACCACATAGCCAAGGGAAGTATATCACGTAAGAAAATGCGCCTGAAAGAAAAGATTGGCATTACCGACACCCGCTTCGATGAGTTTGTTACGGGGTTCTGACTCCCCTTACTCACCGCCTTTCATATCTTCAAAGTATGTGTCGAGCAACGACTTGGCAGCTACAAACGAGGTCAGGTTGCCTTGCAGAACCTGTTGCTCACGATCGGCCAACAAAGCTTCTATCTTCGGATTGTGGTAGAAGCTGTCGCGCAGATGCTCGTTGATGCTTTCGTACATCCAATACTTGCTCTGCTCGTTACGGCGATAAACAAAATAACCGTTCTCCTTCACAAAGTCAATATATTTATAGACCATGTCCCAAATCTCCTTTACACCCAAGTTATAGAAACCAGAATAGGTCAGCACTTGGGGTGTCCATCCACTCTCGGGAGCAGGGAAAAGATGGAGGGCATTGCGGAACTGGGCAGCAGCCAAACGGGCGCGTTCGATGTTGTCGCCATCGGCTTTGTTGATGACAATGCCATCGGCCATCTCCATGATACCACGCTTGATGCCCTGCAACTCGTCACCCGTACCTGCCAACTGGATGAGCAGGAAGAAATCAACCATCGAATGGACGGCCGTCTCGCTCTGTCCTACGCCCACGGTCTCGACAAAAATCTTGTCATAGCCGGCAGCTTCGCAAAGGATAATGGTTTCGCGCGTCTTGCGTGCCACTCCTCCCAACGACCCCGCTGAAGGGCTGGGACGAATAAAGGATTTCGGATGGACAGAAAGTTTCTCCATGCGGGTCTTGTCACCCAAAATACTGCCCTTGCTACGCTCACTACTGGGGTCGATGGCCAACACGGCCAACTTGCCTCCATATTGTTCGAGGACATGAAGTCCGAAAACATCGATAGACGTACTCTTGCCAGCACCTGGCACACCACTGATACCGATACGGACAGAATTACCCGAGTAGGGAAGACACTTCTCGATAACCTCCTGCGCCACGGCCTGATGCTCAGGCTTTACACTCTCGACCAAAGTCACGGCCTGACTTAAAACAGTGACGTCACCTTTCAGGATGCCGTCCACATAGTCGGCCACGGTCAGTTCGCGTTTCTTACGCCGCGGACGGTTCTTCAGATAAGGATTCACGGACGAGGGTTGCTCAACACCTGCGTTGACGGTCAAGCCCTTGTATTCAGCACAGTTTTCAGGATGTTCCATGGTTATTTGGCTTTAATGTTGATTTCTACTTTCGGCTGCGTGGGATCGTTCGTAATCAGCAACAGACGCAAGTGACGGCGATGTTTGCCTATATTTTTCTTTGTAACAGAAACACGCAAACGGGTGGATTCACCAGGTTGGAGGACAGTCTTCTTCAAGCTGACGCCCACCGCTGGGTGAAACACCTGAAGCTTACTGATCTGAAGAGGCGAACGACCTGTATTGGTCACGGTAATGTCTCGCCGCGCACGTTTCTTCTTCGCCAAGTCGCCGCTCAAGTCGATGTCCTCGGCCGAAAGGCGAATGGCAGGAGCATTCAGGCGCTCTGTCTCCGTCAACCCAGAAAAATCAGGTAAAAGGATAGCAGAAACGGGCAGTTCATTCTCCTCACTGACTTTATCGCCCAAAAAGCGAGAAAGGTAAACAGACGACTGAGTCAAGCCCAAATCGGTCAGTTTCTCAGAGTTCAATGTCAAAGTCAGCGTACCACGTTCGCCCTGCTGCAAGACCTCAGGTTCGGCCTTCATCTCCAGATAGGGCGGCAAGTGCATCAGGACAGGCTCATAAGGCTTGTCGGAAAGATTTACCACACTGAGATATACCACAGGATGCTCGCCATGCTGCACGTCAGGGAAGTTTATCTCGTTTTGGTCGATGCGTATTTGTCCTACCAGATAGGGATGGGTACGGGCAAAGTCCTTGATTTCCGTCACCACCTCACCGTCGAACTTCAGATACACCAGATTGGGGGATGCATTGGTGAATATGGCCACGGCCTTCTGAAAATGTCCCAACGCTTCGGCATCGAAAGTCACATCCACCGTTCCCTTATCGCCAGGCGCGATGGGAGTCTTTGTCCAGCGGGCGGCCGTACAGGCACAATCGGGTTCCACTTCGGAAAGCACCAAAGGCTCGTCGCCCGTATTGGTGATGGTGTACTGCACGGTTACAGGACGCTTCCATTCAATCTGCCCCAAGTGTTGCATTTGGGTGCTCGAAGTGAAGCGGGCCTGTGCCGAAAGCGTAGCCGTCACCCCCATGCTCAAAGCAATTATCGCAAAAAATCGTTTCATCTATTTCGTCTTTATCTTTATTACTTGCCGCAAATTTACAAAATTCAAGCCGAAGAAACATCCTGCTCTACATATTTTAGGCAAGTTTTTGGTTTCCCTACTCATTCCTTCACCTGCAGAGGTGTACCAGCCGAGGAATGGGCAGCCATCTCGGGCGCATAGGCGCATTGGACGGTAGCAAGCCCTGATTGGTAGGTACCAACTTGCGAAACGCGGCAGCTGTACTCCAATACGTAGGTGCCTTTGCCCAGATGGTCGAAGAAGAAACGCGTCGAAGCATCCTTCGTCTCGGCATAGTAACCGAATCCTCCTGTCCAGCGGTAACCTGAAAGTGTTGCGGTCGGTTCGAGGCAGGCGGCACGGCTGTCCTTCAGCTGGACGTAATCCATGGCGCGGTCGAGGCGGAGCACAAGACGGATGACCAGCTTATCGCCCACGCGAAGGCCGCCTTCCTTTTCCAGCGGATGGAGTTCCGAACGGCCAAAGGCTGTTTTACGCTCGACAAAGCATTGCTTTTCGATGGACAAACCAGTGCTTTGTGCTCGGACATCGGCCACAGGCGAAAGATACTGGGCATAGACGGCTCCCCAAGCCATGCCTTCGTCGTGCTTTTCCACTTCGAGGGTGCGGGCTTTGAGGGCGGCGTTACCTTCCTCGTAAGTCTCCTTGATGTATCCCAAGCCTTGCAACGGACAGGCGGAAGTGTCGGTGGTACGAAGACGTTCGCGACCCAAGGTGAGAGTGACGTCGCCACGGTCGGCCAACCAGTTGCGGCCGTTGCACAAGAGGGCATAGATGGCGTCGGCAGAGGCTACAGGCGTATTCCATTGGGTTGTCTGCTTCTGCTTCAGCAACCAGCGCTTCATCTCTTCGATGACAGATGCATTGCCTTCGAAGCGCGACAGGGCTTCCATGGCGGCCACGTGGGTGGTGACGGGCATCATGCCCCAGCTATAATAGCCGTCGTTGAAAGCGAAGTGGGCGCCCATTGTCTTTTCCTGCACAAGGTGCTCCTTGAGTGAGGCTTCGAATGCTTGGGCATCAGCCTTGCGCCCTGCGGCTTGCAAGATGACGGCAGTTTGTGCCTTACGTAGTATGGAGGCCGTTGTCAGCTGACGGGGCAGAAGCGAGAGGAAATAGCTGTGTACGTCCTTGTCCGCCTGCTTCATCGCATCGGCATCCAAGGCCAGCAGGTAGAGGTAGTCGAAGGCGTCGGCCGAAAGGGCGGTTATCTGCGTGCCCTTGCGCTCGGCTTCGCGCAAGCGCTTGTACTCCTTGAGGGCTTCCTGATGCAGGTAGGCAAAGGCACGTTGCTTCATTGCCGCGGCATCGGCATCGAGCGGGCTTCCTGTCAGCAGGGGCAGGCGTACAAGCAGGGTGGCGATGTAGGTGGTGATGTCGCGGTTGCTGCCCATGCCTTTGTACCAGCTCCAGGCACCGTCTTCGCCTTGCAATTCCTTCAGGCGGGTAAGGGCCGAGAGGGTAAGGTTGCGTTGGCGATTGGCGTCGAACAGCTGTGCGAGGCGTTGCATGCGCTCCGTGTCCGAAGTGGCTTCGGCCAGCCAGGGCGTTTCACTCAACAACATGTTCTTCAAATCTTCATTTTGCTCCAGACGGCTGAGGAAGGTTTCCTTGCTCTGCCCGCTGGCTTGCCAAGCCTCGATGACTTCGCAGATGCGCGGTTGCGACTGGGCAATGGCGGCGGCCAAGGTGTTGGCATAATAGGCTGTGGCCCACGAGATGGCATTCTCGCCGTCGGGTTGCGTCAAGGAAGGCAGGGCCTGTATAGCCATCCAGGCAGGATTGCCTGTCACCTCGACGGTCAGGCGCCGTTGGGTGGCAGTGGAGCTGTTACGGTTGAACAACGTATCGAGGCGGAGCGTGCAGGCATCGTTACCCTTCAGGTCGAAGGTCAAGGTTTCCGTCACATACTCCTGATTGCTGAGCACGGGGAGAACATGCTGCTCGCCGTCGCTGAAGTTGCCTCCATCGGCCGTGAGGCGTACGCCCAGCAGGGGATAGCGGTCGTCCACATCGAAGGCGAAGCTGACGGCGGCGTTACGGCCGGCTTCCGCTTCAAACTTCTCGCGGCGGGTCAGGATGACTTTTTCGGTTGTGGGGTCGAACAATTGTAATGTCACACGCCCTTTTATCGTGCCCTCCGTCAGGTTGCTCACCGTTGCGGCTACCTGAGCCTGATCGCCCATGCGGAAGAAGCGCGGCAGGTTGGGGCTCAGCATGAATTCCTTGGCACTGACAACCGATGCTTCGAGCAGGCCTGTCTGCATGTCCTTCGTATGGGTATAGCCACGGAAGTTCCATCGGGTCAGGCTTTGCGGCAGGGTGAAGGCCACAACCACCTCGCCCCGTTCGTTAGTGCGGAGCTGTGGATAGAAGAAGGCCGTCTCGGCAAAGTTGGTGCGGAGGTCGGCATCGGGTTGGAGGATTTCGGCGGTATTCACCACTTCTTCTTCAAACAAGACATCGTCGGCCGTAGGAGGTGCGTAGGAGACTTCCACGGCAAGGCCAGCTTCTTCCTTCGTGTTGAAGATAGCGTTGGAGGCAGACTTCTGCAAGACGGTTCCTCCTACCAAGGTAGGCGTCCGGCTGGAGCCGTATCCTACGATGAGGGCATCATCGCGTATCTCTATGACTTGGGGTACCAGCCACGGCGAACAGAAGCGGTCGAACGACCAGCCAGGTATCTTCCAATCGGGTATTGTGAAGTAGGGCGACAGGTAGAGGCGGCCAACCGCATTCAGACGCACGTTGCGCCAGTCGAGTTGCGGAGCGAAGAAGACACCCCACGACTGACGGTTGGGATAAAGCTTGTCGAGCGAAGCGTCGTACATCAACGCCAGCATCTCGGCCGAGGCGGGCAGGCCTTCGGGCGTAGTCACCACAAGACGCCATTCTTCCTCCTGACCAGGACGCAGGCGGTCGCGGAAGACTTCCCACTTCATCTGCAGAGTGCGATTGGGCTGGATGCGCTTCAAGAAAGCGGTTCGGCTATACAGCTCGCCTTCCTTCAGGGTGTTGAACAGGAGCGTGACGCTTTCGTCGTAACTGTCCAGGTAAGGCATCTCGACGCACATCAGGGTGTCTGAGAGTTGCAACAGGCGGCTCTCCACGCGCTTTCCACCTGTAAAGATATCCATCCACACCCAGGCATCCTTAAACGAAGTACCCAGGCAGAAGGAGGCCTTTTCGCCAGCAGCCACCTCCATCTTCCGTTCGTGGAAGAAGAGAGGAGCGTGGATAGGCGGACGGCGGTCTTCTTTCGAGAAGAGGACGAACGAAGCGGTACTCTCCACCCGATGGCCCAACGAGTCGGTAGCCCATGCCGTCAGGTGATAACGGCCTGAAGGTACATTATGCCAAGTGTCTGAAGGATTATTCTTGCCTGTGAGACATCGCCCGCTCAAGGTGGGCTTGGCATCCTTTGTTATCAATTCTCCATCTTCCGTTTCAGGCTCGATACGCCAGTCAGCAATCAGTGTGAGGGGCGACATTTGGGGATTGGAAGCATGAATCATCCATTGGGTAGTGTCTTCCTTGCACACTTGCATGGGGATGGATGGGTTCAGGTTAAATGCCTGCGAGCTGGCCGAAAGAGTGTAGGAGGCAGTTTGCGTTTCGCCTGCCTCGTCAGTAACGGCCGCTTCTACTTCAAAAGTATAACCTTGTCTGACTTGCCAGGGCTGAAGAGCCTTTGCCACTTCACCTTCCAAATGGATGTCGATGGCAAAGCGACCTTGCGCATCAAGCCGAACAGTATCGGCCTTCAGCATTTTGTCCGTATTCAGATAGCCACGCAGGCGGTCATATCGTTTTAAGTTCCAGGCCAGTGGCATCTCCTGAACAGAGGCCCCACTGAAAGCCTTCACTTCGCCACGAAGAGTTACTGTCTCGCCCAGACAATAGGGAATGGTGACGGGCTGGAAGGTGATTTCGAACGTCGGGCGCTTGTACTCTTCCACCTGGAAGCGAGCGGCACCCGATATATTTCCTTGGGTACGCACCATGAACTGACCGTTCAGACAAACGGAAGGCAGAGCAAAATCGACGGTAAAGGAACCAAACTCATTGGTTTGCACACGTCGGGTGGCTATCTGTTTGAGGTTGGCATCGAGCAACTCCAGGCTCACCCATTCGCCCTCTACCACTTGGGCACTGTTTTTTCCTTTATTATATACAACTCCTTTCAAGTAAACGGTCTGACCAGGGCGATAAATGCTTCGGTCGGTGAGGAGCGAAAGTTCGTAGCGATTATCGGTCGAGGGTCGTGAAGAGCGGCTCAAATACACACCTGTAGAAGGCAGTGCCGTGTCTGTTCCTTTACTAAGGGTATAGCAGGTGTTATAGTCATACTTTTCAAGAGTCACAAGGGCTTTTCCCTGCTCGTCGGTCACGACTTCTTTCAGCAGGCGGCGGTTCTCTTCGTCGCTCGATGAATAGAAGCAGACGCGGACGCCCCTTTCAGCATGGCCACTACGACCGTCGAGTGTGGTCACTTCTATCTGTCCTTCGCCCAAGTCGAGCGTCAGGGCACGCAGGCGGCTCACAGGCAAGAGGCAACGGCTCGTGCGGCCATTCTTGGCTTGAGGAACGACTTCCACAACATAGACACCCGCCTCCTGAGGTACAGGCAAGGGCAGGTTTGTGATGCTCTCCAGATAAGGGAGATCAGCCTCCGACTTATGTTCAGCTGGCAAAGGATTCAAAGTGAGTTGCCGACTATAGACTCGGCGAGGCGACAAGCTACGGAAAATCTTGTCGTTATCGCAATCATAGCGAGTAGAATAGCCGCTCAGGTTCGTGGCATAGATATTCAATGTGACAGGTGCATCCATCGTACGATAGCGCACGCGCAAATCCAAGGTATCGCCCGGATAGCCTATACCTTCGGCAGAAATAGCCAGTTGCGGGCGCAAGAGTTCAGCACGTAATTGCTTCATCTGCCCGATGCGCGCATAGGAAGCATAGCGGCGAATGGCCTCATCGCACAGGCGGATGGCCTCGCCCACACTTCGCCCTTCACCTCCACGGCTCATCCATTGAGCCTTGCGCAGGTAAACTTCGGCACACAAGGGACGGTCGGCATAGCGAGTCATCAATTCGTCAAGAGCTTGTAGGTAAGCAGCCTCATCCTGCGAAGCACTACCATTCTTCCACTCCCAATAATCGAGCGTGGCCAGCAGACAGGCATCTGCTCCGTCAGGGCGAGCAGCATAGGTATCCATCATCTGCAGGTAAAAGTGTTCGACGCGTGTCTGCATCAAGGAGTCGGCTCCCGCTCCCGTCATGGATTTCAACGCACTGATGGCCCTACGCGCCAGCAGGTGATAGAGGTCGTGACTGTAGTAAGCACTCTGTTCGCCCTGCTCCACAAAAGGCTGATAGCCGTCTGTCGAGGTCTTGATGAGCCTATCGACATCGTGGGTCGAAGCCAGAGCATGAGCATCCACTTTCTCCACAAATTGGCGAGGTGTCCATTCGCGAACGTCAGCTGGTTGTTTGTCCGTAGCCAAGTCTGTTCGTGCGGCAATGACACGACGGTTATTCTGCCAATAGCCGGCATATTCGCTCGCCAAGATCGAATGAAGAATGGCACGGTCGGTTTCATTTGTTTCCATAGCGGCCCATTGCTCCATCTCGTTCAGGCGTGTATAAAGACTGTCTGGAGTCAGACGCTCCTGAAAAGCAGCCCGACAAAGATAGGCCTTCAGCAGTTGTGGCGAGTTTTTTTCGGCCAATGCTTTCTGGCAGATTTCACCTGTCAAATTCACGACTGTCTGTGGCAGACTCTTTTTTTGTGCCTGCTCCACTTGCTTCCATAATTTTTCGTACGATTGTGCCTGGGCGCATATTCCCCATCCAAGGAGCATGCTCCACAAAGCAATCTTGCAGATACATTGTAAACCTCTCATAAGCATTTCCCTTTCATTCGTTCTCTAATAGATGTCTGTTCAGTTTTTGAATATATTACTTAGAACAAAGAAAAGGATTAAAGTTTAAACAACCGTATCTTTTAACTGAAAAAGTCTGAAAATAAAGAAGAAATAGGGAAGCACGCTTCATGCGTAGCTGTGCATGCCTCCCAAAAGGAAATTGACACCAAAATAAGTAATCAGCACACAGAAAAAGGCCACCACACTGAACACGTGGAAGAACAACGGACGGCGGAAGCAGGGCAACGAAGCTGGATGGAGCGCCAAGGCATAGACAAGCATCGTGACCAGCGCCCACACTTCCTTGGGGTCCCATCCCCAGTAGCGGCCCCACGACACATTGGCCCACACGGCGCCGATGAAGATACCTGCCGCCAGCAGGAAGACGGCCGGATAGAGCAGCAGACGACTCACCACCTGAAGGCGCTCCACCTGAGCTTCACACTCCCTGCGCGAAGCAAGCAGGACCAGTGCCGCCACCCCATTGAGCATGACGAAGGCCAGCAGGGCGTAGGCCACCATGATGACCGCCACATGCACACTGAGCAGGGGCGAGGCAAGGACAGGCATCAGCTGGTCCACCTGCGGATTGCGCTCGCCCAGCATGGACACCACCAACGCCAACCCACATACCAGGAAGCCCAAAGGGAGCGCCAGGGGCAGACGGCGATGGAAGACGAGGGTAAGCAGGGCGGCACAAAGGGCCAGTAGGTGCATCGTTTCGTGCCCGTTGGACATGGGCAGGTGGCCGCTCACCAGGCCGCGAAGTACCATCAGGCCTGCCAGCCAACAGGCCATCAGAGCCAATGCGACCAGCAGTACACGACTTACCCCTCGCCTTTCCCGCCGACGAATCATCAGGCAGCGGACAGAATAAACAAAGGAGAAAAGTCCCAGCACGACAGAGGCCACGGCCAGCGGAAAGCTGTCGTTCACCTGGTTATAGACCCGCTCGGCACCAAAGCGGAGGGCAGAAGGCAGCAACGCCCCACCCTCGCGCTGCTGGTAGCGGCGTATCTTGCCCACCAGCCGCTCCACCTCCGTAAAGTGCTTGCGCGCCACCTGCTCGGCCACGTAGTTCATCGCCCCACGCACGAAGGTGCCTTCTTCGAGGGGCATGTCGTGCGGCAGGCGGTCGGCCAGGGAGAGC
>UMDC01048836.1_pt1 | contig 30999 bp, 27 predicted proteins | sample 1964391 | NCBI WGS metagenome assembly UMDC01 (sample SAMEA4835984, study PRJEB28245) | human gut metagenome | biome: gut microbiome; material: fecal sample | place: Denmark | collected 2008 | reverse complement strand
GGAATCATCACTGTATTGGCAGGAACAGGACGTTGTCCTTCCAACGAAGAGTCAGCCAACATCGCTTCATGGCTCCAGACTTCTCCACGCTCGGCACACTCGTCATTTCCACGAATATAAGCATGCCCCATATGCAACCCTGTAAAGAGAGAACAACGGGAAGGAGCAGAAACGGCCTGACCACTGTAATGGTTTGTAAAGCACATACCTTCTTGAGCCAGACGGTCTATATTCGGAGTCTCAATTTTCTCCTGACCGAAACAACCGATATCTGCACGGCCTAAGTCATCAGCTAAAATATAGATAATATTAGGTTTCTTGACTTCCTCCTGACTCGTACACGAAGCCAAGGTAAGAGTTGCAGGTAAAACACCTGCAACTGCTGTTTTTATCAAAGAACTGTTCATCTGTATATTAAAATTAATTGGTTTCAGGATAGCCCGGGTTTTGTTTCAGTTTATCATTCAATACCAAATCCTCAATAGGTAAAGGATACAAATAATATTTATCCAACCAGCCCGGATCTGGAATACCCATCTGAGGATTCGTAGCCGTACCATAAATAATAATTCGGCCAGACTCTCCTTTATCCAAAGCCAATGGGAATTTACTGATATCCGGATTCTTTTGATGATATGCGTTTTCTACATCACTTTTGCTACTCAAATAAACCCCTTTAGGAACTTTATTTAAATATTCACCTTTCTTCCAACGACGGATATCTCGGAAGCGGAATCCTTCAGCCATCAGCTCCACACGACGTTCACGACGAATTTCCCATAAAACAGGATCAACATCACTATCACGAGTGGGGTCAAAGTCTGCCGTTATTTCTGAAACTTTCATATCAGCAATATGAGCACGCTTACGAAGTTTATTGATAGTAGCATCAGCTACAGTTTGATCAAAGCAACCTAATTCAAAAGCAGCCTCAGCATGATTCACCAATATTTCACCCATTCGAAAGATTGGTGCATCAGTATCTCCCTGTCCACCGTTTATATCAGTAGAAGTATTATAATATTTCCATAAATAATATCCACCCAATGAATTTACATATACTTGCCCCAAATTATAACGATTGTCCGCCAAATGGGGCATCTCACCAATCACCTTACCAGCCCATTGAAGAATAGGAAGCTGCTTTTCAGAACCATCCTCTTGACAAATTTGGTTCATTAAATCTATAAAAAAAGAATCTTCGGGGCGTTCAGTACGAGTAAAATCAGGATACCAAACAGCTCCTGTTGCAGGTTCTCCCTTACTATTATATACTTGATAAGGCGGACAAACCGTATAATACAAACGTCGGTCACGATTCCTGAATTCTACATTCATAATATCATCTCCAGTAGCTTTATTTCCTTCATACACATTGCTAGTATAAACTGGCCTACCGTCCGTACATAAATAAGATTTCACCAAATCTGCCATAGGATGACAAGGTAATGCCAATGCTCGAGTGTAACGGAGATAAACATGGCCATATCCACTTGTATTCAAATATTCTTTATACAAGATTATCCCAGGCTGTCCCGACAGGCTTTTTGAATTAAAAACTGCATCATAACTAGACATTAATTGCGGATAACGTTCCATCAAAAGGGATGAAGCATTAAAACTTGCATTCAAATATTTTGAATATTCTGCTTCTGAGGATAATCCATGATATTTTTGCCAAGTCCCTTCAAACAATCCAAAACGGGATATCAGCGCATTAATACAATCCTCGTTGATTGTATTGACACCATCATCTTGAGTACCAATATGATCACGGGCGTATTCCAACAATTCTAGAATCTTAGCTGCCAACTCCAAGCGAGGTGTAGCCTCTTTATATAGTTCGTCTTTATCACCATCGGTAATATAATGTTCCAAGTAAGGGACATCGCCAAAACGATCCATTAACCAAAAATAATCCAGAGCTTTGAAAAAATACCCTACACTTCTCCAATGCTCTTTTTGTTCCTCTGTCAATTGTGAACTATCAATATGATCCAACATCAGATTTAATCCACGAATCGTGCTGAAATTCCAACCACCTCCACTGGTAGGAACCACCACCTTGTCCCAAGCATATTTATTAGTATTGTTCAACGATAATTGTGAACTCGTATTATCTGAAAAAACATCACACCATTCATCGTTATAGTTTGAATAGTCATACGCCATAAATGAACGGTTAACATAAAATTGCCACATATAGGTCTTGAAATTCTCATTGTTAGTAAAAACTGTACTCGCAGTTTGCTTATCCAATGGGGATCGTTCCATAAAATCATTATTCAAACAGGAAGAAAATAATCCTGCACACATTCCTATAATAATAATCTTTATTTTCATTTTCATATAGCATTAATTAAAGACTCAAATTGATACCAAAAGAGAACTGTCGCATCATGGGATATCCATATGTACCACTAAACGAATCTCCAGACATACCAGAAGCAATAGACAAGCCACCTACTGAAGTATCAAATGCATCAGGCATATATCCTTTTGGCAAATGATGAATTGTAAACAAGTTCTCAATACTAATAAAAGCTCGTAAAGAAGAAAGGCCTATTTTATTACACAACTGTTTAGCCACGTTATAGCCTAAAGTTATATTCTTCAAACGAACATAAGAACCATCACGAACATACTTAGTCTGCCGGTTCGTATTACCACCCGTTCTAAGTTTTGCTGATATACGGGGATAAAAAGCATCTGGATTTTCCGGTGTCCAATGATCAAGCATATATGCATCAATTCCTTTTACATACTCTCCTTGTACTGGAAATAAAGGAAGCCACATATCACGTTTCCCGACTCCATTAAAGAAAATTGAAAAATCAAAGTCCTTATATTTTGCCGTTCCTGTAATACCGTACTGATAACGAGGAGTACGATTTCCGATAACAATTTGATCACCTGGATTGGATATCGTATTATCGCCAACATTGATTTCACCATTTTTATCTTGATCAACATAAATGACATCACCCGGATATACTTTCTGTTGTCCTTGTAACAAAGGAATACCCTCTTTAATGGTTCCATCCGAATTAAAGTCAGCTTCCGTCAAATAACGATCAGTCTCATATCCCCAGATTTCACCATACTTCATTCCCTCACGAAGCGCCAAATTATCACCGCTAGTCAACAATCCTGTCGGATTATAATAGTCTGTAATTTCAGAAGTAGAATCATACAAATTCAATCCTAAAGAGTAACTGAAGTCCTTGCCAATCTTATCATTCCATGTTACGTTCAATTCCCAACCTTTTGTCCGAAGACTGGCCACATTTCCTTTTGGGGTAGCTGCTCCTAAAACAGAAGGTAAAGGTGTTGTATTGGCCAACATATCTTTCGTGTCACGGATATAATAATCTCCAGAAAGTGATAGACGATCAAAGAGCATCATATCCAAACCGACATTTATGGTGCTCACTGTTTCCCAAGTGAAAGAGGAGCTAACCAAAGCTGGGACCGTAAATGAAGTAACCCAATCGCCTGCACCTGGCAAAATCCATTTAGGTTTAGATGTATCTATAGTACTTAGATAAGGATAATATCCCCCAACGTTCTGATTCCCAATATTTCCCCATGAGGCTCTCAATTTAAAATTATTTACAACAGGACGTATATTTTTCCAAAAGCCTTCCTCTGACATACGCCAAGCTGCTGAAAAAGAAGGAAAGAATCCAAACCGATCATTTTTAGGAAAACGAGAAGAACCATCATAGCGTCCATTGGCCTCAAATAAATAACGTCCTTTATATGAATAATTAAAACGGAAAAATAAACTACGCAAGGCCAGTTCATTAAACCCATCAGAAGTTGTCATTTCACCATTTGATTGAGACAACGATGGGAGATCTGGATTAATTAACCCCTTGCGAGTGCCAACCAATTCCTCATAATAATATCTTTCTTGATTAAAGCCTCCCATTAATGACAAATCATGGTCACCCCAAGTATGTTCGTAAGTAGAAAACAGATTTATTACCTGTCGCTCATCAAAACTCTGAGTCATAGAATAGCTAGTCGTACCATTAACCGTCTTTAAGCCTCCTTCAAAAGCATCTAAAGTAGTAACAGTTTTAGCCACTTTACGTACAGAACTCCAATTACGACTATAAGTATATTCACCCGTTATATTCCAACCATCCAAAGGTTTAAGGATAACCCGTCCCAACAAACGAAGATTACTAACACGATTAATATTAGGCTCATGCAATTCTATAGCATGACGAGGAGTAAGGAAATAATATTCTTCTGTTTGATCTGGTCCTTGCGTCCCTTTACCAAGAGGAGTCATAGGAAGAAGTTCACGAATATTGCCCCAAATATTAGAATTACCTATACTTCCAGTTGCTGTAGATGTCTTGGTATTAGCATATTTTATATCAGCTTGGGCAGTCAACCAAGAAGTCCCGTCTAAACTCACAAATGAACTAGCATTGTATCGAGTATAACTATCTTTGTCTGTCACTAAAACGCCATCACTATCCGAGACACCTAAAGAAATGCGATAAGTAGTTTTACTACTTCCACCAGAAAAAGATATATTATGCTGCTGCTGAAATCCAAAATTATCTAACATATCTCCATACACGTCTGTATGTGCCAAGCCATAACGGTATCCATCTTCCCCCCATACATAGCCATCAGGATATTTACTTGGGTTGGCTTCATACTCGTCCAGATATTGCTTCCACTGCGCCACATTTTGTCCACAAAAATATGTTTCAATACCCAAATCGTCAAAATATTCCAGAGTTTGACGCGGATTAATCAAATCAGGCCTTTCTGCAACCTGAGAGAACGAGAAATTATTGCTATAAGCTACTTTTACCGGCGTATCTTTCTTTCCCTGCTTGGTTGTCACCAAAATAACACCGAAAGCTGCACGAGCTCCATAAATAGCAGAAGCTGCCGCATCCTTCAACACAGAAACGTTCTCAATATCGTTAGGATCAACCAGATCCAAGTCCATAGGCACATTATCAACTAAAACCAACGGATCTCCACCATTAATACTAGTTACGCCTCGAATATTCATATTAATGCTAACACCCGGTTTTCCCGAATTTTTATTAATTTGTAAACCAGGAATATTTCCTTCCAAGGCTTCCAAAGCTGAACTAACTGGGCGATTTCCAAGAACATCGTCCATTTTAACACTAGCTACAGCTCCTGTTAAATTCACTTTTTTCTGTGTACCATATCCAACAACAACCACTTCATCCAACATTTCCGTATCTTCTTTCAAAATAACGTTTAAAGAAGATTTTCCATCTATAGGCACTTCCAAAGTTTGAAAACCAATATAAGAAACAGTCAGTTGACCATCTTCTGGCACTTCAAGCGTAAAGTTTCCATCAATATCCGTAATACAACCAATAGTAGTACCTGTCACCTTAACATTGGCGCCAATTATCGACTCTCCACTAGTAGATTTTACCGTACCCGATACACGCTTTGTCTTCGACGGAGAAGCCTGCTCCGCTTTATCACTAATAACGATGGATTTAGAGGAGACAATGGTATACGTCAAATTACGTCCCTTCAAAGCTTCGTTGAGCACAACTGAGACACCAACCTGACGTTTCGAAATGGTAATGTCATTTTTGTCATCCACCAACGTATTCCGATAGGAGAAACGATAGGTAGTCTGTCCCTCAATACTCTTGAAAACTTGCTTCAAGGTAGCATTCTTCAGCTCGACGGTTACTTTCTGCTCTTGAGCAAAGGCTGTCATAATGCCTATACAGAAGAAACAAACCGCCACGCAAAGCAATCTTTGCAACTTTGATTGATTGTTCATGTTTCTTTTTGGTTATTAGATTAATGATTCTTGAAAATTAAAAGGTTAAACAAGCTTGTCTATAAGTAAAGACAAGACTAAAACGGATTCGTACCAAAGGAAACACATGTTAAAGAACATATAAAATAAAAAATCCTATTTCCGTACATAAAGCACTATGTTGAGAAATAGGATTTAACCCAATGTTACCCTATCTAATCTTTAGTGTAAATCCACCAACCTTATGGTTCCATCCTTCAACGTAGCCTTCAGATGATACGAGTGTTCTATCACTTCCAATACTTCATTGATATTTGTACGACTCAGAACACCTGTAAACAAATCGCCCTGATAGTCTATTTCTTCCGTCTCTATAGCAATAGACACATGATAAACCTCTTCTATTTCTTTCAACACTTCCGCAAACGGCACATTACGGAATACCAATTCCCCACGCCTCCAGGCAGAAGCATCTGTGGTATAACTACTTTCCTCAACTGTCACGGTTCCATGTATCTGATCAAGAATTGCTTTCTGATTAGGTGACAAGATAACGCCCTGCCCGGTCTTCAAGGATTGAAAACGAACACTGCCCTCCTCCAGAGAAAGTTCTGCTGTGGCATCGGCTGAACGGGCACGAAGATTAAAAGTGGTACCCAACACTGATACTTTCAATCCTTTTGCAGTGATAGAGAAAGGACTGGAAGGATTCTTGGCTACACGAAAATAGCCTTCACCATCGAATGCTACCCGACGTTCGTCAGAATTGAAATTGGACAAATTATAAGAAAGGCGTGACTCGGCATTCAACGTTACTTGTGTACCATCCGGCAGAGAAATAGTTACCTGTTCTCCCTTACCTGTAGTGGCTACAAAATCTTTCTGAGAAAGAACGGTATTCTCCTGATACAAGTAAACGGTAGCGATCATAAAAAGAGGAAGAAGAACAACTGCCGCGATCCGAAGCACCTTCCAATAGAGAGGCACAACTCGATGCGAAGGGAATAGCCGTTGGTCGATCCGCATCTTCAGTTCATCCAAACGATGGGTATCGCTCGAAGAAGCCTCAGCAGACTCCCAAGCTTCACGCAACGAATCCTCCAAACGGTCATCACTCATCGAGTTAACTTCCTCACGCAAACGTCTTAGTTCGTCAGGAGTCAAGTTGTCGTTTCTATATTTTTGTTGCAGTTTATCCATATTGTTCACAGTCTATTAGTAAAGACATTATTTTTGCTTCGACGTACCATGCTAAAGCCATCTATTCACAATATTTAATATCAAGCCTGCCACAGAAAGTACCAGAACCTTGGCAAGTAGTTCACGAAGAGTTTTCAATCCCACGGAAAGTTGATTCTTTACCGTCTGCTCACTCAACGAAAGACGTTCGGCTATCTCTTTATTGGATAGTTGAGAGAAACGCGAAAGAGTAATGACGCGTTGTTGGGTAGAAGGCAGCCGACGAATGGCATCCTTGACAATCTTTACATATTGTTCGTATTCTACCCGATCACAATCCTCGCCTGCAGACAGTTCATTCTGGTAATCCACATAATCTTCGTAAACAGGAGAATTAAGGGTAGAGCGATAGGCATTGATAACGCGATGTTTAGAAATGGTGAACAACAAAGAATGCAAGGTCTCTTCCTGACGAATGGTTTCACGACTATTCCACAAAGCGACAAACACATCCTGCACAATCTCCTCTGCATCCTCACGAGATTTGGTATAATGTACGCAATAGGCCAGCAACCGACTGGCATAAAGCTTGTATATCCGGTCGAAAGCTTCCTTAGAGCCACGCTTCAGTTCCGCAATCAATGTATGTTCTCCCTGTAATGTCATTTCATATCAAAGGTATCAAGGCTTAATATCTGCATATACAACGGGCAAAAATAGATTATTTTCAATTAATCACACTCATCTTTCATTGATTATTTCAGTTGATTGCATGCCACATGTAACATTCCCTCAGGAAAACAACGCTTTACGAGGAGGAAAACACCGTTTTCCCTGGTGGAAAGCATTGCTTTCGTTCAGACGCCTAATTTACATAGTTTAATCGTCTGTTGCAAGCGAAAGGTCACGCAAACGAATAATATATTCATCATCCCGCTGAAAATTCGAAGATTATCGGTACATTTGTCACGCAAAAAAAGAAAGAACACTACTATGACCCACCGTCTGAACACCAACAAACAATTCATGATAGGCAACGGCATCCTGGCCTTTGCCGTCATCTTCGTGGTTGTCCTCTTCGTCTACATGAGCATGCGCCTGCAAAATGACGAAAACCGTCGCTATGCCGAACACTATAACGTCTCGCTAGTCAAAGGGTTCGAAGGCGACTCCGTATCTATATACCTCAATGACAGCCTATTGCTGAACAAAACCATCGACCGTTCGCCGTTCAATCTCGAAGTGCGACGCTTTGCAGAAGAAAGTGCCCTAATGATTGTAGACAATGCGACAGAAAAATTATCGCTCTTCGAATTGAGTGAAAAGGGAGGAACTTACCGTTTCGAAAAGGAAGGGGAAACTGTGAAACAACTGCCTCAAGAATAACGTCTGTCTTCACAACGAGGCAGAAAACGCCTTCAGTTCCTGTCTCAGAGCCTCGCATCGACCTTCAGTCAGGCGGTCAAGCATTTCCCAAAACTCCGCACCATGGTTCATGATGCGCGTATGCGTCAACTCATGCAAAAGCACATAGTCAATAAGGTGTTGCGGCAGGAGCAACAAATAATAGGACAAGTTGATATCCCTGCGCGTAGAGCAACTGCCCCAACGGCCGGAGCTGGAGTTAATCTTTACCTCGTGGAAAGGCAAGCCATGTTGCTTCGACAAGGCATACAGGCGAGGGGGTAAAACTAGCTTGGCATTCTTCCGCAAGGCCTCACCTATCACCTTCTTCAGCCAGACTTGAAGTCGGGGATTGGAAAAATCAGTACCTCTTGGACAAAAAATCTGCATCGTCCCCAACTCCGAACGTGCCTGAAACTGGCGTATATCCCGCTCTACCAAGGTCAGCTTAAAGTGCTCCGCCTCAATCCGATAGTTCAAGTCTATCAGCTTTTCGCTTCGTCGCGCCTGCGTTTCACGCAGACGGGGGCGCAAAGTTTCCAATCCTTTAGTCACATCACTCCACGTTGCTCCCAAAGGGACGGTCACAACCAAACCGCCCTCTACTGCCCGAAATATCAGCCGCCGCGCACGAGCATTGACTCGCACCACGATACTCCCCAGTTCGGCATCCGTAACCGATTGGCCCGTCATGCATCGTTGTTTGCCTTCCATCATCCTTGCCTCTATTGAGTTTCGACTGCAAATGAACAAACTTCCGCACAAAACCACAAAACTTTTGTGCACAAAAGCGAACACACTGTCCGATTATGAACAATCCATAATTTCATTCACCACTCATAATCAACTATTTACATTTTTGGTACGATTCTTGCATCTACGAAAACAGAAATAAAAACAAAAAAAGACGCCAGCCGTTGCAACGTTCGGCAACCGGTTTTCGTCTAATAAATAAAGCAAGAAAATAACATTTAAATATCGACGAATATGAAAAAGTTTACAACACTTACCTCTATCTTCCTACTGACAACCGTTTTGAGTGCCTGCGCACAATCGTATAGTCACCATTTCAACTCAGGCAACAGTTGGCTGGGCGGCAAGGAAGTCAAAGCAAGCAAAAACTACGTGACCAAACAAATCAAGGTTAGCGACTTTGACCAGATAGCCGTCAGTGGTAGTCTCGACGTCACCTATACACAACAATCGGGCAAACCAAAAGTGGAAATCTATACCTCGGACAACATTGTCGACCTGCTCGACATTTACGTCAAGAACGGCAAACTGAATCTGGGGTTCAAGAAGAACGTGAAGGTGTCCTACAACAAACTGGAGATCCGAGTAACATCAGAAGATCTAAATGCAGTCAACGTAGCAGGATCGGGTGACTTCAAATTCACCAACGGACTGAAAACCGACCAACTGAAGATGAACGTAGCAGGATCGGGCGACATTACGGCAAGCAACATACAATGTTCGCAAGGATTTACAGCCAACGTAGCAGGTTCGGGCGACATCGAATGCAAACAGCTTAAAGCGGCCGACATGGATATCTCTGTAGCAGGATCGGGTGATCTGAAGATTGAAAACGCTCTAGTTACGTCAGCCAATGCAAGCGTAGCAGGATCGGGCACCGTGAAAATCAGCGGCAGTGCCGACAAAGCCAATTATAGTGTAGCTGGATCAGGCGACCTCTATGCTAATGACTTCAAAGTACAAAACATATCAGCCAGCGTAGCAGGATCGGGCGATATCAAATGCCATGCTGTAGAACATTTAAAAGCACGTGTCAGCGGAAGTGGAACCATTGGCTACAAAGGAAATCCGGAGTTAGACTATCCTGAGAAGAAAAAGGTATATAAATTATAACAACAACTAAACCGACAAATTCTCTCTGACCTCTGCCTACAGGCAGACAAAACTCTCTAACATGTGAAGGAAGGCACACTTAAGGTTGCCTTCCTTTACTTTTTTATACAAATTACCATAAAAATAAAGGGACGCTGCATCACGCGGCATCCCATTTATTTTTAGTTAGTTTTTATAAGATTTTGAGAGAATTGAAACTTCACAGCCTCAAGTCGTTTTAATAAAGCACACTAACTATTTTTTAAAGCAAATGAAAATGTATATTTAAAAACAATGAAAATTCATCTTTTTTCGGTCTCCCCTTTCTTGTCAACACGAGCCAAACTATCCATTAGTTCTTTTTCATGACTATCTGCCGGATTACCCGAAAGTGCTACTGAAGGTGTAGACATCTGCTTCCCAATCGTATCAAGAGAAACAACTCCTGCATTATTATCGAAAATAGAGTGTTGCATGACATTGCCCAATGAAAACATCAAGGCTATCACTGCAGCAGCCTTAAACAACGGCATGAAACGTGAGGATAATGTCATACGACGAGCTTTGACAACAGGTACTTCTACCTGCGCCAGCACCTTCTGGTCGAAATCCTCGCCCAAGCCGTCTTGTTGCAGGAACTCCTGATATACGAACAGATCCTTGTAACGGAGCAAGTGTGCCGGCACATCTTCGTTATTGAAAAACGAACGAAGCTGTGCTTCCTCTTCTTGGGAAGTATCGCACTGCCAATAACGTTCCAATAATTGTTCTATATAATTAGAGTCCATAATTATCTATATCTATAAATTTCTGTTTTACCTTTTGCCTAGCTCTGAACAAGTTTACTTTGACCTGCTCTTCCGTCAACCGTAAGGCAGCAGCTATCTCTTTATAACTCTTACCCTCCACGTCACGCAATTGCATAATCAATCGTTGCTTCTCAGGCAATTCACCGACCAATCTGTGCACGAGTTTCAACCGTTCCTTGTTCACCAATCGATCATATGGGCTTGATGCATCAGGCGTCTGTTCAACTTCTGTGGTCAGTTCCATCGTCTGCGAGTCTTTCTTCTCACTGCGGTCGATTGCCAAGTTGCGAGCCACTGTTAGACAATAAGCCTCTACCGATTCCAACTCATCCCATTCATCACGCTTATTCCAGACACGTATCATCGTCTCCTGCACAATATCCTCCGCCTCTGCTCTGTCGAAAGTTATCCGCAGAGCCAACCGAAAGAGTTTATCTTTCAGCGGAAGAATATCTTTGCGAAAGTCGATTTTCTGCATCTTCTAATGAATTGACGGTTCAGCAGGATAAAAGTTACAGTAGATAGTTACTTTTTTTCAAATTATTTCCAGATACGGGTACCTCTCTGTTCGTTGATAGCTGATGCTAAGGTAATTACGATCTCGGACACACCTGCTTCCAAGGCCTCAAAAGAGTTCTCCAGTTTGGGAATCATGCCACCTTGTATCACACCGTCAGCTACCAATTGATGGAATTCAACCTGATTGATTGTAGGGATAACGCTGTCATCGTCGTTCTCATCGCGTAACACACCTTTTTTCTCGAAACAATAAACCAAAGTGACATCAAACAAGGCTGACAAAGCCTTGGCTGTTTCGCCCGCAATGGTATCAGCATTGGTATTCAGCATATGGCCTTCTCCATCGTGGGTCAAGGGAGCCATGACGGGCACTACACCTTTGGCTATCAAATCGCCCAGCAGCGTGGCATTGACTTGCTTCACGTCGCCCACAAAACCATAGTCGATGTCTTTCACTGGACGTTTTACAGAGCGAATGACATCCATGTCGGCTCCTGTCAATCCCAAAGCATTGACACCACGTGCCTGCAAACCAGCCACAATGTTTTTGTTTACCAAACCACCATAGACCATCGTTACAACCTTCAGCGTCTCGGCATCGGTAATGCGGCGACCGTTCACCATGTGACTCTCGATACCCAGTCGTTCAGCCAGTTTCGTAGCCGAGCGACCTCCACCGTGTACCAGCACTTTGTATCCTTCAATGGCTGCAAAGTCGTCCAACAATTTATGAAGGGTAGTTTCCTCCTCTACAATCTTGCCGCCTACTTTGATGAGTGTGAGTTTCTCTTTCATTATTTTAATATATATGTTATTTACCACAGAGGACACAGAGTAACACAGAGCCTCATTCTCCTCTGTGTTACTCTGTGTCCTCTATGGTGATAAATTGTTATTCCAAATAAGTATATCCGTATAGACCCGAACGGTAATTAGCCAGGAATTCCTTGCCTTCCTCAAGCGAAATGCGTCCTTCCTTGACGGACTGAGTTACCCATGTCTCAAGTTTACGCACCAGCTTCTTAGGATTATACTGTACATAGTCAAGCACCTCGGCCACCGTCTCACCGTCGATGAGCTGGTCGATGGAGTAGCCTTTGGAGTTGACAGAAACGTGCACAGCATTCGTATCACCGAAGAGGTTATGCATGTCGCCCAAAATCTCCTGGTAGGCTCCCACAAGAAAGACAGCCACGTAGTAATGCTCCTTATCTCGCAGGGAGTGCAAAGGCAAAGTCGTGGCATCAGGACGGGAAGTGACGAAGTTGGCAATCTTGCCGTCGGAATCGCACGTCATGTCTTGAAGCGTAGCCTCGCGATCGGGTTTCTCGTCCAGGCGCTGGATGGGCATGATGGGGAACATCTGGTCGATGGCCCAGGAGTCGGGTAGTGACTGGAAGAGCGAGAAGTTGCAGAAGTACTTATCTGCCAACAACTTGTTCAGTTTTCGGAACTCCTCAGGACAGTGTTTCAGCCCACTGGCAATGGAGTTGATTTCACGGCAAATACTCCAATAGAGTTTCTCGATTTGGGCACGGGTGTTCAGATCCACAATACCGTGGCTGAAAAGGTCGAGCGCCTCCTCGCGTATCTGCTGGGCATCGTGCCAGGGCTCGAGCATACTGCGCTGGCTCAGGTTGTCCCAGATGTCGTAGAGTTCCTTCACCAGCTCGTGGGCATCCTCACCCGGCTCCCAGTCGTCGTCCATCTGCGGCAGGGAAGCCGTCTCCAGTACCTCGAAGATGAGGACAGAGTGATGGGCGGTCAGACTGCGACCTGTCTCGGTAATGATGTTAGGATGCTGGAAACCGTGCTTGTCGGCCGCATCGACGAAGGTCGACACAACGTCGTTCACGTATTCCTGTATAGAGTAGTTCACAGAGCTTTCGCTGTTGCTGGAGCGGGTACCGTCGTAGTCCACCCCCATGCCGCCGCCAGTATCGACGAACTCGATGTTGAAGCCCATCTTATGGAGCTGCACATAGAACTGTGAAGCCTCGCGCAAGGCGTTCTTGATACGGCGTATCTTAGTAATCTGGCTGCCGATGTGGAAGTGAATCAGTTTCAGGCAGTCCTTCATGTCCTTCTTCTCGAGGAAGTCGAGGGCTTCGAGCAGTTCGCTGGATGTCAGGCCGAACTTGCTGGCGTCACCACCACTCTCTTCCCACTTGCCGCTGCCGCTGGAAGCCAACTTGATACGGATACCAATGTTAGGACGCACTTTGAGTTGCTTGGCCATTTTAGCGATGAGGTTCAGTTCGTTCAGCTTCTCGACGACGAGGAAGATACGCTTACCCATCTTCTGGGCCAGCAGAGCCAGCTCGATGAAGCTCTCGTCCTTGTAACCGTTGCACACCACGAGCGACTCGGGGTCGGTATTGACAGCAATGACAGCATGCAGTTCGGGCTTCGAACCTGCCTCCAAACCGAGGTTGAACTTCTTGCCGTGGTTGATCATCTCTTCCACAACGGGACGCATCTGGTTCACCTTGATGGGATAAATGATGAAGTTCTCACCCTTGTAACCATACTCTTCGGCTGCTTTTTGGAAACAGCAGGACACCTTCTCAATGCGGTTGTCCAGTATGTCGGGAAAGCGCACCAGCATGGGAGCTGTCACATCGCGCAGCTGGAGCTCGTCGACCAGTTCTTTCAAATCGACTTCCACACCATCTTTACGAGGAGTTACTACAACATGTCCTTTCTCGTTGATACCAAAGTAGGAAGTGCCCCAACCAGTAATGTTGTACAGCTCTTCCGAATCTTCAATACGCCATTTTCTCATTCTTCTGTAACTTAGCGGTTTTTATTAGGTTTGATTATTTAGTGGACAAAAATACACATAAATCCTGTAACAGCATCTTTTACGGACGAAAATACATACGAAAGACAAACTTTTACAGCTCCAACAAACGACGCAAGCTGCTGACCGACTCTGCTATCTGATGACGGTCCTCCAGACGACTGCCGTCAAAACGATAACGGGCCTGCCCGTAGAAAGAGCGTCGACCGTCCAACGCACGCTCAATAAAGATGCGAAGTTCTTCATCCGTCTTTCCTTGCAAAATGGGACGTTGCTGAGTTGCTACACGCAAGCGACGAAAAAGCACCTCGACAGGAACATCAAGAAACACGGTCTGCCCCTGACGATTCATATACTCCATATTGTCGAAAAAACAAGGTGTGCCGCCTCCCGTAGAAATAACGACATCCTCAAACTCGCCTGCCTCGTGCAACATATTACGTTCCAACTGGCGAAAGCCATCCTCACCTCGCTCATGGAAGAGATCGGAAATAGAACGATGGAAACGTTCCTCGATATACCAGTCGAGATCGATAAAGGTCAGTCCCAATTCGCGGGCAAAGGCCTTTCCAAGGGTTGTCTTTCCGGCACCCATGTAACCGGTCAAAAAGATGCGTATCATATCTATTACAGTAACAGCCTGTGGTTTGTGGACAAAGATAAGCAATTCTGCAATGCGCAGAGCCAGAAACAGAAAATATTTGTACCTTTGCCACATGAGCAAGAAACAAAAATACTACGTGGTATGGGCAGGCGTCATGCCCGGCATCTATGACAGCTGGACGGACTGCCAGTTGCAAACCAAAGGATATGACGGCGCCCAATTTAAATCGTTCGACACGCTAGAGGAAGCAGAGCACGCCTTCGCCTCATCACCCTATGCCTACATTGGACAAAAAAATTCGATAACAGGACGTCCTCAGAAGGCAGCCAGAGATGATGATAGTGAACTTTCACCTGAAGTCGTAGAAAACAGCCTGGCTGTAGACGCAGCCTGCAGTGGCAACCCTGGTCAGATGGAGTATCGTGGCGTACACGTAGCCTCACGCCAACAAGTATTTCATTATGGCCCCCTCTACGGCACAAACAACATCGGCGAGTTCCTGGCCATCGTCCATGGATTGGCCCTGCTGAAGCAAAAAGGACTAAACATGCCTATCTATAGCGACAGCCGCAATGCAATCAGCTGGGTGAAACAAAAGAAATGCAAGACTAAGCTTCCTCGCGAACCACGTACAGAAGCCCTATTCCAACTTATAGAACGGGCAGAGAAATGGTTACACGAAAACTCCTACACCACACCCATCCTAAAGTGGGAAACCGACCGTTGGGGCGAAGTACCAGCTGACTTTGGGAGGAAATAGTTCCAGGCTATCTTACTTATTCACTCTTTTCTCAACTTAGCGACTGCATATCGTTCAATCGCTTGTAGTATCCGTTCAGAGCGAGCAGCTCCTCGTGGCGACCACGCTCCACAATCTCACCTTCGTAGAGGACACAAATCTCGTCAGCGTTGCGAATTGTAGAAAGGCGGTGAGCTATAGCGATAGTGGTACGTGTCTTCATCAGACGTTCCAAAGCCTCCTGCACCAGACGTTCACTCTCTGTATCAAGAGCCGAGGTGGCTTCATCAAGGATGAGGATTGGCGGATTCTTTAAAATAGCGCGAGCAATACTGATGCGCTGGCGCTGCCCGCCAGATAGCTTACCACCACGGTCACCGATATTGGTATTGTAGCCATCGGGCGTCTCCATGATGAAGTCGTGAGCATTGGCTATCTTGGCCGCGGCAATGACCTGTTCCATCGTAGCCCCCTCTACTCCGAAAGCGATGTTGTTGAAGAAAGTGTCGTTGAAGAGAATAGCCTCCTGATTGACATTGCCGATAAGAGCACGCAGATCACGGATGCGCACATCCTTTATGTTGGTACCGTCAATCAAAATCTCACCCTGCTGCACGTCGTGATAGCGTGGCAAGAGGTCGACCAACGTCGATTTACCCGAACCCGACTGCCCCACCAACGCAATAGTTCGTCCGCAAGGTACGGTCAGATTGACATGTTTCAGCACCTCGCGCCGTCCGTCGTAGCTGAAGCTGATGTCGCGGAACTCAATCTGATGCTCCAGCCCCTTCAGTTGCTTCGGATGGGCAGGCTCCTTGATAGGGTTCTCAGCCAAAAGAATTTTATCTATGCGCTCCATCGAAGCGAGTCCCTTCGGAATGTTATAACCTGCCTTGGAGAATTCCTTCAACGGATTGATGACACTATAGAGAATAACAAGATAGAAGATGAACGACGGAGCATCGATAGCCGAACTGTTGTTCAAAATAAGTGTACCTCCAAACCACAAAACAATGACAATGAGGCACGTACCCAAAAATTCACTCATTGGATGGGCCAAAGCCTGACGCGTGGCCACCCGATTGATTGCATCTCGATAGTCATTGCTGCACTTATCGAAACGTTCTTCCATCTTCTTCTCGGCAATGAAAGCCTTGATGATGCGCAAGCCACCCAAGGTTTCCTCCAGCTGGGACATCGTATCGCTCCACTTGCTCTGTGCCTCGAGCGACTTCCGCTTCAGTTTCTTACCTACAGTACCCATCACCCAACCCATGGCCGGCACTACAAGCAGTGTGAACACGGTCAGTTGCCAACTGACGGCAATCATCGTGGCGAAATAAACGATAATCAGAATGGGATTCTTGATGAGCATATCCAGCGAGCTGGTGACGGACGTCTCCACCTCGGTCACGTCACCACTCATGCGGGCGATAATGTCTCCCTTACGTTCTTCAGAAAAGAAAGCTAGCGGCAAACGCAACACCTTATTGTAGACCTGCCTACGGATATCGCGCACCACGCCCGTACGGAGCGGTATCATCACGGCCGAAGAGGCAAAATAGGCCAAGGTTTTCAGCAGCGTCATCACGGCCAGGAACACGCCCAAAATGAGCAACGTCAGCGAAGCACCCTGATCGGCAATCAACTGAGACACACCATAATAGAAGTTATTTACTGCCACGTCTTTCAGCCCCATGCCGGTCGTATCCCAAGGAATAAACTCATAGACCTTCGTGTCCATCTTGAAGAGAATCTGCAAGATAGGAATAATCAGCGTAAAAGAGAATATATTAAGGAAAGCCGACAGCAGGTTGAGAAACAGCGCCCAAACAAGATATTTCTTGTAGGGCGGCACGAAACGTCGCAGCAGTTGGAGGAATTCTTTCATTATCGTCACATTTAATATATAGGTGGACAAAGGTAGTGAAAAAAACGTTACCTTTGCCAACCTAAAACAAAGAATACACATGAAAGTAATTGTTGACGATAAAATACCCTTCATCAAAGAGGCTTTGGACACGTTGGCCGATGAAGTGGTCTATGTCCCCGGCAAGGACTTCACCCCTGAACTTGTCAGGGATGCTGATGCTCTGATCATCCGCACCCGCACCCGTTGCGACCGCCGCCTGTTAGAAGGAAGTCGCGTGCGCTTCATCGCCACCGCTACCATCGGCTTCGACCACATCGACACGGCTTATTGCCAGGAAGCAGGCATTACATGGCAGAATGCTCCTGGCTGTAATTCAGCCTCCGTAGCCCAATACATGCACTCCTCCCTCCTGCTCCTCCAACGCCAGAAGGGCTTCCGACTAGAGGGCAAGACGCTGGGTGTCATCGGCGTGGGCAACGTGGGTACAAAGGTAGCACAAGTAGGCCGCGAACTAGGCATGCACGTCCTCTTGAACGACCCTCCACGTCAGGAGAAGGAAGGAGGAAACCTCTTCTCCCCGCTGGAGCAACTGATGGAGGAATGCGACGTACTGACCTTCCACGTCCCTCTCATCCGCGAAGGAGCTCACAAGACTTTCCACCTGGCCGATGCAGACTTCTTCAGCCGCCTGAAGCGCCGCCCCGTCATCGCCAACACCTCACGAGGCGAAGTCATCGAGACACAAGCCCTGCTCCATGCTTTGCAGACAGGACAAGTAAGCGACGCCATCATCGATGTTTGGGAAAACGAGCCTAACATCAACCTCGACCTACTCGACCGCGTCTTCATCGGCACACCCCACATCGCAGGTTACTCGGCCGACGGCAAGGCAAACGCCACCCGCATGTCGCTCGACGCGCTGTGCCACTTCTTCCATATCGACGCCCGCTACCACATCGGGCCGCCCGCACCGCCCCAGCCCCTCATCGAGACCCATGACCTGACGGAAGCCAGCCTCGCCATGTACGACCCACGGCGCGACGACCAGGCCCTGCGCCTCCACCCCGAGCTCTTCGAGAAGCTTCGTGGCGACTATCCCCTGCGACGAGAGAAAGAAGCCTTCCAAGTGAAGTATATCTAAGCAAAAAAGAAAAGGCTGTTTTCCTTCAACGAAAACAGCCTTTTCCTTCCAAGAAAGCGATGCTTTCCTCTTCATATATCTACTTATCTATCTCAGCCAACAATCTTTCGATGACCTGCGGATAATGTTCGTACTCCAACGCATGCACCCGCACCGCCACATCTTCTGCCGTATCCTTGGGAAAAACAGGACAACGGAACTGGGCAATAATGTCTCCCTCGTCATAATGTTCGTTGATATATTGGATAGTGATGCCACTCTCGCGTTCGCTTGCCTCCACGACCGCCTGATGGACACGATCGCCGTACATACCTTTGCCACCAAACTTAGGCAGAAGCGAAGGATGAATATTTATGATACGTTGTGGATAAGCATGCAACAACGTGTCGGGCACCTTCGCCAGGAAGCCAGCCAGCACAATGAAATCCACCCGATAGTCGGCCAAAAGCTTCAGAACCTCTTCGCCAGTCGTCCACTTCTCCTTACTTATATAAATACAAGGAACACGCAAATTCTCCGCTCGTTTGAAGACATTCACATTCTGACGGTTAGACACGACCAACGCCACTCCGTCTTCCCCACCTTTTTCTTGGAAATAACGGATGATGTTTTCGGCATTCGTACCGTTGCCTGAAGCCAAAATTGCAACATTTTTCCCCATAAAACCTCCTTATTTTTGCACAAAAGACTATTTTTTGTGCAAAAAATCGCATTTAATTCGTCAAATATTTGCTCAGAACAATAAATATTCATTCCTTTGCAACGCAAAATTAAAGAAATAAACTCAAATTATTAACTAAAAACTTAAAGTTATGTCTGAAATTGCATCAAGAGTGAAAGCGATTATCGTCGATAAATTAGGCGTAGAAGAATCAGAAGTTACTAACGAAGCTAGCTTCACTAACGACCTGGGAGCTGATTCTCTTGACACTGTAGAACTTATCATGGAATTCGAAAAAGAATTCGGCATTTCTATTCCTGACGATCAAGCTGAGAAGATTGCTACCGTAGGCGACGCCGTATCTTACATCGAAGAGCACGCTAAGTAATTTTTATCCATCAGTTTTTAGAACATGGAATTAAAAAGAGTTGTAGTAACAGGTCTCGGTGCCATTACCCCCATTGGTAACAATGTCCAGGAATTCTGGGACAATCTTGTCAATGGAGTTAGTGGGGCGGGACCTATTACTCATTTCGACGCATCATTATTCAAGACCCAATTTGCCTGCGAAGTAAAGAACTTCAATGCAAATGAATATATCGACCGTAAGGAAGCCCGCAAGATGGACCTGTACACTCAGTATGCCATCGCTGTGGCCAAACAAGCCGTTACAGACTCTGGTCTTGAAGTCGAAAATGAGGATTTGAACAGAATTGGTGTTATATTCGGTGCCGGTATCGGCGGTATCCGCACATTCGAAGAAGAAGCAGGCAACTATGCACTGACAGGCAAGGAAAACGGTCCCAAGTTCAATCCGTTCTTCATCCCCAAGATGATTTCGGACATTGCGGCCGGACAGATTTCTATCCTGTACGGTTTCCACGGACCTAACTATGCTACGTGCTCGGCTTGCGCCACTTCGACCAATGCCATTGCCGATGCATTCAACCTGATCCGTCTGGGCAAGGCCAACGCCATCGTAACAGGTGGTTCGGAAGCTGCCATCGCCGCTTGCGGCGTAGGCGGATTCAACGCCATGCACGCACTGTCCACCCGCAACGACTCACCCGAAACGGCATCACGTCCGTTCAGCGCCAGCCGCGATGGCTTCGTAATGGGTGAAGGAGGTGGTTGCCTCGTGCTGGAGGAACTGGAGCACGCAAAAGCGCGCGGCGCCAAGATTTATGCTGAGGTAGCTGGTGTAGGCATGTCGGCCGACGCCCATCACCTGACAGCATCACACCCCGAAGGACTGGGAGCCAAACTCGTGATGAGAAACGCTCTGGAGGATGCAGAGATGCAACCCGAACAGATTGACTACATCAACGTACACGGTACATCCACTCCGGTGGGCGATATCTCGGAAGTTAAAGCCATTCAGGAAGTATTTGGCAAGCACGCCTACGAACTGAACATCAGCTCGACCAAGTCTATGACAGGTCACTTGCTGGGTGCAGCAGGTGCCGTAGAAGCGATTGCCAGCATCCTAGCCATCAAGAATGGCATCGTACCTCCGACCATCAACCACACTGAGGGTGACAACGACGAGAACATCGACTACGATCTGAACTTTACGTTCAACAAGGCTCAGAAACGCGAAGTCAACGCAGCCTTGTCCAATACCTTTGGCTTTGGCGGTCACAACGCTTGTGTCATCTTCAAGAAATACGCAGAGTAAGGTCGTGTTACGTAACCAAATAGACAAAATAAGGCTCTTGTTTCATAAGGAACGGGAGTCTTATTTTTGTTTTTATCGTATTTTGGGATTTTTCCCTCGCAATTTAAAAATCTACCAGCAAGCCCTGCTCCATAAATCAACTTCGCTCCGTTCGGAAGAAGGAAGGCCCATCAACAATGAACGTCTGGAATTTTTGGGCGATGCCATCCTCGACGCCATCGTAGGCGATATCGTCTTCAAACATTTCGAAGGTAAACGTGAAGGTTTCCTGACCAACACCCGTTCCAAAATCGTACAACGTGAGACACTGAACAAACTGGCCGTAGAAATAGGTTTGGACAAGCTAGTAAAGTACGCTTCGCGCTCTTCCTCACACAACAGCTACATGTACGGCAATGCATTCGAAGCCTTTATCGGCGCCATCTATCTCGACCAAGGATATGACCGATGCAAGCAGTTCATGGAAAAGAAGATCTTCAAGCAGTACATCGACTTGGACAAGATGTCTCGCAAAGAAATGAACTTCAAGTCGAAGCTCATTGAATGGAGCCAAAAACATAAGGTGGAGGTTTCGTTCGAACTCATCGAACAGTTCATTGATCGCGAAAACAATCCGATGTTTCAAACAGAAGTACAGATAGAAGGACTTCCTGCAGGAACTGGTACAGGATACTCCAAAAAGGAATCTCAACAGAATGCAGCTCAAATGGCTCTCAAGAAGCTCAAGTCTGACGAAACCTTCAAAAGCGAAATCGAACGATTAAAAACCGAGCACCAAGCCACCCTAGAGAACACAAACAAGCCACTTACTACAGACGAAATACCTGTAACCGAAAATATCGAAACTGAAGCCTCATCGGTTATCGTTGAAATAAAAGTATCAGCTCCTGAACTACCGATAGAAGAAAAACAGGAAACAACGGACGAAGTTCCCTGTTCTTCTGAAATTTCTTCCTATCCGAAGCAGACACCCATCTGACGTCCTTGTACTACCAAATCATTGTCTTCTGTTACCAGTTTCAATTTTCCAGCCACTTCCTCCAGTGGAAGAGACGAGATGTCGTTTCCTTGCAAAGTGACCATACGTCCAAACTGACCGGTAGCTATCAATTCTGTAGCATGACCACCCATACGAGTCGATAGATTACGATCAAAAGGTGTCGGAGAACCGCCACGTTGGATATAGCCAAGCACGGTTTCTCGTGTTTCAATGCCAGTTTCGTATTCAATTTCCTGAGCGATATATTCACCCGCCCGCTTTCGTCCATCGGTCGGAATTCCCTCAGCTACCACCACAATAGAGTAAGGACGCCCTTTACGCAAACGATCCAGAATAACCTCACCGATATTATGGATATTATAAGGAATCTCTGGAATCAAAATAACATCGCCACCACCAGCCATACCCGAATACAAGGCTATCCAGCCAGCCTTATGCCCCATTACCTCAATGACCATCACACGTTTATGCGAACTTGCCGTAGAATGTAGACGGTCGATGGCGTCAGTAGCAATGCTCACCGCAGTATCAAAGCCGAAAGAAAAATCTGTTCCCCAAATATCATTGTCGATGGTTTTCGGTACGGATACGATGTTCACACCCATCGCCGCAAATTTAGCAGCTGTCTTTTGCGTACCATTTCCACCGATACAGACTACACAATCCAACCCCAGTTCTTTGATATTCTGGATTATCAGTGACGGTTTGTCCACACCATCCATCAGACCTCCCCGCTTGAAAGGTTTCTCGCGCGATGTACCAAGCACTGTCCCTCCCAACGTCAGCAATCCCGAAAGAGAATCTTCCGTAAATGTTTCCACATCTTTGGTCATTAATCCCTGAAAACCACTATGAATACCAATCACTTCCATACCATAGTGACGGATGGCCGTTTTACACACACCGCGAATTGTCGCATTAATCCCCGGACAATCTCCCCCTGAAGTCAAAATACCGATTCTCATATAATACCTCCGTTCCTTTTTCCTCCTTTTGGAGAATATTTTTATCATTATGTCGCATAAAATGGTCAACATGTCAGTTTGCACCATAAATGCAGCCGTAAAGATAGAAAAAAAACAGAAAAAAGATAGAGATGACCGGAAATAAGATTACTTTTGCGTGCAGAATCTGATTTCAATAAGAAAGATGAATATAACGCGATTCCTCAATAATATCTATTTCAATTCCCGCGTAAAGGAAATAGATCAATATGCTGGACACGCTGGAGAGATACAGCATCGTGTACTGATGCGTCTCATCGGCAAAGCCGCCCAAACGGAGTGGGGTCGGAAGTATGACTTCAGTTCCATACATACCTATGAAGACTTCAAGAACCGCCTGCCTATACAGACTTACGAAGAAATAAAGCCCTACGTAGCCCGTCTGCGAGCCGGAGAGCAGAACCTGTTGTGGCCATCAGAAATACGCTGGTTTGCCAAGTCGTCGGGTACGACGAACGACAAGAGTAAATTCCTGCCCGTCAGCAAGGAATCGCTACACGACACGCACTATCGCGGCGGTCAGGATGCTGTAGCTCTCTACTTACGTCAGAACCTTGAAAGCCGATTCTTCTCGGGCAAGGGACTAATTCTGGGAGGAAGCCATGCTCCCAACCTGAACACGAACCACAGCCTTGTGGGTGACTTGTCAGCCATTCTGATGGAAAATCTCAACCCGCTGGTCAACTACATCCGTGTTCCGAGCAAGCAGACAGCCCTAATGGAACATTTCGAACCGAAAATGGAAGCCATCGCCCGCGAGACCATCCATGCCAACGTCACCAACCTGTCAGGCGTGCCGTCGTGGATGCTGGTACTCATCAAGCACATCCTGGAGAAAACGGGCAAGCAGAGCCTGGAGGAAGTGTGGCCCAATCTGGAAGTCTTCTTCCACGGTGGCGTAGCCTTCACGCCCTACCGCGAGCAATATAAGGAAGTGATCCGCAGCAGCAAGATGCACTACGTAGAGACCTACAATGCTTCCGAAGGCTACTTCGGCACGCAAAGTGACCCTACCGACCGCTCCATGCTGCTGATGATTGACTATGGTGTCTTTTACGAATTTATACCTTTGGAGGACATCGGCAAGGAGAACCCACGTATCTGCTGCCTCGAAGAGGTGGAACTGAACAAAAACTACGCCATGGTCATCTCTACTTCGGCCGGCCTCTGGCGATACATCATCGGAGATACGGTGAAGTTCACCAACAACCGACCCTATAAGTTCGTTATCACGGGCCGCACCAAGCATTTCATCAACGCCTTCGGCGAGGAGCTTATCGTAGACAATGCCGAGAAGGGACTGGCCAAAGCCTGTGCCGAAACGGGTGCACGCATTACAGACTACTCCGCCGCTCCCGTTTTCATGGATGCGAATGCCAAGTGCCGTCACCAGTGGTTGATTGAGTTCGCTCAGATGCCCGACGACCTCGACAAGTTCGCTCGCATTCTGGATGACACGCTGAAGGAGGTCAACTCCGACTACGAGGCCAAACGCCAGAATGACCTGGCCCTGCAACCGCTGGAAGTCATCGTGGCACGCTCGGGCCTCTTCCACGACTGGCTCGACCAAAAAGGCAAGCTGGGCGGCCAGCACAAGATTCCCCGCCTGAGCAATACGCGCGAGTATATCGAAGAAATGCTCCGCCTGAACAATAAATAAGAGAGTCCCCAGCAAGAGACCTCTCAAAATCATACGATCTCTTGCTCCAAAAGCAGCAATGTTTTGGAGCAAAAGGTCGTATGTTTTAGCTTAAAACATTATAGGATAATTCCGCCTCCGAGCAGCATCCCTTCCGTATCATAGAAGGCGGCTGCCTGCCCCGAAGCCACGGCCTCGAGCGGGTCGAGCAGGTGCACATGAAGGCGATCGTCGTCCATACGTGAAACGAGGCAGCGGTTGGCCTGCTTGCGGTAACGTATCTTCACGATGACCACCCCGCAGCCCAAGACTCGGGCCTCGTCCACAAGGTTCCAATCCTTCAGCCACATCTCCGTCCGATAAAGGGAGGCGAGTGGTGCCAGTACCACTTCGTTTCGTTCGCGGCATATATCTTTCACATAAACAGCTCGATTCAAGTGGATACCCAGTCCGCGCCGCTGGCCGACGGTGTAAAAGGGATAGCCTTCGTGCCACCCCAGAAAAGCACCGTTTTCATCAAGAAAGGCTCCCTTTCCTGGCAAAAGCTCAGGCGAAACAGCACGACGCAGAAAAGCGCGATAGTCCATCGGGCAAAAGCACACGCCCAAGCTGTCCTTCTTCTCCGCCACACGCTGAAAGCCACGGCGGGCGGCATAGGCACGAGCCTCGGCTTTGGTCAGCTCGCCCATGGGCAGGAGCATACGCTCCAATATATCCTGCTTCAATCCCCAAAGGAAGAACGACTGGTCCTTGTCGGCATCGACGGCAGGAGCGATGTACCATCGCCCATCGCGGCATACCTTTCGCACGTAGTGCCCTGTGGCAATACAGGAGATGCCCCTTTCATCAGCCAGACGAGCCAAGAGTGGCCACTTCAGTCGATTATTACACACGGTACAGGGTACGGGCGTGCGGCCCGCCAGATATTCTTCGGTGAAATAGCGGACCACCTGCGCTTCGAAAGCCTTGCGGGCGTCGTATTCGAAATGTTCGATGCCCAGACGGTCGGCCAGACAGGCAGCCTCTTCGGCATCATGTCCTCCGTCATCGTGCAAACGAAGGGTAACCCCCGTCACCTCGTATCCGGCGTCCTGCAACTTTATGGCCGCCACAGAACTGTCGGTTCCTCCGCTCATGCCCAGCAATACACGTTTCTCCATCGTTCGGTCTGTTAAGCGTTACGGAGGCAAAGATACAAAAAAAGGATGCCACGACAGACATCCCTTTTATCGGTATCAGACTAACTTGCAGTTATTCATTCGTTTTACTTATTTTTTCTTCATCTCAAAAGTGAAGGCTGTAACAGGGAATGCAGAGAAAGGTTCGTCATTAACCTTCACTTCACCAGCCCGGATACCCATATTCAGATTTTTCGTCTCAAATTCATAGCTACCCTTCTCTCCAGCTGCAACTTCCACCGTTACAGACAAAACATTGTCTTCGGACAAAGGTACAGAAATTTCCAACGGTTTCGGGTCGAATGCCATGTACACACTATCCTTAGCGGCAGTCATCGTAGCCTCATAACCCACTTTATAGCTCACCTTACCAATAGCTTCAACAATAGCATCAGCCTGTTCCTCGCCAACGATAGAAACAATCAGGTCGCGTACGGGAAATTCATCGAAGTAAACCGTATCATTCTTCACTACAGCATTTACGTCTACACCGGCAGGTTCTTCACCTTCTTCTCCTTCACGTACAGACTTTTCCAGAATAGTTGTCTGCATCATACCGGTATAGTCACCGTATACGTCTTCTACTTTCGGTTCAGTGGGAGTTTGGGGATCGTCGTCGTCGCTACATGCTACAAAACCCAGCGTACAGCCGGCAATCATTAAAGATACAAAAAGACGGTTGAATTTCATTTCTTTTTTCATAATAGTTATTCAGTTTGGTTAAGTTAGTCTTTGCTTTAAGAAAGACGGAAAGGCCGAAAATACTGCACGGGCGAATCCTAACAAACGTTAACGAGAAAAGAACGGAATTACGATGCCGACAAAAAAAACAGGGCCATCATAGAGCTACTTATCCGAAAAACAGTAACTTTGTGCTTTCAATTGGAAATAAAAACCTAACAATATGGAACATCAACTGACGATTTACAACACGCTGACCCGAAGGAAGGAAATATTCAAGCCACTGCACGCTCCACACGTAGGCATGTATGTCTGCGGCCCCACCGTGTACGGTGACCCACACTTGGGACACGCCCGTCCAGCTATTACTTTCGATATTCTCTTCCGCTACCTCAAGCATCTGGGATATAAAGTGCGCTATGTGCGTAACATCACCGACGTAGGACACCTGGAGCACGATGCCGACGAAGGCGAAGACAAGATTGCTAAAAAGGCTCGTCTGGAACAGCTGGAGCCGATGGAGGTTGCACAGTATTACGCCAACCGCTACCACGAGGCCATGGATGCCTTGGGCGTACTGCGCCCCAGCATCGAACCGCAAGCCTCAGGACATATCATCGAGCAGATTGAACTGGTAAAAGAGATACTGAAGAACGGCTATGCCTACGAAAGCAAGGGCTCCGTATACTTCGACGTGGCCAAGTATAACCACGACCACCACTACGGCAAACTGTCGGGCCGCAACCTGGATGACGTGCTCAACACCACCCGCGAGCTGGACGGACAGGACGAGAAGCGCAACCCTGCCGACTTCGCCCTGTGGAAAAATGCGCAACCGGAGCACATCATGCGTTGGCCCTCGCCTTGGGGCAACGGTTTCCCCGGCTGGCACTGCGAGTGTACGGCCATGGGACGTAAGTACCTGGGCGAACACTTCGACATCCACGGAGGCGGCATGGACCTCATCTTCCCCCATCACGAATGTGAAATTGCACAGAGCGTGGCCAGTCAAGGCGATGACATGGTGCACTACTGGATGCACAACAACATGCTGACTGTCAACGGGCAAAAGATGGGCAAGAGCTATAACAACTTCATCACACTGGAGCAGCTCTTTACCGGCACACATCCACTGTTGGAACAGGCCTACACACCTATGACCATCCGCTTCTTCACCCTGCAGGCACACTACCGCAGCACTGTAGATTTCGGAAACGAAGCCCTGAAGGCAGCCGAGAAGGGATTGGCCCGACTGATGGACGCCGTCAGCGGACTGGAAAAGATAACACCCGCACAGGCATCGACGGTCGACGTAAAGGCGCTGCGCGAGAAGTGTTACGACGCCATGGACGACGACCTGAACACGCCCATCGTCATCGCCCACCTGTTCGACGGTGCCAAGATGGTGAACAACATCCTGGCCGGTAACGACACCATCACAGCAGCCGACCTGAACGAACTGAAAGAGACTTTCCGCCTCTTCTGCTTCGACATCTTAGGTCTGAAAGCCGAAAACGCCTCGAACGCTGCCCGCGAAGAAGCCTTCGGCCACGTCGTAGACATGCTGCTGGAAGAGCGCGCCAAAGCCAAAGCCAATAAAGACTGGGCAACAAGCGACAAGATACGTAACGAATTAACCGCTCTCGGCTTTGAAATCAAGGACGGTAAAGACGGATCGGAATGGAAGCTAAACAAGTAATACGCAACATTCCATGATTATAAAAAGAAAGGGTACATCAACAAATGCTTGATGTACCCTTTCTTTTTATTCCACAAATACGAATGTCCCCGACCGTTACAACTTATCTCCGTACGCCAAATCGCCCGCATCACCCAGACCTGGAACAATATACGAACGTTCATTCAACTCAGGATCAATAGCCGCACACCACAATGTAACATCATCCTCAGGGAAAAGGCGCTGAAGATGTTCCACCCCCTGGCGGCTGGCAATAACACAAGCTATCAGCAGACGTGCCGGACGTCCCTTGCTCAAGAAGGCACGATAGGCCAGCTCCATACTCTCGCCCGTAGCCAGCATGGGATCGACAAGCATCAGCGTCTTCTGCGTCAGGTCGGGCGTAGCAATATATTCGATATGCACATCCAGCTCGCGGCACTCCTTATCCTTATAATAGCGGTAGGCCGACACAAAGGCATTACCTGCACGGTCGAACACATTCAGGAAGCCCTGATGGAGTGGCAGACCGGCACGGAAAACGGTAGCAATGACCACATCGTCATCAGGCGTGCTGACCGGCGCCACACCCAAAGGCGTCTGCACCTGCTTTACCGAATACGTCAGTTCTTTACTCATCTCGTAAGCCATCAACTCTCCGATTCGCTCAATGTTGCGGCGGAAACGCATGCGGTCGCCCTGAATGTTCACGTCGCGTATTTCCGCCACGTATTGATTAATTACAGAATTCGTCTCTGCAAAATTGATTACTTTCATAGCATGTATTTTGTTTATTCCGAATGCAAAAATACGATTTTCCCACCACATAAAACCACTTGCTCGACGGAAAACGTTATCTTTGCTACAGAACATATAAACATAAGGAAATATGAAAAAGACATTCATACGAAACGAGAGTTTCAAATTACTGTTCTTCTGCACCTTACTTTTCTTTGCCTATACCTCATTAGCCGGTCAAGAAAAGACTTCTTCAAACGCCGATTTGACGGAATTTGATTTTGGTATTCAAGAGTTAGAAACCAATTATGTAGGATTTCCCACTTTGGTGACAGAGCAAACCCGAAATCAATATGAAGCACTAAAAGCCCGTTGCCGTCAGCAAGTGGACAAACAGGAACGAAAGCCTTGGGAAGCTTTAGGCGAACTCTATGCCTGGTTTGGCGATTTCCACTTACGAGTAGGCATCTATTCACAGCCATACATGCGAAAAGTACCCACGTATGAAGAAATGAAAGAATATAACCCCACGAAAACTTTTCGGAAAGTGACCGATCGTACTTTCCTCATCCGCTTCCCATCTTGCATGGGAGATGACCCAACATTGGAATGGGTACATCAATCCATTGACGCCTACCTGGCCTCGGGGTGCGAAAATCTGATTATTGACATCCGAGGTAACGGAGGAGGAACCGATGATATATTCAATCCATACGAGAAACTGCTGTACGACCGGAAGGGGTACGTGGACGGAGTTGAAATACGCAACACACCCGCACACATCGCTGAAATAGCGGAGATCGAATTGGATTGGATTCAGCAAGTGGTGGAAAATATGAAAAAGTCGCAAGACGAGTTTGTAGCCATGACGCCCAGACAGGTAGAACTTGTTTATGACACCATTTTCCCACTTCCCCACCAGGCTGCACTGATTATAGACGGCCAAGTAGCCAGTGCCGGTGAACAGATGGTTCTGAATCTGCGGTCATGCAGCCAACGTACCACCATCTACGGACAAGACAATACGAAAGGATGCCTTGATTATTCAAACTGTCGCGGGGTTAATCTGCCCCAATCCGGCATTACTCTTTATATTCCCATGACACGTTCCTGCCGCCTGCCCGATAATGGTGTCGACCAGACGGGGATTGCTCCCGACGTACGCATTCCGTTGCCCCTTCCCGAAACTTTGACCGACAACGTAGACGAATGGACACGATGGGTAGCCAAGGAATTGGAAAAGAAGCCCACCTCATTTTAAAATCCCCCGGTTTCAAAAAAAAGACAAGTTTTGCAACATTCAGTTAGCAGATATTGTTATGGATTTATAAAAGACGCGCAATTAAAGAAAAATTTCTCCAATTGAGATTTTCTTTCAGAAGAAAATCGTACTTTTGTACGCGGAAAACAAGGGAGTGTCTCCCGACACCTGTAAAGCGGTTTAAATACGGGCACTTTCTTATTCCAACATAAAGGTAAAGAGATTATAAACCAAAATACCAATTTTTTAAAATCTTAAAAAGAAATGGCAAATTTAGATTTAAGCAAGTACGGTATTCAAGACGTAAAGGAGATTCTCCACAACCCGTCTTATGAAGTATTGTTCGAAGAAGAAACCAAATCAAGCCTCGAAGGCTATGAGAAGGGTCAGGTAACAGAACTGGGTGCTGTGAACGTAATGACTGGTATCTATACCGGACGTTCTCCTAAAGATAAATTCTTTGTTAAGAACGAAGCCAGCGAAAACACTGTATGGTGGACTTCTGATGCTTACAAGAACGACAACAAGCCTTGCTCTGAAGAAGCATGGGCTGACCTGAAGGCTAAAGCCGTTAAAGAACTGAGCGGCAAGCGTCTGTTCGTTATGGATACATTCTGCGGTGCCAACCCTGCAACTCGTCTGAAAGTACGTTTCATCATGGAAGTTGCTTGGCAGGCTCACTTCGTAAAGAACATGTTCATCCGTCCGACAGAAGAAGAACTGGCTAACTACGGCGAACCTGACTTCGTATCATTCAACGCTGCTAAGGCTAAG
>UMDC01034178.1_pt1 | contig 36826 bp, 22 predicted proteins | sample 1964391 | NCBI WGS metagenome assembly UMDC01 (sample SAMEA4835984, study PRJEB28245) | human gut metagenome | biome: gut microbiome; material: fecal sample | place: Denmark | collected 2008 | reverse complement strand
CACCCGTTGGATTATTTTTGGTTATGGTCTCCGGAAGGTTGGACGTGGGGAACTCCAACAAAAGCTTCTGTCGAAGCGACAATAACGGATATAAATATAGCCAGAAGAGCATTAAACGAAGTATTACCTTCTTGTGGTTTTGGAGTAAGTGGTTGGGTGATTGGGCCACCTGATAATAAATGTCTGTTTGATACGGTATTGCCTAAAACAGATTTCATTTCATCACTAAGTAGATTATGCGGTCAGGAACGATTGGATTTAGGTTATCATCAATTGCCAGAAGACCGTTTTTCTTTCCCGATATTATGGATGGAGGATGATCCAGCGTTGACGACTCCTCAGTTTTGGGTCGGGCGCTTACGTAGTGATTTAGCTGAAATTTATGGAGCAGGAAGTAAAGGAGTCAATGCTAATTTTTGGAGAACGTCTTCAATAGCTCCCAATTTGATGGCCTATGCACAAGGTTGTTGGGAGCAAAAAGAATGGAATCCTTTTTGGGGTAAAGAATATCAGGTTCAGTTGACAAAAAGTGACCTACGAAAAGGTGGAATAGGACAGAACTATTATAAACATATAAAAGGAACAGAAGATCAATACCTTTATAATACTCAAAGATATGATATAAAAGGATATCGAATCAATCTTCCGAATGGAAATTATCGGGTTACATTCTTGTTTAGTGAAACAAAATATAAAGAACCTGATAAACGTGTGTTTGACATTGCTTTAGAAGGAGAAAAACTACTTCAAGGAATAGATGTCTATAAGTTGGTGGGTAGTGATACGGTTTGTCAGGTGGTATCACCTGATTTTCGGGTTGATGATTTTACATTGGATATTGATATAGAACCCATAAAAGGAGAGACTTTCCTATCAGCTTTCATTATAGAAGGTATGACTGATGATGTGAATCAAATAAAAGGAGAACCTTATAGACGTTGCATAGACGTTGGAGGTGGTTTATATAAAGATTTTGAAGCAGATTTAAATGAATTTGAAAGTAACGCCCCGGAAATGAAGCGGGATTTATCTTGTTTTTCATTTTATTTGGATTATGCTCAAGTTATGTTTGGTAAAGAAGCAGCGAAAGAGATTGCCCGAATATTTGAATCAGTGGATGGAACTGTTGGTAATGAGGGTTTTCGAAATTTTAAGATGCCTCGCCCAGCCGCTTGGATAACAGGTCCAGGTGTTATTAATCCGAATGAAAAGAGCTGGAAAGAAGAATCTATAAAGTATGCATTTGTAGATTCCTTGAATATTTTACGAGGTAGAATCTCAGGCAAAGGAAATTTGGAGCGGTTCGATTATTGGTTGAATACATTTAACTATTTACGTTCTATGGGGCAATTAGGATGTGTTCGGGGGGAATTAGATAAAAAGATGAAGGAAATGTCTAATTATTCCCCTTCAGAACAGAAATCTTTTGTTTCGGATCAGATATTACCCCTTCGAATTCAATTATCCAGATTGTGGGAAGAAATGATAGAGTATTTAATTCAAACAGTAAATACAACAGGCGAATTGGGGACTGTTATCAATTTAGAATCACAAACTCGTAAGACATATTCTTTCTTAAACAAATATGATAAGGATATAGAAGCCATTTTAGGGGAAAAGTTACCCTCAACAGTTTGTTTATCTGAAGTATATTCAGGATCACCAAGAATGTTTGTTTTGAATGAACGAAGTATGCTTGAAAAAGGAGAAGCCTATACGTTAAAACTTCATGTGTTAGGTTCTGATAAAATGGATCAAGAACCGATTCTTTATTACAGAGAATTAGGGACAAAGAAATTCAAGAAAGTGATGATGGAGAAAAAAACAGATAGATATTTTGAGATACAGATTCCAAATAGAGAGAATCGAACATTGGAATACTATATTGAAACTAAGTTTACTACTCAAACAGTTCGTTATCCAGTATCTGCTCCTCAATGTAATAAAACATGGGTTTATTATTAATTATAGAAATATCTTTTAAAAAAGTACTTAGCTAAAGATTGGTGATTTTTTTGGGGAACTAGATAATAAGATCCGAAAGAAATCACTTATTTTTGTCTTATAATAGTTATGTATTGACTTTTAGAAATAGAATATTATGAATAATAAATACGGAGGAATATATATTACTTTATTGAGTTGCCTGCTGGCCTGTTCGCCGAAACCGGCAGCACTGGATGGTGATAGCCAATATTTGCCATTTGCTCCGGATGGAATTCCTTTTGTAGTGGCTGATTCGATGTGGAAAGCTGATATGCAGGGAAATCATCGGGCTGTAGTGGAAGTAACAGGTGCTAAAGAACAGAAGGCGGTACAGGTGTATTTGCCTTGGAGAAGACCGGATTTGAGACCGGAAACGAAGAAGGTCGTGGTGGTGGATGCTCAATCGGGTTCGGAAGTAAAGAACGTGAGTGTGTCTGACTTTTCAGCAGAGTCGGCAACGGTAACTTTCGAACCGATTTCGGGAGATGGAATCTATTATGTGTATTATTTGCCTTATAAATATCGGAAAGGATGGAATGATGCACGTTATGGTAAACCGTGGAACGATTATCTGCCTCCGGTTTATGAAACGGATGAAGCTTGGAAATCAGGTTTAACAGCGGCAGTTCCGAAGGCAAAAGTGTTGCGCTTTGAAAGCCGTTCTCGGTTTGATGCTTTTACGCCGATGGGACTAGCGGCTACAGTACGGGAAATGGATAGTCTGAAACAGGTCTATCCGATGAATCCGGTACTTTTCCCCGAAGACCGGGCGTTCCCGATCCGTCTGGCCAATGAGTTGCCAGTACGTTGGGTAAAGAACGGATCTTCTGCCGGTTTCGAAGGTGTGGCTTTGCGGAATGAATATTATACTTGGCAGATTGGTGTCTGGGCCGCTCATGATGCTGTGAAAAAGGTACATCTTGAGTTTTCGGATCTGACCAATGGCTCGTCTGTGATCCCGAAAGAGAATATGACATGCTTTAATCAGGAAGGTATAAACTGGGACGGTAAACCTATTACTTTTACGGTGAATGTTCCGAAAGGAAAAGTACAGGCACTGTGGTGTGGGGTACAAATTCCGGAGGATGCAAAGACAGGCGTTTATAAAGGGAATGTAACTCTTACTTGTGAGCAAGAGGAATCCCAGACAATTCCAGTAGAAATCCGGGTAGAAAAGGATGTCCTGGCTGATAAAGGTGATAATGATTTGTGGCGTTATGCCAGGTTGAGATGGCTGAATTCGACAATCGGAGAGGATAATAATCCGGTGAAACCTTATACAGCTATGCAGTTGGATGGGAAGACTGTGACAGCAACGGATAAGACGTTGCTTGTGGGTGATAACGGACTTCCGGCTTCTATTCAGATCAATGAAAAGGAAGTCTTGGCTTCGCCTTTCCGTTTTGTTGTTGTGACTAACAAAGGAGCTATTCCTTTTGAGGCGAATAATGTTTCCCTGAAGAAGGATGCCGATGGTCTGGTCTCATGGACAGCATCTTCTACACAGGATGGTATTCGTTTTGAGAACCAGGCTTCGATGGAATATGATGGTTATGTACATTATGACCTGAAAGTTTCATCAGACCAGACTGTAGTCGTGAAAGATATTCGGCTGGAAACGAACTATACACCGTATGCTTCGGAATATTTTATGGGAACAGGATTCAGTGGAGGTGCTCGTCCAGTGTCCTATAAATGGGATTGGAAAGGTCCGTGGGACAGCTACTGGATGGGAAATGCCAAAGCCGGATTGCATGTTGAGTATCGCGGAGGAAGTTATCACGGTCCGTTACTGAATGACTATAAACCGGCTCCGCCAAGAGCCTGGGCGAATAATGGTAAGGGTACCATTCAGGTATCAGGATCGAAAGGAGGGCAGTCACTTGTTGTGGCAAGTACAGGCGTGGATACGTTGTCTGCCGAACCTCGCAGTTACGAATTTGATCTGTTGATTACTCCACTGAAGCCGGTGAATTCAGCGAAACATTTCTCTGAACGTTATTATCACGCACCTCATACCGGTTTTGACAAAGCCGCTGAAGAAGGAGCCAATATTGTGAATATTCATCATGCGCAGAAATTGAATCCGGTTATTAATTATCCGTTTATCGTACAGGATTCACTGAAAGCTTTTATTAAGCATGAACATGAATTTGGACGAAAGGTCAAATTGTATTATACCATTCGGGAGCTGACTAATTATACGACTGAAATTTATGCACTGAAGAGTCTGAATCATGAGATATTGGCTGCGGGTGTTGGGTACGGACTACCTTGGCATTGCGAACATCTGATTGACGATTATCGTCCGGCTTGGTACACTGAGTTACCGAATGAAACATCCGATGCCGCGTTGGTATTGTCTGGTTTCTCTCGTTGGATCAATTATTACCTGGAAGGCCTGCGCTGGATGTTCGAGAATTATGACTTGGATGGTATTTACATGGATGATGTGTCGTTCGATCGTCCGGTGATGAAGCGGATGCGGAAGATCATGGAACAGTATCATCCGGGAGCGTTGATCGATTTGCATTCCAATACGTGGTACTCCGTTGGCCCGGCCAATCAGTACACAGGTTTCTTCCCTTACGTAGATCGTTTATGGTTCGGCGAAAGCTTCCGTTATAACGAGATGCGTCCGGATGAATGGTTTGTTACCTTCTCAGGTATTCCGTTCGGACAGATGAGCGAAATGTTGCAGGATGGTGGTAATCGTTTTCTGGGAATGGTGTATGGTACAACAGCTCGTCATTCATATGGTAAGTATTCACCGGCTCCAGTCTGGGCGTTGTGGAAATCGTTCGGCATAGAAGAGGCGAAGATGCTCGGATACTGGGATGAGGCTTGTCCTGTACGGACTTCTGATCCAGAAGTGAAGGCTACAGCTTATGTAAAACCTGATCAGGTGTTGATTTCCATTGGTAATTTCGGTGCGAAAGACAAATCCGTTAAATTGACATTCGACTGGAAGGCTTTAGGATTTGATCCGGCACGAGTGACACTCGAAGCTCCTCAGGTAACCGATTTTCAGGATGCCCGTTCTTTCCGTTTGGATGAATCTATTCCGGTGAAGACGAAAGAAGGCTGGTTACTTATCCTGAAGAAGAAATAAAAGAGGATAGAAATTGATTTGTAAATGATAAGTATCGGCAGGTTTGTGTAACTCTACTACAAGCCTGCCGATTTTATAATGTGACATTCCGTGTAAAATAAATTTCTCATATTCTTTCTCTGAAGATATAAATCACATAAGAATCTTGCATTTATACCAAAACCTTGTTACATTTGCCAAAATGTGTTTGTAGGACACTTCTTAAATCCAAATAATATGAGATCCATGAAAAGATTCGTAATTACTGTTTTGGCAGGATGCTTGATTGGAAACAGCCTATTGGCTCAGAAAGAGCAGCTGACACATGGGTATCCAATTGATCCTGTACCCTTTACTTCCGTGAAAGTTTCTGATTCCTTTTGGGGACAACGTTTGAAAGCCAGTCGTGAAGTGACTATTCCATTGGCCTTTAGTAAGTGTGAGGAAACGGGGCGTTACCGTAACTTCGAGTTGGCGGCACATCCGAGTGATACGACGAAAGTGACGGGCTATTCGTTTGATGATACCGATGTGTATAAAACGATCGAAGGAGCCAGTTATTTGTTACAGACTTATCCTGATAAGCAACTGGCACATTATATGGATAGTGTACTAGATATTGTGGCGGCTGCTCAGGAACCCGACGGCTATCTGTATACAGCCCGTACGATGAATCCGAAGCATCCGCATGAATGGGCTGGTAGCAAGCGTTGGGAAAAGGTGGAAGAATTAAGTCACGAGTTTTATAATCTAGGACACATGGTAGAAGGAGCCATCGCGCATTATCAGGCTACGGGCAGTCGGAAATTCCTGGATATCGCTATCCGCTATGCTGATTGTGTGTGCCGTGAAATAGGTGATGGAAAAGGACAAGTCGTGCGTGTTCCCGGACATCAGATAGCCGAAATGGCATTGGCTAAGTTATATCTGGTAACCGGTGATCAGAAATACCTCGATCAGGCCAAATTCTTTCTGGATAAGCGCGGTTATACTTCCAGAAAAGACGAATACAGTCAGGCCCACAAACCGGTTATCGAGCAGGATGAGGCGGTCGGACATGCTGTCCGGGCGGCTTATATGTATGCCGGCATGGCCGATGTTGCGGCGTTGACGGGTGATACTTCGTATGTACATGCGATTGACCGGATTTGGGATAACATTGTTTCGAAGAAACTCTATATTACGGGTGGTATTGGCGCGACCAATCAGGGAGAAGCCTTTGGTAAGAATTATGAATTACCCAATATGTCGGCTTACTGTGAGACTTGTGCAGCGATTGGTAATGTATATGTCAACTATCGGTTGTTCCTCTTGCATGGAGATGCCAAATATTATGATGTGTTGGAACGAACTTTATATAATGGTCTGATTTCGGGTGTCTCGCTTGACGGTGGTGGATTCTTCTATCCCAATCCACTGGAATCGATGGGCCAGCATCAGCGGCAGCCGTGGTTCGGCTGTGCTTGCTGTCCATCCAATATCTGCCGCTTTATTCCTTCATTACCGGGTTATGTGTATGCGGTGAAGCATGATCAGGTTTATGTAAATCTGTTTATGGGCAACGAAGCCGAACTGAAAGTAGGAGGAAAGAAGGTCATTCTGCATCAGGAAACCCGTTATCCGTGGGACGGCCATGTGACACTGACGGTAGATAAGAATTCTGCCGGAACATTTGCGATGAAGATCCGTATTCCAGGCTGGGTGAGAAATCAGGTTGTACCAAGTGATTTGTATACTTATTCCGACGGGAAACGCCCTAGTTATTCAGTCAAAGTAAATGGAGAAGAAGTCTCTTCTGCCTTGGAACAGGGCTATTTTACCATTGAGCGGAAATGGAAGAAAGGTGACCGCGTAGAACTTCAGCTGGATATGGAAGTCCGTACCGTTAAGGCAAACGGGAAAGTGGAAGCTGATCGTGGTCGTGTGGCTGTTGAGCGCGGACCAATTGTCTATTGTGCGGAATGGCCTGACAACGACTTTAACGTCTTGAGCCTGCTGATGAATCAACATCCACAGTTTGAAGTCGTGGAAAAACCGGATTTACTGTATGGCTTGAATCAGATTAAGACATCAGTACAGACCTTGGAATATGATGAGCAAGGACGTTTGCTTGCTAAAGACCAGCAGTTGACACTGATACCATATTATGCCTGGGCTCATCGTGGACCAGGAAACATGGCGGTTTGGTTGCCTTCCGAAGTCAGGGCAACGCGTCCGGTAACTATTCCTACCTTGGCATCCAAGAGTCAAGTTTCAGCATCACATCCGGCTAAGTCTCTGACTTCTATTACAGATGGCTTGGTGCCGGCTGATGAAAATGACCGTACCATCCCGTATTATCACTGGTGGCCGAAAGAAGGTACGACCGAATGGATTGTTTATGAATTTCCTGAAAAGACAGAAGTCTCCAGTTCAACAGTTTATTGGTATGACGATGCTCCTTGGGGAGGTTGCCGTTTGCCTCGTTCGTGGAAGATTTATTACAAGAATGAAGCGAGCGAGTGGACGGCTGTTCCGGATGCTGATGCGTATCCCATTTCTAAGGGAAATCCGAATGCAGTTCATTTCGCTCCTGTGAAAACTTCAGCTGTCAAGTTGGAAGTTGTTTTACCGGAAAAGAACGCTGCCGGGTTGTATGAGTGGGAGATCCAGTGATAGGGAGATGCGTGGAACGGATAGTTTGTTGATAATCCAAACTATAAAATACGATTTCCGGTATCGAAGAATCAATAAATTTCGTACTTTTGTCGATTCGTAGAGACAGAGGTTTGATGGCCAGTCAGATTGCCTTTTGAAAGGCGTGCAACGAAAGACTGGCCTTCTGTTTGTAGATATTGACCTCTTGAATGAGTATGAATTAATAAACAAAATAAAAACAATGGAATTAGCAAGTAAGTATAACCCCGCTGATGTGGAGGGAAAATGGTACCAGTATTGGCTGGACAACAAGCTTTTCAGTTCTAAACCCGACGGTCGTGAACCTTATACCGTCGTTATTCCGCCCCCCAATGTGACGGGCGTGCTCCACATGGGTCACATGCTTAACAATACTATTCAGGATATTTTGGTACGTCGTGCCCGCATGATGGGTAAGAATGCCTGCTGGGTTCCGGGAACGGACCATGCTTCTATTGCAACCGAAGCAAAGGTGGTAAATAAACTGGCACAACAAGGTATCAAGAAAACGGATCTGACGCGTGAGGAATTCTTGAAACATGCTTGGGCCTGGACAGAAGAACACGGAGGCATTATCTTGAAGCAATTACGTAAGTTGGGTGCTTCCTGCGATTGGGATCGTACGGCGTTTACCATGGATGAGGAACGAAGTAAGAGCGTCATCAAAGTCTTTGTTGATTTATATAACAAGGGTTTGATTTATCGGGGAGTTCGAATGGTGAATTGGGATCCGAAAGCCTTGACCGCCTTGAGTGATGAGGAAGTTATCTATAAAGAGGAACATAGCAAGTTGTATTATCTGCGTTATAAGGTAGAAGGTGATCCGGAAGGACGTTATGCAGTCGTGGCTACGACTCGTCCGGAAACGATTATGGGTGATACAGCCATGTGTATCAATCCGAACGACCCGAAGAATCAGTGGTTGAAGGGAAAGAAAGTGATCGTTCCGTTGGTAAATCGGGTGATTCCGGTTATCGAAGACGATTATGTAGATATCGAATTTGGTACAGGTTGTTTGAAAGTGACTCCGGCACATGATGTGAACGACTATATGTTGGGTGAAAAATATAATTTGCCAAGCATTGATATCTTTAACGATAATGGAACATTAAGTGAAGCTGCCGGTATGTATGTCGGTATGGATCGTTTCGATGTTCGTGAACAGATAGAGAAAGATCTGGCTGCTGCTGATTTATTGGAAAAGGTAGAGGCTTATACCAATAAAGTTGGTTTCTCTGAACGTACCAATGTGGCTATCGAACCGAAGTTGTCTATGCAATGGTTCCTGAAGATGCAGCATTTTGCTGATATGGCTTTACCTCCGGTAATGAATGATGAGCTGAAATTCTATCCTCCGAAATATAAGAATACGTATCGTAACTGGTTGGAGAATATCAAAGACTGGTGTATTAGCCGTCAGTTGTGGTGGGGACATCGGATTCCGGCTTACTTCTTGCCCGAAGGTGGTTATGTAGTGGCTGAAACGCTTGAAGAAGCTTTGAAGCTTGCACAGGAAAAGACCGGAAATACTTCTTTGAAGTTGGAAGATCTGCGTCAGGATGAAGATTGTCTGGATACATGGTTCTCTTCTTGGTTGTGGCCGATTTCATTGTTTGATGGTATCAATAATCCTGGAAATGAAGAGATCAAGTATTATTATCCGACTTCCGACCTGGTAACCGGACCGGATATTATCTTCTTCTGGGTAGCTCGTATGATCATGGCTGGTTATGAATATATGGGAGATATGCCTTTCAAGAATGTTTATTTCACCGGTATTGTGCGCGATAAGATCGGCCGAAAGATGTCTAAGTCGTTGGGTAACTCACCGGATCCGTTGGAACTGATCGAGAAGTATGGTGCCGACGGTGTTCGCATGGGTATGATGTTGTCTGCTCCGGCTGGAAATGATATTCTGTTTGATGATGCTTTGTGTGAACAAGGACGTAACTTCAATAATAAGATCTGGAATGCCTTCCGTCTGGTTAAAGGTTGGAATGTGGCTGAAATCGAGCAACCGGAATATGCGAAATTAGCTATTTCCTGGTTTGATGCCATGTTGTCAAAGACTGCTGCCGAAGTTAATGATCTGTTCAGTAAATATCGTTTGAGCGAAGCCTTGATGGCTGTTTACAAATTGTTCTGGGATGAATTCTCCAGCTGGTATCTGGAAATGATCAAGCCGGCTTACGGTCAACCGATTGATCAGGTTACCTACGAAAAGACATTAGGTTTCTTTGATACTTTGTTGAAGTTGCTTCATCCGTTCATGCCGTTTATCACGGAAGAATTATGGCAGCATATTTATGAACGTAAGGATGGAGAAAGCATCATGGTTCAGACATTGAAGGTCACAGAAAACTATGATGAGGCGATTATCGCCAAGTTCGAAGTTGTTAAGGAAGTAATCGGTGGTATCCGTACAATTCGTTTACAGAAGAACATAGCCCAGAAAGAGGCATTAAGTCTGGAAGTCGTTGGTGAAAATCCGGTAGCCGCATTTGATTCGGTGATTGCGAAATTGTGTAACTTGTCTGCCATTACAACAGTAAGTAATAAAGCCGACGGTGCTGCAGCCTTCATGGTGGGAACGACAGAATATGCGGTACCTTTAGGAAACCTGATCAATGTGGAAGAAGAGCTGAAGAAACTGGAGGCCGACTTGAAATATCAGGAAGGATTCTTGCAGAGTGTGATGAAGAAACTTAGCAATGAAAAGTTCGTCAGCAAAGCTCCGGCTCAGGTGATTGAAATGGAACGTAAGAAACAAGCTGATGCTGAAACAAAGATTGCTGCTTTGAAAGAAAGTATCGCTGCATTGAAGAAATAATACGTGGTCAATAGAATACAGAAAGGCTGCCAGTTGTCCGGATTCCGGTGTAGCTGGCAGCCTTTTTTGTATTTATTACCAGCCTTTTCGGGTTTATAGAACAATCAGGAGAGGGAGTTTTGGATAGCTTGTACAAGATATACGTTACCAAGGTAGCGTATAATGCGTTATTATAGTGACGTATTATACGTTATTCTAATAACGCATAATACGTTATTAATGTAGCGTAATAGTTACACTGGGTATAGTCGTATGCGATGGGTATGTATAAAAAAGAGAGTATATTGAAATGGGTTTAAAAGCAGAGGCATAGCAAAGAGAAAATACCTCCTTGCTATGCCTCTATGTTTAAATTCGTTTTAACTGTCTTTGCTATTTAGCCGCGATCCATTTTCTATATTTCTTGTTTTACGGCTAAAGTTTATACCTATTTTCTACCGTTTAAATTCATATAGGCCGGCATGAGGTAACTCATAAAACTTTGTTCTACTTCTTCATTCGGGAATCCGAGGTGGTAGATCTTGAATTCCGGATCGTAGCTTTTGATGGTGAAGTAACCACTTTGAAAGAACAAGGGGATTGGATTGTTGTCGAGGTTTTCCAATCCTGTCAACTCTTCGGCTGTTGCTTCAGTCTTTTCTGTCAACTCGCTGAGCAGATAGTTGTTCTTTTGTAAGAGCTTCACCAGAATAGAAGGTGTCCCGGTAGAAAACCAATAGTTTTCGGGCATCATGCGGAAAAATACATTGAGCAAGCTGAAAGGATTGTATATCCCTTCTGTTCCTTGTACGAAATGATACCCGTCATACTTCTTTTTCAGTAACTCGCAGGCTTCGCTGTAACTTATCTCTTGCTTGGAGGCAAACTGGCGGATGTCGGGTTCGAAGTTGGTAGCTAATTCAGTTTCGCTGATACCACAGAGTGTGGCATACTCTGGATCCATAGTGATGTCATTCAGGTTATTCAGGTCACTGAAGATGCTTACTCGGCTAAACCGCGTTACTCCTGTCAGGATGGCAAAACGGATATATTTGTCGCAAGATTTTAAGTTTCCGTAAAACGCTTTCAACATACTGCGGTATTGGGCTTGAAGATCTTCGTTACCAAGTGATTGTATTAATGGCTTGTCGTATTCATCGATGAGGATGGCGACATTCTGCCCAGTTTTTTGGGCTGCACGGCGTATAACGCCTGCAAAACGTAAGGAAAGAGATTGTTCCGATGGATCATTCCCATAAATCCTTTCCCATCGGGTGAGGTAATTGTTGAGTATTATTTCTAAATTTTCTCTTGAATTGTATTCCTGATTGTTCAGGTCTAGGTGTAACACCGGACTTACGTTCCAGTCTTTTTCCAGTTTTTCCATAGCCAGACCCTTAAACAACTCTTTTTGTCCTTCAAAATAGGCTTCCAATGTAGAAATCATCAGGCTTTTACCGAAACGACGCGGGCGGCCGAAAAAATAATACTTGCCTGCCTTTATCAATTTGTATAGCAAAGCTGTTTTATCTACATAAACATATCCGCCTTTACGTATTTCGCCAAAATTCTGTATGCCAATAGGGTATATTCTATCCATAGTTGCCAGTTGTTTATTATACATCCATATTGCAAATTTACAATTTTATCGGTGTCTTTGGTATAAAGGGTTTAGATTTATAGCAGAGAGGAAGATATCCGTGCTGTTGTCGCTTGGATACTTAGTTTAATATCATTATTGAAAAGAGTGGGTTCAATAAATAATTGATATTACTTGTTTCCTTGACCAATGTTTTTGTAAGTTAGAAAAAGGGAGTAAATGGAAGGGCATAGATAACACATATAAAAAACCCGCTTAGTTCATCCATAAAACTAAGCGGGGTAAGTATAAAGTATTTTATTTATTCTTCATCAGGAACTGGAGTTGGGATTGCTGTAGCTTCATTATTGTCTTTTTCTTCCAACATAGGGTTCGCTTGAATCTCATTTTCAGGAATACGCCACAATAAAATGGCAGAACCCGGTGTTATGTTATAAACTGATGATGGCTGAGGGAATCCGGCTCCACGGCGATCTACAGGTTTATTTAGACGCATGATGTCGAACCAAATCAAACCTTCACCCCAAAATTCGATACGGCGCTGACGATAGATTTCATCTTGAATATCTGTAGCAGATGAGCCCGTAAAAGTATATTGAGGATCACGATAACTTGTGATAAAGTCTACCAATGTATTCTTTCCTGCACCTACATTACCACTCATGGCTTCAGCTTCTGCTTTAATCAAATACATTTCTTCAATACGCATCAGAGGCATATCATTGGCATTGGTTGATTGTCCAACGACATTGGCATACGGAGCGAATTTCACTTGCGTATAAGGACCATAATAAGTATCCATCCAAGCCTTTTGTTCTGCATTCAGATAAGGTGATTCACCATTTTCGTTTAACCACCAGCCTTTACGAACGTCGGTAGCAGAGATGGAGTTATACAGCTTCTTGTTGATCATTTTACCACCAGAGAAGTTTGCATAACCATAGTTTAATGAACCCATGTGAGAAATCCAATTGACAATACCTGAAGAAACGATATCATCTGTTTCATCTACGTTAATACCCCACATCCAGTCACTTTCTCCTAAGTCACAGAATGTTGGTTTACTTACATCAGCAATGCTGGCTGGAGCTGCATCGGCAATCGAGATTGCAGTTTCAGCATCCGTTTTAGCTTCATCCCATTTCTGCATGGCCAGATTTACACGTGCACGAATACCATAAGCGACAGACGCATTGATATATCGTTTGTCTGCGCGTGTTTCTCCAGCTTCTTCAGCTGACTCCAGTAACGTAATAGATTGATCCAAATCTTTATGGATCTGAGTATAAACTTCTTCTACTGTAGCACGACCAATACCATTCTGTGCAGCTTCTGCTGAATTCTCATTGGTTATTAATGGAACGCAAGGATCTGATTCATGCCCTACATAATTGAATTGATACAATTGTGCTAAAACAAAATAACCGAATGCGCGGGCAGCCAATGCTTGTCCTAAAAATTTTTGAGTTGTTGGTTCTTCTGTAGCAGGATCGATAGTAGCAATAACATTATTAGCTGCATAGATAGTACTATACAAATCATTCCAAACCATTTGACATTCGTAAGAAGTATACGAACGATCTTCGTAGGTCAAACTTTTACCGGCCCAGTTATAGCCATTGTTGTCAGAAACAACATCTGCTCCGTTTGCATCTGTCGCCAACATGATGGTTGGATATCCAAAGTCATTATGACGTAAAACTCCTAAAGCATTTTCATTAGGTCCATATTGGCTGAATAAAGCGAAAATCGCATTTACACCGGCTTCTGCTCTTTCTGGATTTTTTTCTGCAATCTCTTCTTTTTGGTCTGATGTTACAGTACCACCTTCTGGGAAGGTATCAATTTCTTGGCAGCCTGTCCAAGTCATTGATGCTAACAGACATGAAGCGAATATATATTTAGTTTTCATTGTTTATTATTTTATTCTATTTATAAATTAGAAAGTTAAATTAATACCGCCGGAAATTGTACGGATAGGCGTATATAATGCAGTCGTTGCAGTTGTGAAACTTTGACGTGGATCCAAACCTTTACGAGCTGAAATAACACCTACATTGTCAGCTACAAAATACACACGAAGTTTACTAATTTGCAACTTTTGTGTCAACGTCTTAGGTAATGTATAACCTAATGTAATATTATTGACACTTAAATAATTTGAACTAGTCAGATAGCGGTCCTGATAGTATTTATTAGCAACATTCTTATCCTGAGTATTCAAGATAGGTACATCCGTATTCTTGTTTTCAGGAGTCCATGCATTCAGAATATCTTTGTGCCAGTTGGTTCCGCTACCTGTATTATGCATTAATGTTGCATAACCGTAGTCCAGAATCTCACCACCTAACTGATAAGAGAATTGAACAGAAGCATCAAAGCCAAAAGCGGTTAAGCTTGTTCCAAAACCTCCATATACAGTAGGCATCAAATCGGCCGTTGCCTTCTTGTAATTTTCAGCAATAGTATATTCGGTTGTTGTGATCGGATTACCATCGCTATCTTCAGCCCAATACAAGGCTTTACCAGTTTCTGGATCAACACCTGCATATTGAACTAAATACATACGATACATGGATTCTCCTTCTTCATAGATACGGCTGCCGTCGATTAATTGTCCCTTCAAATCCGGATGTAATTTGTTAATTTTATTATTGACAAATGTAGCATTCAGATTTACATCCCATGTAATATTTTCGTTGTTAAAGATATTGTAGTTCAAGTCAATTTCGAGGCCTGAGTTTGTCATAGAACCAATATTCATAGGAATAGAGGTATATCCAATGCTACCAGCAACGGGTTTGTTGTATATCATATCACTTGAACGGCGACCGAAATATTCTACTGAACCGTTCAGTTTATTGTCGAACATACCGAATTCTACACCTACATTATATGAGGTAGACGTTTCCCATGTGATATCCGGATTTCCCTTGTAAGCCAATGATCCGTCAGAGAAAATACCGTTAGCTCCAGTCATATTAAACTGGTCTAAATACGGATAATAATTGATTGTTTCATCCATGTTCAGGATGTTGTCGTTTCCTTGCTGACCAAAAGAAGCCTTTAATTTGAGCATATTTAACCACTCTGCGTCTTTCAGGAAATCTTCTTTGGTGATCATCCATGCTGCACTGGCAGACCAGAAGTCACCCCATCGGTTTTCAGGAGAAAAACGTGAAGAAGCATCTCTACGGTAAGAAATATTACCGAAGTATTTATCATCATATGAATAGTTTATTCTTCCAAAATAACCACGGGTTGCATAAGTCTTCCGGAGACCACTGTTCGTTTTTGAATCAATAGCATTACTTAAGTAATAGCTGTCAGGATTATACAGATTACGTGCAGAACCAGCTATTTCTGTGTATTCATAATTGTAACCGTCATAACCGACTGTAATGTCGATATGATTCTTGTCTTCAATGGTAAATTGATAATTTCCAACATACTGCTGGTCGAAGCCGAAAGTACGTAATTGTGCTTGATAAGCTGTACCACCATAAGCAGCACTTTGTCCCATATAGGCATTACCTAAGTCGTTGTAACGAGTATTGTCTATATTAACACCATAACGGGCCGTTAATGTCAATCCTTTTATCGGAGTTAATTCAGCAAACCAGTTGGCGTTGAAGATATCCATTAAATATTCTGTCTTGTTGTAAATCAAATCTCCTGCCGGGTTGGCAATTGACATGAATGAACGACTCTGATTTGTGCTTACTCCATCACCGTAATCGTAAACTTTCCGTCCTTCATTTGTCATGATCTTTCCATTGGCATCACGAACATACAACGGATAAACGGGAGCGATCATATTTGCCATGTAGAACGCATTACCTGAAGATGCCACATTATCTTGTTCTTCCGGATAACGGCTTGCTGAATTAGAATAACCGAAGTTTCCGCCGATCTTTAACCAATCCGTTACTTTCAAATCACCATTTACACGACCACTATAGCGTTTGAAGCCTGAGCCTTCAATAATACCTTGGTCATCCAAATAGCCAAAAGAAAAATATACAGTTGAACGATCGTTACCTCCAGAAACACTCAAATTATATTCTTGACGTAACTTGTTGCTGAACATTTCATCAGACCAGTTGTCTGGAGAATAATAGTAGGTACCATCACTATAGCCAAGTTTTGCATTAGGATTCATAGTTCCATCCAGCATGAACAATCCTTCTCCTTCTGGCAAAGTATATATTTGGTAACCAGTACCACCACTTGCATTCTGGAAAATAGTATTGTTTGCGTACGCATTTGCCTTCGCCGCATCGTATCCCAAGCTATATAATCCTGCGTTATTTAAGGCCTGATACAGTAAACCCATGTATTGATTTGTATCTTCAATCACATCATAATTTTTGACTGCACGAGAGTTAGCACCCCACTTGGCATCAAAGTTTACAGTAGCTTTACCTTGTTTACCTTTCTTGGTCGTAATCATAATGATACCATTCGCACCACGAGCTCCATATAAAGCGGTAGAAGCAGCATCTTTTAATACAGTCATCGATTCGATATCATTTGTATTGATAGAAGATAAATCTCCATCAAACGGAACTCCATCTACTACATATAACGGGTCTGTTCCTGCATTGATTGAACCTACACCACGGATACGTACTTTGGCTGACTCTCCAGGCTGGCCATTATCACTTTGAATTTGAACACCGGCTACAGCTCCTGCTAATGCATTTGTTACGTTTGAAACCAATCGTTGTTCGATTTTTTCATTTTTGATAGTAGACGCCGATCCAGTAAATGATCCTTTTGTTGAAGTTCCATAAGCTGTTACCACGACTTCATCCAGCGCTTGTGAATCAGATTCCAATACGGCTTTTACACGAGAAGAAACACCTACTTCTACTTTTTTCATACCTACGTATGAAATTTCCAAATGCTTTCCATTAGAAGGCACATCTAATGTGAAGTTACCGTCAAAATCGGTTACCGTACCGATTGTTGTTCCTTTTACGACTACTGATGCACCAATTACCGGTTCGCCATTCTCGTCAAGAACCTGACCGGTTACCTTGGTGTTTTGAGCCATTACCGCAGTCATACCCATCAACAGGCTGGCTACAGTCAGAGTAAACCTTTTCATCATAAATACACTTATTTATTAAACATATAAATATTCATTCCTTTTCTAAATAGACGTAGTTCAAAACGAACTACCACAAACCTATTTTTCACTCCTCTAATATTCATTCCACTTTTGTCTTTTTCAATATTAGAGGCTGCAAAATTACAACAAAAAATGTAAAAATGCAACGAATCATAAATTTAACAATCTAATCATTTACGTATTATCACACGAGATATATCAAAAAGTCACAAAATAAAACATTGTACCCCGTTATTTATACTCAATGATGTAACAATATTGTTTTGTTTATTACATTTTAATGTATTTTTGTTCGCCATAAATTTATGTCTTTTTTTCATATACACAATCATTTATCCCCTAAATGTTTTTATTTTCTTATTCTTTTCGTTGGATTTTACGTTCTTTTGGCTTGATCCCAAAGAATAAAAAATCAAGATTGGATCTGTTCTTTTACCTGGATGTAAAAGAATCAAAAGATCAAGATCAGATCTGTTCTTTTGCCTTGATGCAAAAGAACCAAAAAATCAAGGCTTACACTCCAAAGGCTACAAATTCGCTTCGTGAAGCTAAAATCTCGGAAAACTCGCCTTTGGCTCAGACAGCCGAGATTTCTTCACGCTTCACTCGGAATTTGCTTTACGCCTTTTCCGTTAGGCCAAGTCGGTCGGCATAAAGAATAACTTTTCTTTATTTCATATAAAATATGCGTTCTTTTATAGAATAATAGTACTATATTTTCGTATTTCATGTATTAACCCTTTTCAAATGGTAAGCGTTCTACCGAGTTGAAATATTGTTTCAATAGCCATTCCTGAGCTTTGAGTTTGATCATAGACTGGCGATAATCTTTGCTGGTGTGCCGGTCGTTTTGTGGTCGCCAGTGCTCAAAGAGCGCCATAGCGTTTAGCTTTTCTTCCAGACTGTTACGAATAATCCCCCGACTTTGTAGTTCTTGGTATAGGATGCTGGCTAAAGGAATTTCTGAATCCGGTTGAGCTTTGTAGGCATGAAACCGTCTGCTTATCAGACGATTCATACATTCATCATTGTATTCCTGACTTACAGAAGGTAAAGCTTTGACATTTTTTCTCTGTTCCATTTGTTTGATAACTCGATACCGAAAATCACTCATTTTATAGCCTTTCAACCATTTGCAAAAGGTTCTGTAATTCAATCCGACGTAATCGCCAAATTCTTCTTTAACTCCCAGCTCAAAACAGATGGAAAGTTCTTCTAGCCGTAAAAAACTATAACTTTCGTAGAGATCACTGGTCAGTTTGGCTGCCAGCAAAGTAAGTTCATGTGTCTTAGGTATTTTAAATCCCAACAATACATACGTGTCAGACAGCAGATCAATCATTCTTTTCTGAACAAATTGATTTTCAAATTGTATAATCGGAGGCTGTCTCAATGCCATTTGTAAACGAATATCCAAAGCCATTGTTTTCAAACATTTTTTGGGTTAATAATTTTGCTTCTGCCGCCACTTCCATCATCTCTTCGTATCTGGATTTTTGTGCTGCCGGCTTGTTGATCTTGACTTGTGGCATTGCTGCTGTTTTGGTACCGGCTAAAATCTGCACATCCGTTTCCCAATGATGATACCGCCACCAGGCGATGAACTTGGATTGATAATCCTTCTTTGTTCTGACCGTATCTTCAAGTGCCCTCAACAGGTTGAAATCATCAAAGCAGGTCATGGCGTTATAAGCTTTTTCCAGCAATAACGAACCCTTACCACTGATACGAATCAGCCGGGTACACCAGTTTTCATCATTCAGCAGATCCATTTTCCACTGATCCCATAGATCTTTTAATTCCGATTGATCATTTTCGCGCGTGTGTGCGCTACTCTCTCTCTCAATTATAAATATACTTTCCTTTTCTTTATTATCCTTTACTTTACTTTGTGTACTTTCTGCGGTTTGAATTGGCGTTTCAGCTGCGGAAATGCAGGTTTCATCTGTGTTAACCGATGTTTTTTCTGTAACTTCTTCTTTCGCTACTGTAATCGGAACGAGCAGATATTGTTGTTCTAATTTCTTTTCATTGAGGTAACGGCCTTTTGCTGCCATGTAGCGTTCTTGAATAGCTTTGGAAGTCAAGATGCCTTCTTCCCACAAGGCAGCATCAAACAAACCAATTTCAACCATGTAGTCAAGCATGGATTTCACTTCGGTGTCTTCGATATCCAATTGGTCCGACAAATCGAACAAATAATCCTTGTCGATTTGTACATAAAATGAACTTTCATAGATATCACACAAAAGCATAAAATAAAGAAGGACACCCGGCGTTTTGTGTTTTTTCATCAAACGCCGTATTTTGATATCTTTCAATACATGGATGTCCATTGGGAAATAATCCAATCCTAATTTTACTGGGCGTGCCATAATAATTATCAGGACAAGTTTTTATGGGTTCGGCAACAGCGCCTCTTCCTCTCTTGTCACGAAACAAAAATACGGTATCCCAAAATCGTAGTGTTGACGTGTGTCGCCCAATGTCGCTCAGTGTCGCCCAATGTGGATAAAAAGTCAAAAGCCGGCGTATTTTCTCTAAAAGGTAGGCATGAAAAGATAAAAACATAGGCATGAATTTATAGAAAGGTAGGCATGTTTTTCCATCCTTATTTTTAGATGTAGCGAATTTATTAAAGTATATCCTATCATTCGCTGTCCCTTCCCCGATTAAATATACTGTTCGTTTTGGACTACGTCTATTAAAAGGAATGAATATTTATATGTTTAATAAATAAGTGTATTTATGATGAAAAGGTTTACTCTGACTGTAGCCAGCCTGTTGATGGGTATGACTGCGGTAATGGCTCAAAACACCAAGGTAACCGGTCAGGTTCTTGATGAGAATGGCGAACCGGTAATTGGTGCATCAGTAGTCGTAAAAGGAACAACAATCGGTACGGTAACCGATTTTGACGGTAACTTCACATTAGATGTGCCTTCTAATGGCAAACTTCTGGAAATCTCATACGTTGGTATGAAGAAAGTAGAAGTGGGTGTTTCTTCGAAAGTAAATGCCGTATTGGAGTCTGATTCCCATGCGTTGGATGAAGTGATGGTTGTCGCTTATGGTACAGCCAAGAAATCTGCATTTACAGGTTCTGCTGCTACGATTAAAGATGAAAAGATTACTTCTCGTCAGACTTCTAACGTGACGAATGCTTTGGCTGGTCAGGTAGCCGGTGTACAGACAACGAGTAGCACAGGTCAGCCGGGTAAAGATGCAACGGTTCGTATCCGTGGTATCGGTTCTATTTCTGCCAGCAATACTCCGTTGTATGTAGTCGATGGTGTTCCTTATGATGGTGAGATCTCAGCTATCAGTACTTCTGATATTGAGTCTATGACAGTCTTGAAGGATGCTGCTTCAAATGCCTTGTATGGTGCGCGTGGTGCCAATGGTGTTATCTTGATTACTACCAAACGTGGTAAAACAGGTGATGCTCGCGTTACGTTCGATGCTAAGTGGGGTGTAAACAAACGTGGTATCCCTTCTTATGAGACTGTAACAGATCCGGGCAAGTTCTATGAACTGGCTTATTCTGCAATTTATAATGCAGACTTGAAGAAATATGCAGCTGCCGGTGATTTGGCTAGTGCGAATGCTTATGCCAACCAGGCAATGTTGTCTTCTTCTTATTTAGGATATCAGGTTTTCACGATTCCTAACGGTGAACAATTGATCGGCATGGACGGTAAACTGAATCCGAATGCAACATTAGGTTATTCAGACGGTACTTATTATTATACTCCGGATAATTGGAGCGATGAATTGTTTGAGAATAATACCCGTCAGGAATACAACTTGAGCGTGAGTGGTGCCAACGACAAGATGAACTACTACATGTCTGCCGGTTATCTGGATGATCAAGGTATTGTTCCGAACTCAGGTTTCCAGCGTTATTCTGCCCGTTTGAAAGCAGATTACCAGGTAAAGCCTTGGTTGAAGATGGGTGGAAACGTATCGTTTACACACTATGATAGCCGCGAACAGGATACTGAAGGTGGTTCTTCTAATGCCAATGCTTTCTATGCTGCCAATATCATGGGTGCGATCTATCCGATGTATATCCGTGACGCTGCCGGAAATATTATGACAGACAACCGTGGTTATTTGCGTTATGACTATGGTTCGGATACTAACTTCAGCCGTCAGAATGTTATCCCGAATGCGAACCCATTAGCTAGTTATATGTTGGACTTGATGAAGTATTCAGGTGATGTGATCAGCGGTAAGTGGTTTGCAGATATCGATATCTGGGGCGGTATCAAGGCAAAGATCAATATTGGTGTGGATGCCAACAATGTGCGTTATACTAACATGACCAATCCGTTCTATGGTCAGTATTCAGAAACAAGTGGTGTTGGGGGGTTGATTTCAGTAGCTACTCAGCGTACATTCAGTACGAACCAGCAGTATCTGTTGACTTACAACAAGACATTCAACGAAGTGCATAATTTGGATGTATTGGCCGGTCATGAAAACTACAATTACAAATACCAGTACTTGTATGGTTCACGTGAAAAGATTTACAATCCGAATGTTCCTGAATTGAACAACGGTATCTTGAACCAGAACAATGCTTCTTATTCTAACAATTATGCTACCGAAGGTTGGTTGTTCCGTGTACAGTATGATTATGATGGCAAGTACTTCGGTTCAGCTTCTTATCGTCGTGATGCTTCTTCTGCCTTCCATCCGGATAACCGCTGGGGTAATTTCTGGTCAATTGGTGCTGGTTGGTTGATGAACAAGGAAGCCTTCTTGGAAAACCAGAAATGGATTGATATGTTGAAGTTCAAGATCAGCTATGGTTTGCAGGGTAATGATAACCTGATGTACGAAGGTGGTCTGTATCGTAACTATTATCCGTATATGGATCAATATACATTGGCTAATAGTAACGGTGACTTCTCAACTTCTCTATATTATAAAGGTAATCCGGATATTACGTGGGAAACTTCACACAGTTTCAATACCGGTTTCGACTTTACTTTCTGGGGTGGTAAGTTGAGCGGTACTGCGGAATACTTCTCTCGTAAGACAACCGATATGCTTTACTTCAAGCCGGTATCTCCGTCAATGGGTTACTCTCGTTTCCCGGAAAATGTAGGATCTATGGTGAACCGTGGTGTTGAATTGGATTTGAATTCAAACATCATCAATACAAAAGACTTTACATGGGATATCAACTTCAACTTGACTCACTTCAAGAATAAAGTATTGGAACTGGCTCCTGAATTGAATGGACAGTTAATCGATGGTAGCCGTATCTATCGAGAAGGCGAATCCATGTATCAGTTGTATTTGCCGAAATATGTTGGCGTAAATCCGGAAACCGGTGAAAGCCAGTGGGCCTTGACTGAACCGAATGCTGCGGGTGAAACCGTTACTACTTCTTACTCTGAAGCTTCATCCAACCGTTTTGCAACGGGTGATATTCTGCCGAAGGTATATGGTGGTTTCGGTACCAGCTTGACATTCCATGGCTTTGATTTCTCAATTGCTTTTGCATATCAGTTAGGTGGACGAGTTTTGGATTACACTTATCAGAGTTTGATGAGTACAGATGCACAAGGTTCTGCATGGCATGTGGATATGCTGAATGCTTGGACACCTGAAAATACGAATACCAACGTTCCGCGTATGAATGTACAGGATTTATATACAAGCAATTTATCAGATCGTTGGTTGACAAGTTCTGATTACCTGAGCTTGCAGAACATTACCTTCGGTTATACCTTGCCAAAATCTTGGACACGCAAGTTGCAGATCGACGGTATCCGTCTGTATTTTGTAGCTGATAACGTTGCCTTGCTGACAGCCCGCAAAGGTTTGGATCCACGTCAGGGCTATGTGGCATCTGATAACGTTTATTCACCGATCCGTACGATTTCTGGCGGTATCTCATTGAATTTCTAATCCGTTAATTGTTTTTAGAGTATATGAAAATGACAAATAAATATTTAATGTTCGCAAGTACCGCTTTATTGTTGGCTTCTTGTGATTTGGATAAGCTTCCGGAAGGTCAGTATGTAAGTGGTGATCAAAAGGAAGATATCATTGATCAGCGTCCTAACTTGATTACTGCTGAAGTAAATGCGATGGCGGCTAAACTGAATGTGTTTGGAACGATTTCGGATGATGCTAATACCTATCATAACGATTATGGTGTAGCTGCTGTTAGCCAGTTCTTGGAACAAGGTGGTCAGGACATGCCTTGTTCTACTTCCGGCTACAACTGGTTTGGTACGGCACAGAATTATTCAGACCGTCTGTATACAAGTACTGGTGATGAATTGATTTGGAAGACATTCTATAACCATTTGAAAGCCGCCAACAATGTGTTGACGCTGACAGCTGGAAGTGAAGATGAATCAATGAAGCGTTATCGTGGTCAGGCTTTAGCTGCCCGAGCATACGATTATCTGAATCTGGCTCAGATTTATCAGTTTACTTACGCAGGACACGAGAATGAGCTTTGCGTTCCGATCATCACTGAAACGATGACTGAAGAAGAAATGCAGACCAATCCGCGTGCAACAGTTCAGCAGGTATATGATCAGATCATGAGCGATTTGAATCAGGCAATTGAATTGTTGGCTGGTTTCGATAATGGTTCAAACAAGGATCAGATTGACGAGGCTGTTGCTTATGGTTTGCGTGCCCGTGCTAATCTGTTGATGCAGAAATGGGCTGAAGCAGCCAGTGATGCAGAAAAGGCTATCGCCGGTGGTACTCCGCAGTCTTTGGCAGAAGTTTCTAAACCGACATTCAACTCTGCTTCTGCAAGTTCTTGGTTATGGGGTGTTTTGATTACTCCGGATAACGATGTTGTAACAACAGGTATTATCAACTGGCCGTCTCATTTATGTTCTCTGACCGGTAACGGTTATACTACTTTGACGGGTACTTTCCGTTATGTAAGTTCTGCTTTGTATGACCAGATTCCAGACACTGATATTCGTAAACAATGGTTTATTTCTCCGGAAGGAACATCCACATTGGTTGATAATGCGACCGTAGGTGGTACTCCGGTTATCGAATACTTCGGTTTGGCTCCTTACACCAACGTGAAGTTCGGTGCTTATCAGGATGTAATGGGTAATACAACCAACTCACAAGACTGGCCTTTGATGCGTGTAGAAGAAATGTATCTGATCAAGGCTGAAGGTGAAGCTATGTCGGGTAACCTGACTAAGGCTAAACAGACACTGGAAGACTTCGTGAAGACTTATCGTAACCCATCATACGCTTGTACAGCTTCTTCTGCTCAGGAAATGCAGGACGAAATCTGGTTACAGCGTCGTATGGAATTGTGGGGTGAAGGTTTTGCCTTGTTCGATATCCTGCGTCTGAAGAAACCGATTATCCGTAAGAATACAAACTACGAAGCAATCGTTCAGTTCAATCTGGAACCGGAATCTCAGATCATGATTTATCGTATTCCGCAGTGCGAAATGGAAACTAACAAAGGTATCAAAGAAGAAGACAACAACCCGGCTGCTCCGCAACCGACTGTATAATGTATAAGTCTTATACATACCTTATATAAATAGTAATGTCCGTCTGGTTTATTCATAAATCAGGCGGATATTTTTTTATTCAGGTTTGAACCCTAAGAAAACACACCGGCTTTTCATCAAAAGCTGGCGTGTTTTGAGTAAAAGCCGGCGTATTTGAGAATAAAAGTAACGAGCTTTAAAAAAGCTTCTTGTTACTTTCATTTACGATTCTCGTTATCTTCTATTTCAAGAATCCCTGATCTTTTAGTACCTGAAGAAGAACTTCAGAGAAATTTTCTTATTTTTGCGTTGATCACTTATCAAAATGAAAATATATGACAACGGTAGAATTAAGAGCTAGTATATTTGAGCATCTGAATGCATTGTTAGATGATGAAGAGGCCTTAATACAGTTGAGGGATTTTTTGTGTGAACTGCAACGCCAGAAAAAAGCACCTTGTTGTTATAGTACTGAAGAAATGAAGTCTCAATTGCGTTTACGGGAATCTGATGCCGTATCGGGGATAGGGTTAAGTATGGAAGAGGTCGAATTGAAGACAAAAGCATGGGAATGAAATTGTCTATAAAATGGCATGCAGAGGCTGTTAATGAGCTTCTTGCTATTTTGAAGTATTGTGAAAGTGAATTTGGATTAAGAACAGCACAACAAGTGCGAATACGTATTTTTGAACATGTTCGCAGATTAGAAACTTTCCCTAATTTAGGAATGCGTGAGCCTTTACTGGAGAATTCAACATTATTATATAGATTTGTGTCTATACCTCCCATTAAAGTTATTTATACAGTGCATGAAGATTATGTGTTTATACATGCTTTATGGAATACTTCTCGGAATCCAACAGACCTTGTTTCTATTTTAAAAGAGAGGAATGAGTGAATGGGTGAGTGTTAGAAGAATATTTATTGAAAAATGGGTAGATCAAACAATAAAGGCACGGAGATTCATTTGATAACTTTATGTCTCCGTGCCTTATATTCTAGATACCTGTTAAGATATTTAGTCTTTCAAGAACCCCTGATCTTTCAGTACCTGAAGAAGAACTTCAGAGAAATGTTCGTTGTTGGCTTTTGTATAGCGTAGGTCGGTGAAGACCTGAGCCAAGGTTTCTTTCTGGTTGATACGTACAAATTCTTGGTTGACAGCCAACTCTTCTTTTTCCCGATAGAACTGATCGATGGATGTTGGTGTGTAATCGGTATATGTTTCCTGGTGCATGATGGCAGCCAAAGGTAAGCGTTCCGATTGTTCAGGCTGTGGTTCTGCCGGGTATCCCAACGTAATCGTAATAATGGGAACCACTAATTTCGGTAAGGAAAGAATCTTTATGATCTGGTCGGCATTATAAGCTGTTGTTCCTAAGTAGCAAAGTCCAAGACCTTTCTCTTCGGCAGCTTCGGCAAAAGCTTCGGCAAAAAGCATGGCATCGATAGTGGCAGCCATGAACATTTGCAGATTGTCAAAACCAGCCTTTGCCTTCCGTTGTTCTGCCCAGTGGACAAACCGATTGACATCGGCACAAAAAGTCAGGACTACGGGAGCCTTTGTTACCATGGGCTGGTTGAAATGCGCCGGAGCCAGTTGGGCTTTCCGTTCCGGATCGCGGGTGACAACCACACTGTATAATTGCATGTTTCCTGTATTGGAAGCACGTGAAGCAACTTCCAGCAATTCACATAATAATTCTTCAGGAACATCCTGTTCTGTGTATTGACGGATACTCCGTCTTTTCTTCATACATTCAATCATAAATATAAGTATTTGAATTTATTATTCGTGTAAATTACGAAGTTCCCGTTTCAGCTGACGAACGGTAGCAAAAGTTTCTATAATGGCAAATGTTGTATTCTCAGCCTGCTTGCTTTTGAGAATAGTTGCCAACATATATAACCCTTTCTCTGTAAATACCTTTGGAAGTACACGGGACTTGGAAGATATATTTGTGGTCAAATTTTTCGACCGCAAATATATTAATTCCTCATGGGTTAATTTAAACATATAGCCTTCTGGAAATTTATCTGTATTATTTTTAACCGCCTCATTGATCCGTTTCGTCTCTACGCCATATAATTCAGCAACATCTGCATCTAATATGACCTCTTGATTTCGGAGAAATAAGATTTTCTGTTGTACCTCTTTAAATAAGTTCATGGCGTCGTGAGGCTCTCTTTTTTCCATAATATGATCTTTTTCCATGTTGTTTTTATTTATTGGAGTGAGACACTTTTTATTTCCTTACAAACTTACATATAAAAATCCGACTGTTACAATCTATTTTCTTTTTATCTTTACCGCATTAATAATACTTAATCAAATAAAACATGAAAGAAGCACTTATTTCTAAGCCATCCAAACACATTGTCTGGCTTGACGTGGTTCGTTTGGTTGCCATGTTCACGGTTGTCTGTTGTCATAGCGCAGACCCTTTTAATTTCTATGCAGGTGATCCTACTGCTGATATTGCAAGTATCAAATATTGGGGAGCGGTGTATGGATCCTTGCTCCGTCCGTGTGTGCCGTTGTTTGTTATGATTACTGGCGCATTGTTGCTTCCCGTGAAAGAGGAGAGTGGTCCATTTTATAAGAAACGTATCAGTCGTGTGTTCTGGCCTTTCCTAGTGTGGTCAGTTCTCTATAATCTGTTTCCTTGGCTGACAGGCGTATTGGGATTTGAGCCGGATGTGATACTAACGTTCTTCCCTTATGCCGGAGAGGATGTTACTCGTCAGGCATTGACAGTTTCACTGGGATATATCGGTCAGATACCGATGAACTTTTCGGTCGTTGATGTACACATGTGGTATATTTATTTGCTGATAGGACTTTATTTGTATATGCCAATCTTTTCGGCTTGGGTAGAAAAGGCTTCAGAGAAAGCCAAGCTGTGGTTTCTGTTAGGCTGGAGTGTCACACTGTTTGTTCCTTATTTAAGGGAATATGTCAATCCTTATATATGGGGAGCTTGTTCGTGGAATGAGTTTTATATGTTGTATTATTTTGCCGGATTCAATGGCTATTTGTTGTTAGGCCATTATTTGCGTCACCATGACTGGAGTTTATCGAAGATTCTGTTGGCAGGAATACCGATGTTTGTGGTTGGTTTTGGAGTGACGTTTGCCGGTTTTAGGCATATTACATCTTTGCCTGAATTTACAGAAGAACAGCTGGAATTGTTCTTCTACTATTGTTCTCCGAATGTTGTAATGATGACGATTCCTATATTTCTGTTGTGTAAGAAGGTTGAAATTCATTCAGTATGGATACAGAAAGCTTTGGCCAACCTGACAGTCTGCGGTTTCGGTGTATATATGATCCATTATTTCTTTACAGGACCCAGTGTCGCTTTGATGCGAACCTTACATATTCCTATTTGCTTACAGATACCGTTGGCTGCTGTCCTGGCTTTTGCAGTTTCCTGGGCTTTGGTTCTGTTGATCCGTCGTCTGACAGGGAAAACCGCGAAGTATTGGGTGGGATGAGTTTGGGCTTAAAGTAGATGAGGTTATAAGTCAGTGAACTTAAAAACTCATCAACTTGCAAACTTACAAACCCAAAACATGTTATCTTTGTGACAGATTTATTGTTTACTAGACGTTTATGACGATACAGGATATAAATAAGACATATAGCCGGATTATAGAATGGCTGGATCGGAAGGAATTAAAGAATGTGTTTGATGGCTTGCAAGGATTGATTGCTGGTTCGGGACATTATAATTTCCAGGATAAGTTAGATGAATTGCAGGAAACCTATAAATATATGCTGCGCTATCGGATGGATGGCATACAAGATCCGATGCAGGAACAGATTTACAGACAGATACAAGCCTCTGCCTATGAACTGGCGGATGCTGTGAAGCTGAAAGCGCTGGCTACAGATTCTCCTTTATATTATTATAGCCGCCGTCGTTCCTTGAAGCTTTCTTGTGCTATTCCTTTCCGGAATTTGCATCAGCAACTGGGTAGTGTGCAGGATGTGAAAGCTGCCGATGCGGATATCCGTGTCAAACAGGAATTGGAAGCTGCCTGTCTGACTTTATTTAACAAGATCTGGATTTCTGATCCTTTATCTACAGAAGAGGTTTGTGAACTGCAAGCCGTTCTGCAAGATGAAGAGCTGCCGGAAAGTGTAGGTTGTCAGGTCGTATCAGCCTTACTGTTGGGACTTGAAGAATATTTCGATAAAGAAAAGATGGGTCTTTTGTTTGATGCGGCTTCCAGTCGGAAACAGGAAATATCCGTCCGGGCCTTGATTGCGATACTGCTTGTTCTGTATAAATACCGGAAGCGTATTTCGTTATATCCTTTCGTCAGCGATCGGATGTCGGCCTTGGCAGAAGCCTTGCCTTCGTTTGCACAAATCATTCAGACCATTATCCTTCGTTTTATTCTGTCGCGTGAGACGGAGAAGATATCAAAGAAACTGTGGGATGAAATCTTGCCGGGAATGATGAAACTGAGTCCGACACTGGGAGAAAAGATCAATCTGAAGGATTTGAATCCCGAACAACTGGGTGATGAGATGAATCCGGAATGGCAGGAATCTATTTTTGCCGACAAAGAATTAAGCCGGATGATGACAGAATTCAGTGAGCTGCAAATGGAAGGTGCCGACGTCTTACATTCAACCTTTGTTCATTTGAAGAATTATCCGTTTTTCCGGGAAATCGGTAACTGGTTTTTACCGTTTACTGCCGGACACTCGGCTCTGGAATCAGGTTTTAAAACTAACAAGAGTGAATTGCACTTGTTTGAACAAATGACGCAAACCTCGTTTATGTGCAATTCTGATCAGTATTCATTTTTCCTGAGTATGCTGCAATTGCCGGAAGCAGCCCGGAGTGCCATGATGGGACAATTCAATGAACAGACGGCAGAGATGATTCGTCAGAATCGGGAAGAGCTGTTGGAAAAACACTCGAAAGTAGAACAGATTGCCGGACGTTATATTCAGGATTTATATCGTTTCTATAAGCTTTTCCCAAGTCATCTTGATTTCGATGATATTTTTACCTATACGCTGGATTTCCATAATTTATCGGAAGTCAGACCTTTCATCTCTGATGCAGTCAGCCTGACTGCCATTGCTGAATACTATTTGCGCAAGAACTATTTTCAGGATGCGTTGACCATCTTTGAAGAATTGATCAAGCAAGATTCTGAGAACGATATCCTATATCAAAAAGCCGGTTATTGTCGTCAGATGAATGGTGATTTGGAAGGAGCTTTGAAGGATTATTTACACGCAGATCTGTTGAATCCGAACAGTAAATGGATTATTCGTCGGATAGCGGTTTGTTATAAGACCTTGAAGCAACCCGAAAAGGCTTTGGCGTATTATCATCGTTATGAAGCCTTGAATCCTGATAACTTATCCGTTCAGATCAGTATTGGGCATTGCCATCTGGAGTTGAAGAATTACAATGAAGCTTTGAAGTATTATTATAAGGTCGATTATTTGGATACGAGCAGTCATAAAGCCTGGCGACCGATTGCCTGGTGTTCATTCCTGACTGGAAAGTATGATCAGGCCCGGAAATATTACAAGAAGATATTGGAAGCTCAACCCAATATGCAGGATTATCTGAATGCCGGACACACCGAATGGGTTTTGCAGAATAATAAAGCGGCTTTGGACTTCTATAAACAGGCTGTAGAAAAGGAGAATGGTGACTGGTTCAAGTTTTATAATCAGTTTGAGCAGGACATTCCTGATTTGAAGAAAGCCGGTATTGAAGAAGAAGAAATACCGCTGATGCTGGACCAGTTGCGATATATGCTATAATGTACTAATGTTTTAAGCGAACATAATAGAGACGGGTATATTTGATACCACGATACTCAAATGTTTTGAATATGCGGGCCGAAGAGATATGCAGGATTTCTCCGGCCCGATAAGTATGTTCGAGAGCCGATAACTGACCGGAAACCAGGCTGGGATAAAGTGCCGGAAAAATGATGATAACCCGGTTGCCGTGTATATCTGTCGATCCGACGATCTGGTTTACATAAAACACAGGCTCATTTCCATTGACACCCGTTTTATAGGGATCGTCTTCCAATCGTACATGTGTTACCTTTAGGGTGAAGTCTTTGACGGTTTGTCCTTTTACTCCCAGATATTGAGAGATCTCATTTACTTTCTTCTTTTGTTTGATCCGATCCAGATGTATGGAGACATAGACACGTGCCATTTGAACAAAGCGTTCTTGTTTCGGGATACGTGGCGTATATTTATTGGCAATCCAGATGACATACGCCGGGTCAATTTGTAGGATTTCATATAAATAATGACCTCTGTATTTTCCAAATCCAATCAAGTCATCGCCTTTGGACGCCATATGCTTCTCATTGTATTCAACAATCAGCAGTTTACGTTTGGAACAAAAGAACATCGAGGTCGCCATCCGCAGCGATTCCTGGATCTGTTCGCTTAAATCCTGAATGAAGAGAATGGGATTTCTTTCGAGTTCCGGCGAATAACACCAAAGAGAATATTTCGGTTTGTTATCGTGAGGAAGTACCAACAGATATACACCCGATACTTTATAAGACTCACGGCCTTCGTTATAATGTCGTAATTGTTCGTACAGTTTTACTTGTTCATCTACCGACATTCCGGGTATGACGGGTCTTGCCATAGAAACCTCCTTTTCTAATAAAAACAAAAAAGGCGACGTCTTGGTTCATTTTTTCCAGACGTCGCCTTCGGTATGTAATGGAATCTGTACCGTTTTATTCCCGGATGATTCCTAATTCGGACGCTTCTACAAATTGAATGATGTGTTCAATCTCTTCACTCATAGGAACCTGATCACGAATCATCAATAATGCATCAAAGACACTACAGTTGCTTTGGAAAAGAATTCGATAGGCATGACCGATATGTTTGATGACCTTGGCGTCGAAACCTTCATGCGATAAAACGACTGCGTTCACACCATAGTAACAAGTCGGTTCTTTAGCCGCTACGATATAAGGCGGAATATCTTTCCGGAAGCGGCATCCCGTCTGGATCATAGCCCAAGTACCAATTCTACATCCTTGGCTGACGAGAATGTTTCCTCCGAAAATAGCGCAATCCTCAATTTGGCAGTTGCCGGAGATTTTACTTCCGTAACCGATCACACAGTGGTTACCAACTTTCGTATCATGAGAAATATGAACTCCTTCATGGATAAAGTTGCCATTTCCTATTTGAGTTTGACCATCGGCTGTTGCCCGGTTGATCACCACGTTTTCACGAATTACATTATCGTCACCGATGACCAACAATGTATCGCCACCTTTGTATTTGAAATCCTGTGGTTCAGCACCCAATACGGCATGTTGGAAGACACGATTTCCCTTTCCCATGCGAGTTCCGCTCAATACGCTGGCATAAGGCATAATTTCGCAGTTGTCGCCTATTTCTACGTTTTTATCTATGTATGCAAACGGATGAACAATAACATTGTTCCCTAATTTTGCACTTGCATCGACATAAGCTAAAGGACTAATCATAATTGTATCTTTTTAAACGGTTATTCTCTTCCTCCACCTAATGCACTATACAGATTGATAACAGCTTGGATGCGCTGGATATTATCTGAAACTTCCGTTAACTGTGCACTTAACAGGCTTTGTTGTGATGTTAGTATTTCTAAATATGTAGCACTACCGCTTTGGAAAAGATCTTTTGTATAGACCACCGCTTTTTCCAACTGCTCGATGCGTGCTTTGTCTTCAATCAACTTGTTGTTGCAGGCATCATACAAATGGAGAGCATCGCTTACTTCTTGACCAGCCGACAAAATCGTTTGCTGGTAATTCATTTTCGCGATTTCCTCTTCTGCTTTTGTAACCTTTAAGTTAGCAATCAGTTTTCCATTATTAAAGATCGGCTGAGCTAACGATGCCAATGCCTGGAACATGAATTGACCCGGATTGGAAACAGTGATTCCTGAACCGTTTGTCCATCCGGCTGTCGCTGTGATGTTCAGACCCGGATAAAAGGCTGCACGTGCTTGGTTGGTTGAATAATAAGCACTGGCCAGATTCATTTCTGCAATCTTAACATCCGGACGGTTTGCCAGCAGCTGCAAGGGAACACCTGTTGTTAGGTCTTCAGGCATGATCTGTTCGTCCAATGTTCCTCGGTCGATTTGCTGAGGAGCTTTTGCCAGTAAAACTGATAAAGAGTTTTCTGTTTCACGAATTTGTCTTCTTAAATCGATCAAAGATGCAGAAGTCTGATGATAAACGGCACGGGTTTGAGTTACAGCTGCCTCAGTTGTCATACCCGCTATTTTCATGGCTTCCATTACACGGACATTCTCTGCATAGATATCCACTGTTTTGGCGGTGATTTCTTCCTGCTGGTCCAACATGAGCAACGTATAATACGTATTGGCAATACCGCAAATCAATTGAGAACGTACAGCCTGTTGTGCATACTGACTTTGCAAATAAGCTGTCTTCTGACTACGACTTGCATTTAATAATTTACCGAATAAATCTACCTGCCAGCTGGCTGCAACAGGAAGTGTATAGGCCTTAACAAAACTGCCACCGTCCATGGTAGTTGCAGTCCCTTGCGGAGCCAGATTGATGGAAGGCAAGAATGATAAGCGGGCAGATGTCAACATGACACGTGCTTCTTCCACACGCAAGATAGCAGCTTGCATATCTACGTTATTGGCCAATCCTTCTTCAATCAGAGCTTGCAGTTTCGGGTCGGTAAACATCTCTTTCCAGGGAACATTACCCATATTGGTTGTATCCGTTACGGCCAATGTGTCTGTAAGAGAAATCGGATCCCGATAGATGCCGTCAGCGTTGATATCCTCAGGACGATCATACGCTTTGTAAATGTGGCAACTGCTGAATAAAGCAGTTGCGCACATCATATAAAATATATTACTTGTTTTCATCCGAATCATTCTTTTGTTTGTGTATATTGTTCAATTTCGCTATTCATATCACTGTTGTCCAAATCATCCCATTCAAGAGGCTTGATTTTCTCTTGCAAGTACTGGAATGCGACGAACAATACAGGAACAATAAAGATCTGGAATATCATACCAATGAACATACCACCGATGGCTGAAGCTCCCAGAGTACGGTTACCGTGAGCTCCTACACCGAAGGCAAACATCAACGGAAGCAAACCGATAATCATAGCCAATGAAGTCATCAGGATAGGACGCAAACGGGCACCGGCTCCTAATACAGCCGCCCAAGATATACTCATACCCATTCGGCGTCGGTCGAGGGCGAACTCTACAATCAAGATTGCATTCTTAGCCAACAGACCCATCAACATGATTAATGCAATTTGCATATAAATATCATTAGACATCGTTCCCAAGATCATCTTTAAGGCCGGGATGCTACCCAGTGATCCCATTCCGTTGACGAATAAGAAGCTTCCTAACAAACCGAACGGGATAGACAGCAATACGGCCAACGGCAAAATATAACTTTCGTATTGGGCACTCAGCAACAGATAAACGAATACGAAACAAAGTACGAAAATAATGGCTGTTGTTCCACTACTTGTTTCGGCCTCTTCACGAGCCATACCTCCTAATTCATAACCGAAACCTGCCGGCAAGTTTTGCTGGGCTACTTCAGCGATGGCCTGCAAAGCCTGACCTGATGTATAACCAGAAGCAGGAGCAACCATGACTTTAATAGATGTATACAGGTTGAAACGGCTGATCACATCCGGACCATATATTTTCTTCATGGATACAAACTGAGAGATAGGAGCCATTTCTCCGCTACTACCACGCACTTTGATGCTGTTCAGTGTTTCCATGTTTTTTGTAGCATCTGGTTCTGCCTGGATCATTACACGGTACATTTTACCGAAACTGTTGAAGTTAGAAGCATAAAGACCTCCGTAATAACCTTGCATTGTTGAAAGAATGTCGCTCGGACTGATTCCGGCTTTCTTACAAGCGGCTGCATCGATATCCAACATGTATTGCGGGAAGCTCGGGTTGAATGTCGTTTGTGCACGGCTAATTTCCGGACGGGCATTCAAGGCTGAAATATAATCTGTAATGACATTAAAGAAACGTCCTAAGTCACCACCTGTCTTATCCTGCATGTTCAATTCAATATCACTGGAAGCTGAATAACCAGGAATCATAGGCGGAGCGAAGAACAATACCTGAGCGTCTTTAATGATCTTCTGGGAACGCATGAACAAAGATCCAACAACGATATCTGAGTTCTGCATCAATGAACGTTCTTCCCAGTTTTTCAGTTTGATGATGATAGATCCGTAAGAAGGACCTTGACCTCCGATAAATCCAAAACCAGAAATAACGGTTCGTGACTGAACGGCAGGTTCTGCAGCAATCAAGCTATCTACTTTGTTCAATACTTCCATAGCTCGTTCTTGTGACGTTCCAGGAGGCAAGGTTACTGCACCCATGATCGTACCTGTATCTTCATTAGGCACCATACCGGTTGGAGTTGTATTCATGAAGAAGATCAAAAGGGCAATAGCGACAACTACCAGTCCGAATGAAAGAACTGATTTCTGGATGAAGAACAATACGTTTTTCTTGTATCGGTTCAGAATCGATTCATACGTTGAGTTGAATGCCTTCTTGAATTTATCGGTCGTCATACCCAACAGTGCCAAAACACTAATGATGACGAAGATGACGCACAATACCGGGTGTTCGCTAAAGCTGAACATACCAGATATCATACCAATAATAGCAATGAATGTAAAGATCAATGTGATACTCGGGTGGAGCAGTTTTCCGATCGCATCCGTATAACGGCGAAGCAAGATGGTCCGGGATGCTTTCATCGCTGTGCCCACACGTTCTTTCAGGCTGGTCTCATCGCCATGAGGTTTCAGCAAGATTGCACAAAGGGCAGGTGACAATGTCAAGGCATTCAAAGCAGAGAATCCGATTGAGATAGCCATGGTCAAACCGAACTGACGGTAGAATGTTCCGGCTGTACCTTCCATGAAACTTACAGGAATAAATACAGACATCATGACCAAAGTGATAGAAACGATGGCTCCACCTAATTCGTTCATGGCATCGATGGAAGCTTGCTTAACCGACTTATATCCTTGGTCGAGTTTCGCATGGACTCCTTCGACGACGACGATGGCATCATCGACCACAATCGCAATGGCTAGCACCATCGCAGACAATGTCAACAAGTTCAAACTGAAACCGATCAATTTCAATACGAAGAAGGTACCGACCAAAGCAACCGGGATGGCAATTGCCGGGATCAACGTAGAACGCATATCCTGCAGGAAGATATAAACCACGATAAATACCAGGATAAATGCTTCGATCAAGGTCTTGATAACTTCGTGGATAGAAGCGAACAAGAAGTCGTTGGCATTTTGTGCGATATTAATACCCAGTCCTTCTGGTAAAGCTTTTTCTGCATTAGCCAAAACTTTTTCCAAATCAGATATGGTTTGGGTTGCATTGGTTCCTGCCATCTGATAAACGATACAAGAAACGGCTTTATGACCGTTTACCGTATTATTAAATGTATAAGCCAAACGACCTAATTCCAAATCAGCAATATCGCCTAAGCGGAGCACTTCACCGTCGGGCAAGGCTTTAATAACAATGTCGGCAAACTCACCGGGTTTTTGCAGACGACCTTTATAACGGATGGTGTATTGGAAAGACTGGTTTCCGCGTTCACCGAACTGACCTGGAGCCGCTTCGATGTTCTGTTCAGACAACGCTGCTGCAATGTCGTTGGGAACTAATTTGTATTGAGCCATGATATCCGGCTTCAACCAAATACGCATTGAATAGTCCTGACCTAACACGTTGGCATCACCTACACCATTTACACGTTTGATTTCCGGAATCAAGTTGATGTTGGCGTAGTTTTCGATAAACTCAATGTTGTATTTGTCTTCCTTGTCGTACAATGAGAATACCATCAACATAGAAGTCTGTCTTTTCTGTGTGGTCACACCGACTTTTGTTACTTCGGCAGGCAACAGACCTTG
>UMDC01049125.1_pt1 | contig 42933 bp, 25 predicted proteins | sample 1964391 | NCBI WGS metagenome assembly UMDC01 (sample SAMEA4835984, study PRJEB28245) | human gut metagenome | biome: gut microbiome; material: fecal sample | place: Denmark | collected 2008 | reverse complement strand
ACCACACCAAAGCGGTCGATACGGGTACGAAGTACATTATATGAATTGTCTACAGCGGCTTTTACTTCTTCGCGCAGTACTTTTTCTACTTCTGCGTCAGTCGACTTCTGATTGACTTTGTCTTTCAGTTGCTGGGTAGCGAACAGCTGTGCGAGCGGAGCGTCCGGAGCCAGATGGTGATACTCTCTGATGAAAAGCGTGATGACGTCATCTTGGCTGGTAGTAGCTTGCTGGGCAGCTGTAGCCAGTGCCTGGTTGAATGTCTCATCAGACTTGTTGTCTGCCAGTGCCTTGATGACATCGGGTACAGAAACTTCCAGGATGACGTTCATACCACCCTTCAGGTCCAGACCCAAACTGATTTCCATCTCTCTACAATCTTTCAGGCTCCAGTTCCATAACCAAACCTTTTCATTGGCCAGTGAGTCCAAGTAGCTTTGCTCCACTCTCGGATCTCCGTTTGCTATCTCCCGTGCTTTGTTTGTGTAGTGGCGGGTAACAAAAGAGAACGATAAGTAGAACACGCATACCAAGGTCAGCAGTATGGCAAAAGCCTTTACAAATCCTTTGTTTTGCATGTTACTTTTAGTTTATTATGATTACTTTATTGATTAATTTCTACGCATTTACAAGGCTGCAAATATAGTTCTTTTTTCACAATATATTACTTCGTGGCCTTATTTTTTTAAATCTCAGAAGCCTTGACGCTGTTATTTCTCTTTGAAAGTGAAGTAACACCAGATGGGATAGTGGTCAGAATCTTTGATGCTTTTGTCCACTGTGCAGTTATAGGTTTGCAGGTTTTTGCTGGTCAGGATATGGTCAATGCGAAAATAGAACTTGTTCTGATTGTACGAAATGCCCAGTCCTTGTCCCGATTGGGTGAAGGCGTCGTTCAGCCCTTGACTGGCTACGCGGTGGGTGTACGAGATGGGAGTGTCGTTGAAGTCGCCGCAGACGATGACAGTGGAATATTTCGACTGTTCGACAGCCTGAGCTATAGCATCGGCTTGTGGGGCGCGCAGGGCTGAGGCTTCGGCCAGCTTTCCCAGCAGCAGGCGCGCACCGCTTTCCACTTTATCGCGTTGGGGAGAGGCCAGCATGTCTTCGTAGACGACTTTGTCTTCTTTGGTCAGTTTATTCGACTCCAGATGATTGTTGATGAGGGTCAGTGTGTCTTTCCCTATTTTCAGTTCATAGACGACCGAGCCGTTGTAGTTGCTTTTGTAATCCAGTTTGCGAGTGGATAGGATGGGGTATTTTGAGTAACAGGCTATGCGGTTCGTGGTAGCTTGCGAGTTTCCCAATTTGTCGATACGGTGGTAGGGATAATCTTTCAGGGCGTGGTCGATATCTTTCTGTGTCAAATGTTGTTTGGAGTTGGAAGTGGCATATTCTTGCAGGCACAGAATGTCAGCTCCGCTTTCTTGAAGATAGGTGAGTATAGGGTTTTTCCCGTCTTTTTTCGTGCATCCGTCAAAGCCCATGATATTGTATGAAAGGATTTTCAGGCTTTCTTCCGGCAGGTGGTCGGTATGGAAATTGACGGGCATGTAGGTGCGTATCTGCGGATATGCCAGCAACATTCCTGCCAACGGCAATAGAGCCAGCTTGTAGTGTTGTATGATCAGCCAGAAAAACAAAAAGCAGATGTTTGCTATCAGGAAAATAGGGAAAGCCAGGCCCAGGCAGGATCGCAACGGGTGCTCGACAGGTTGAATATAAGGGCTGTAGGCCGTGAGCAGAAATGCCACTGTGAAAGCGGCATTCACGGCTCCGATTGTGAGTGCTGCAACATTTCGGAGAAGTTTCATGTGCGTTGTTTATCTTTTGCTGGCATCGAACAGGCTTTTCTTTTCTTCAGCAGTCAGGCTTTCGTATCCCGATTTCTTCAGCTTCTCCAGGATGCGGTCTATTTCATCCGACTGGCTTTTCTTCCGTGCGTTGTATTCGTAGTCTTTCTGACGGTTTCCGCCATAGTTTATTTTCATCTTCGGTTTGCGAGGGCGGGGACTGAAGAGGTCTTCTATGCCATCCAGCAAACGGTTGATCCATGCGGTGATGTCTTTTCCTTTGCTAAGGGAAGCTGCGAACCACAAACCTGCTAATGCTCCACCAAGGTGGGAAATGTGTCCTCCTGCATTGCTGGAGGTGATGAAGAGCAGGTCCATACCGATAACAATCAGGGCCAGGTATTTCAGTCGAACGGTTCCAAACAGGAAGAGCTGTATCGGATAGTTAGGTTCTCTATATGCGGTAGCGGCAACAATGGCCAATACCGATGCCGATGCTCCTAGTAGGAAAGAGCCTTCTATCATGTATTGGAAATAGGGGAATACATTGTAAGACACCATATAGAGCAATCCTCCGCAGATACCTCCCAGCAAATATACGCCACGCAAGTGTTTGGCTGAGAAGAATTGCAGGAACAGGGTTCCGAACCAGTAGAGCCACAACATGTTGAACAGAATATGCAGTAGTCCCGCATGCATGAACATGTAGGTCAGGATCGTCCAGGGTTGCATGATGAAGCGACTGAACGAGGCTGGAAGTTCCAACCAGCTGATCCAGCTGCCTAATGAATGGTTGAACAATTGGAACAGGATTCTGACCAGCGTGACTACAACAAAGACGGCAACGTTGATGTAGACCAACCGCAGGCAGATGTTACCTCTACGGAACTTTTCTTTTAAATCAGTTATAATAGTAGCCATTTCCTCTGTTTTTGTTTCTCCAGTACATAATCAAAAGGAATCCGAAAATCATTCCACCCAAGTGGGCAAAATGGGCAACATTGTCGCCGGCACTGTTGGCCAGTCCCGAGTAGAGTTCTATCAGTGCGTAGCCCATGACGAAATACTTGGCCTTGATGGGGAAGGGCAAGGGGAAGATGAACATGGGTTGATTGGGAAACAGCATGCCAAAACCCAGCAGGATGGCATATACCGCTCCCGAAGCTCCTACCGTAGATGAGTTTAGCACCAGATTCAGGCTGGCCATCGCAGGATCTACAAAATTCATGTTCGATTGCAATGCTTTGGATCCCTGTTCAAAAACGGCTTGGATGGCTTCCGGGCTCATACCCGATTCGATGGTGAAGTAGCGGACGGCTGTTACGGCTTCCTGTATCAGGCCGGCGCCAATACCGCAGATCATGTAGTAGGCCAGAAAACGCTTGGGACCCCATACCTGCTCCAGGATGCGTCCGAACATCCATACGGCGAACATATTGAAGAAAACATGTGTGAAACCGGCATGCATAAACATGTAGGTGATGAGCTGGCCGACATTGAACCGGTCGGATAGTACAAAATGCAGTCCCAGGTAATCGGCAAGATCTATTCCATAGCCTTCGGCTACAAGCGTACCAAGAAACATCAGTACATTAATAATCAGCAGATTTTTGGTAACTGTCGGAATGTTGTTCATATAGAATTCTTTTGATTTATCAAGACTGCAAAAATACGAATAAATTCTGTTATGCAACAGGAAAAGTGTATCTTGTTGATTCTTTTTCAGTTTTTGGGCTCTTTTTTCTTCTCTTTTTATTTGATATTCAGAATATTTGCTATGTTTTTGTGGGGACTGGCTCGGAATACTTTTCTTGTTAAACAATATACATTTCAAAAGAACTAAGGTTATGAATAAGACTGATTTGATTGCTGCCATGGCTGCCAGTGGTGGAATGGCGAAGGCGGATGCTGCAAAGGCTTTGAATGCATTTATGGAGGCAGTGACCGATGCGTTGAAGAAGGGCGATAAGGTGACTTTGGTGGGATTTGGGACTTTTTCGGTGACTGAGAGGGCGGCTCGTGCAGGAGTTAATCCGGCTACGAAGCAGATGATTGAGATTCCGGCGAAGAAAGTTGTCAAATTTAAGGCAGGTTCGGATTTATCGTTCGATTGATAAAGGTATTTATTGGGCCGTATCGTTTTTTAGGGAAATATGGGTTGCTGGCTTGTTCGCGGTTCTTTCTGTGGAGGGCTTGTGACCCATTCTTGTTTGAGGGTTAGGGTGCGCTTATATGGGAAAGCTTGAAAACTTTGTTTTCCGTTTTGCGCTTCTCTCGGTTTGCACTATCTTTGCAGCAGGAAATAATTAGAAACTATGGATATACAACAGAAACTGGTAGCGTCCGTCATCAGCGGACTGAAAGCACTCTATGGGCAGGATGTGCCTGCCGCACAGGTGCAGTTGCAGAAAACCAAGAAAGAATTTGAAGGACATCTGACGCTGGTCGTGTTCCCTTTCCTCCGCATGTCGAAGAAGGGACCCGAGCAGACGGCGCAGGAAATCGGTGAATATCTGCTGGCAAACGAGCCTTCACTCGTGGCCAAGTTCAACGTCATCAAGGGCTTCCTGAACTTGACCATTGCTTCGTCGGCATGGATCGAGCTGCTCAACGGCATTCAGGCTGATCCGCACTACGGATTGACTGAAGCTACAGATCAGTCGCCGCTGGTGATGATCGAGTATTCGTCGCCCAACACAAACAAGCCTCTCCACTTGGGACACGTGCGCAACAACCTGTTGGGTAACGCCTTGGCCAACATCATTGCCGCCAATGGCAACCGTGTGGTGAAGACCAACATCGTGAACGACCGCGGTATTCACATCTGCAAGTCCATGCTGGCTTGGCTGAAGTATGGCAACGGTGAGACACCCGAGTCGAGTGGCAAGAAGGGCGACCACCTCATCGGCGACTATTACGTAGCTTTCGACAAACACTTCAAGGCTGAAGTGAAGGAGTTGATGGCCAAGTATCAGGCCGAAGGCATGAACGAGGAAGAAGCCAAGGCTAAGGCAGAAGCCGAATCGCCTCTGATGAAGGAAGCTCGCGAGATGCTCGTTAAGTGGGAGGCTGGTGACCCTGAAGTACGTGCCCTGTGGCAGAAGATGAACGACTGGGTATATGCCGGCTTCGACGAGACTTACAAGATGATGGGTGTTAGCTTCGACAAGATATACTACGAATCGAACACATACTTGGAAGGCAAGAAGAAAGTGCTCGAAGGACTGGAGAAAGGTCTCTTCTATCGCAAGGAAGACGGTTCCGTGTGGGCCGACCTGACGGGCGAAGGCCTCGACCACAAGCTGCTGCTCCGTGCCGACGGTACGTCTGTTTACATGACGCAGGACATCGGTACGGCCGAACAGCGTTTCTCCGACTATCCCATTGACAAGATGATCTACGTGGTGGGCAACGAACAGAACTATCACTTCCAGGTGCTGTCCATCCTCCTCGACCGTCTGGGCTTTGAGTGGGGCAAGAGCTTGGTACACTTCTCCTATGGTATGGTGGAACTGCCCGAAGGCAAGATGAAGAGCCGTGAGGGTACGGTAGTCGATGCTGACGACCTGATGGAAGAGATGATCAACACCGCCAAGGAAACCAGTGGCGAGCTGGGTAAGCTGGACGGTCTGACGCAGGCCGAGGCCGACGACATCGCCCGCATCGTGGGCCTGGGCGCACTGAAGTACTTCATCCTGAAGGTGGATGCCCGCAAGAACATGACGTTCAACCCCAAGGAATCCATCGACTTCAACGGCAATACCGGTCCTTTCATCCAATATACTTACGCCCGCATCCAGTCCGTCCTGCGCAAGGCGGCCGAAGCAGGCATCGTTATCCCCGAACAGCTTCATTCGGGCATTGAACTGAGTACGAAGGAAGAAGGTTTGATTCAGATGCTGGCCGACTTTGCCGGCGTGGTGAAGCAGGCAGGCGAGGACTACAGTCCTTCAGGCATTGCCAATTACTGCTACGACCTGGTGAAGGAGTACAACCAGTTCTACCACGACTTCAGCATCCTGCGCGAGGAGAATGCCGACGTCAAGGTGTTCCGTCTCGCCCTGTCGCGCGAGGTGGGCAAGGTAGTCCGTCTGGGCATGGGACTGCTGGGTATCGAAGTTCCCGAACGTATGTAAGCCGTAGTGCTTATTTGATATAGTTTTCAGCAGGGGAGCGCATCGTTTGGGTGCGCTCCCTTTTTTATTGTTTCTGTCAGATACCTTCTATGATATAGTCTTGTTCTTGGGAGAAGGGTTTCAGCGTATGTGCCCATTCCTTTCCGTCGGAAGAAACCAGACGCAGGGACTGGATGTCTTCCTTTTTGTCGGTTTTGAACATGAGGAGACCGTCCTTGTCCGTCGTTCCTCTGTATTGCCGGTTGGCATAGATCTTTATGTTTCCCGTTTCGGGGCGGGAAGGGTTGGATTTGACCATCAGGATGAAGCCTCTTTCATTGTCCTCCAGTTCGAGCCAGCTGACCTCTTGGCGGGTTGTACAAGTGTCGGTAGGTTGGCTTTGGAAAGCGGAGAGGGCGGAGAGGGATGCGTCTGTTATGGTGGAGGTAAATGTGAATTTCCCGTTTCTGATTTGTACGCTCTTGGGAGCGATGCCGAGTGTCTGTAGCAAGGAGTCACGCTTGGCTTTGGGAAGCATGGGGAGAAAGATGTGTTTCCCGTTAGGGAACTCGGCGCTTTGGCTGCCAAAGGGTTGTGCCTTTCGTTGGTTGGCGTGGATTCTGTCCACATAAATCAGATATTCGTAGTTCAGGATATGGCCCTTGCGGTAGTATTCGGTTACGAACGGCAGGTATTTGAGTTGAGTTTGGGAATCGGCATGTTGCAGCACCATGAAACAGGCTCTCCAGCTGCTGTCCGACAGGCCTTCAAGCCGGCCGTTGATGATGGAGTCGACGATGGGCAGGACTATCGACTGGTTGATGGAGTCGGTTCTGTCCCATTGGCGCAAATAGATCTCCTTTTCTTTCGGGTCATGGCTTTGATTGTAATCGCGTCTCACTTTCTGGTCGTTGTGCAAGACTACTTGGAGTAGCGAGTCGATTGTGACGGCTGGCCTTTGTTCTTGAGCCTTGGACGGATGGGAGCAAAAGGCAAGAAAGATCAATAATAGAAGCAAGGTGTTTATGAATTGTCTCATGGCAGAATTATTTTTCATTACTACAAATGTACAGAAACAAGCAAATACCTGCAAGCGCTTGAAGGCTTAATAATATCCCTCTTTACGCTCCTCAAGTTCATAGTTAGCCCGCTCAAGTCCATAGTTAGCGTCGTAAAGTAGGCTTTGGCATTTTCTTTTTCGGCAATCGTTTTCGGTAAAGCATCGTTTTCTCGTGTGTAAAGCATTGCTTTTTATGGGAGAAAACATCGTTTTCTTAAAAGGATTTCATGAATGGGTGAAGGGTGTACAGACTTTTTGTGTTTCCTTTTAAATTGGTTTCATGCTTTCACGAGAGTATAAGTTGCTGTTTTACAGTAGATAATTGTGAAAGATAATTCTTCACACCTGTGAAGGATATTTTTCTGTGACACCTTGACACCCTATATTTATAAAATCCACGCGCGCGCGGGCGAGAGTGACTGTTAATTCTATTTTAACATTAACGGTTGAGTAGCGAATTTGTTATCTATATAATAAAAGTTTGTTTTTGGCGTGACAAGGTGTCACACCCTTGTTGAAGCTGTCTATTTGAATGATTTCTTGTAGCTGGTTTTCAGTATTTTGCGATTTTTTTCAAAGAAATCTTCAAAAATAGGATTAGGTTTTTCTCTCCTGTCCGTCTTTATAGCAGAACGAAATATGAAATTATGCAGAATCAAGACCCCATAGAAGAATCACGGCGCCATTCGTTGGTATCCTACTTCAAGTCTCGGGAAAAGGAAGTGCCCGAGGAAGAGATTGACAGACGGTGGGAGGAGGTGGCCCGTCAGCTGAAATCCGTGCAGGCACCCCGCCGCAACAGAAAGGTGTGGCGCCTGTATGCCGAAGTGGCCTGTGCGGCCGCTTTGCTGGCCGGCGTGCTGTGGGGTGGAAAGTTCTATATGGACCGTCAGTCCCATTCCCTGGAGCAAGCCATCGCACGGCTCGACGAATGCTCCATCGACACGGCCCGTCAGGTGTTGCTCATCACTCATGCCGAACAGCGTATCGAGGCAGGCAAGAATGCGCAGATTGTCTATTCCGAGAAGGGGCAGGCTTCGGTCAACCAGCGTCAGGTGGAAGAGGCTCCGCAGAAGGTGGAATACAACCAGCTGATTGTCCCCAAGGGCAAGTCTTCGCAACTGCTGCTGGCCGACGGTACCTCGCTCCACGTCAATGCGGGCACGAAGGTAGTCTATCCGAGCGTCTTCACAGGCAAGACCCGCGAAATCTATGTGGACGGTGAAATCTATATTGATGTAAAGAAGAACACAGAGCAGCCCTTTATCGTCAAGACCCCCGGCTTCGACATCCGCGTGACGGGTACGGCTTTCAACGTCAACGCCTACAAGGCGATGCCCGAATCGGAAGTGGTGCTGGTGCGCGGCTCCATCATCGTGACCGACCATGCCAAACGCGAGACGGCCGTGAAGCCCAACGAACTCCTTTGCCTGACCGACGGTGTGGCCCGTTCCAAACGTCAGGTCGATGCTTCTGAATATACAGCTTGGACACAAGGATATTTCCCTTTGCAGGGACGCAGCATGGAAAGCATTCTTCAGCGCCTGTCGTTCTATTACGGTTGCGACCTGACGTGCGAACCTTCTGTCAAAGACTTGTCGCTACGGGGTACCATTGATATGAGCGTTCCCCTTCCCAAGGTGCTCGAACGAATTGCCAAAATACATCCCATCGGCATTCGCCAGACGACCGATGGTTACCATTTGTTTATAACCCCAAATACTAATCTTTAAAAAGCACAGACTGCCTATGAGAAAGGAAATATGAAATGCACACATCTGACAGGAGAGACCCAAGGTTTGGTTCTGTCTATTTAATCTTATACAAAAACTTTTTATTAACCCTTATGGCAGAGGTATCACTCCATAAAAAAGCCCGGACAACCCCCATTGCCCGAGCCCTTAGAGTGTAATACTTAGCTGTAAGTATCTAATCAATCATGCAAAAATATGGATTTTTTTGTAAGAAAACAACTGATTTCAGCAATGTTAGTATTTTTTGCATTGCTGTTTCCGCTGGCTCTTCCTGCCGTGGAACAATATAACAAAGCATTTTCATTCGAGCTGCGCGAGGTCACCCTTAAAGACCTGTTCCGTTACATCGAAAAGAACAGCGAGTACGTTTTCCTCTATGCTTCCGACAAGAACCTGTCGAAGAAAGTCAATGTGGATGTACGCAACAAGACCGTCCGTGAAATTCTGGACGAGGTATTGGAGCATACCGGCCTGGTCTATGAGATTGACGGGAAGCAGGTGATTGTAAAGGAACCCAAGGCTGATGTACAAACTGTATTACAACAAAAAAAAGGTAAAACGGTGAAAGGTCAGGTACTCGACAAGACAGGCGAAACCATTATCGGTGCCAATGTTGTGGTAGACGGTACAACCAATGGTGTGATGACCGACATTGACGGGCGTTTTGAATTGTCGGATGTTCCAGAGAATGGAAAAATAAAAGTAACCTTTGTAGGTTATAAAGCACAAGTCATTTCAGTAAAAGGTAAAAAGGAACTAAATATAGTGTTGGAAGAAGACACAGAGATGTTGAGCGAAGTCGTTGTTGTGGGTTATGGTAGCCAAAAGAAAGAAAGTCTGGTCGGTTCGGTTCAGATGGTAAAGCCTGAACAACTGAAAGTTCCGAGTTCCAATCTGTCCTCCGGATTTGCAGGTCGTCTGGCCGGTGTGGTAGCAGTACAGCGTTCTGGTGAGCCGGGTGCTGATGGAGCGGACTTTTGGATACGTGGTGTGTCAACGTTCAGTGGTGTGACGTCTCCTTTGATTGTAATTGATGGTGTGGAGGCTTCTTCGGGAGACTTGAACGCTTTGGATCCGGAAGTCATCGAAGGTTTTTCTATCTTGAAAGATGCCACGGCCACAGCACTTTATGGTTCGCGTGGTGCCAACGGCGTGATGATTGTAACGACTAAGAGCGGCCGAAATCAGGAAAAGGCTACTATCAATTTCCGTTTGGAGAATACCTATAATACCCCAATCCAAGTTCCTGAGTTTGTAGATGGTGTGCGCTATATGGAGATGTATAATGAGGCGGTAACTACTCGTGGAACGGGAGAAGTGCTTTATCCGCAAAGCAAAATAGACGGAACACGGGCTGGCCTTGATCCATATGCATTTCCTAATGTGGACTGGTATGATGAACTGTTCCGTAAAGGAGCTATGAATCAGAACCTTAATTTTAATATCCGTGGAGGTAGTCAACGTATCGATTATTTCAGTAGTGTATCCATTAATCACGATAGTGGCGTATTGAAGAATAATAATGACTTTTCGTATGATAACAATATCAATATCATGCGTTATGTTTTTCAAAACAACATCAACGCTCATTTGAGTAAAACAAGTACGCTGTCTTTACGTCTGAATGTTCAATTACGTGATTATAATGGACCTCATAATAGTGCCAGTGATGTATATGGTATGGTAATGGAGGCCAATCCTGTTGATTTTCCTGTCCGTTGGCCGTCTGATCCTACGATGGACTATATTCTTTGGGGAGGTAAGTCTGGTGGTAAGTATAATAATGGTTATCGTAACCCGTATGCAGAGATGGCCCGTGGATATAAGTCACAGTTCGAGAGTACGGTTGTATCCAATTTGAAGTTTGACCAGAAACTGGATTTCATTACACCGGGTTTGTCTGCCAATGTTCTGTTCTCGTTCAAGAATTGGTCGCAGACGCAGACTACACGTTCGGGTGGTTATAATCAATTCGAAGTGGACAAGTATCAGTATGATGACGCTGGTAATTATACGGGCTATACGCTTCGGCGTGTAGGTAAGGAGCAGGATCCTACGTTGAGTACGAGTAGTAGTTCTACGGGAGACCGTCGTATCTATTTGCAAGCTATGATTAATTATGATCGTACATTTGGAAGTAAACACAATGTGAACGCTATGTTACTTTATAATCAGGATCAGTATAATGTGAATAACCCGGGTGATCTGATTGCATCTTTACCACAGCGTAAGCAGGGATTGGCCGGTCGTTTGACTTATAGTTACGATTATCGTTATTTGGCAGAATTTAATTTTGGTTACAATGGTTCGGAAAATTTTGCGGAAGGACATCGTTTTGGCTTTTTCCCGTCGTTGGCTTTGGGTTACACCATCAGTCGCGAAAAGTGGTTTGAACCATTGAATGATGTTATTACCAATTTGAAGATTCGTGGTTCTTGGGGATTGGTAGGTAACGATCAGATTGGAGCTGAACGCTATATTTATATGTCCAACATTGAGTTGCAAAATGGAGACCTTGGATTTACGACAGGTAAAGACCAAAATACAACCTATAATGGTCCTAAGTATTTACGTTATCCAAATCCGGATATTACATGGGAGGTTGGTAGTAAATTCAACATTGGTATGGATTTAACCTTGTTCAATGATTTCAATCTGACATTTGATGTTTTTAAAGAAATCCGTAATGATATTTTTATGGAACGTCAAAGTATTCCGGATTTTATAGGAACTTCTCCGTCAGATCCATGGATGGATCTTTCTACGAAGTTATATGGAAATTTAGGTAAGGTTGAGAACAAAGGATTGGATTTTTCTATTGATTACAATCATACTTTCAATAAAGATTTCTCCATGTCATTTAAGGGTACGTTTACCTATGCTGCCAATAAGGTGTTGGAATATGATGAGCCTGATTATCAGGCATATCCTAATCTGTCTCGTGTAGGCCATTCTATTAATCAGCCTCTGTTGTATGTAGCCGAACGCTTGTTTATAGATGATGAAGAGGTGGCCCATAGTCCCAAGCAGAATTTGGGTGGTTTTGTGCAGGCCGGTGATATCAAGTATAAGGACATTCCAAATGCTGAAGGCGTTTGCGACGGTGTGATTGATGCCAATGACCGTGTTTATACAGGCCATCCTACCGTGCCGGAAATTGTTTATGGTTTTGGCCCTTCTTTCCAATATAAGAAATGGGATTTTTCCTGTTTCTTCCAGGGAGCTGCCCGGACTTCTATCGTTGTAGGCGATATTCATCCTTTTGGAACGGACGGTTTGCGCAATGTTCAGAAGTTCATCGCAGATGATTATTGGAGTGAATCCAACCAGAATATCTATGCGGCTTATCCTCGTTTGAGCAAGCAGTATAATCAGAATAATACGCAGGCTTCTACGTATTGGTTGCGCAATGGCGCTTTCTTGAAACTGAAGGATATCGAATTGGGCTATTCGTTCAAAATGTTTCGCGTTTATTTGCGTGGTTCCAATTTGTTGACCTTCTCTCCGTTCGATTTGTGGGATCCGGAACAAGGTAATGGTAATGGCTTGTTCTACCCTACGCAAAAGAGTTTTAATGTAGGAATTCAGTTCTCTTTAAATAAATAAGATAAGCTATGAAGAAAAATTATATTATCGTTTTGGTTTTGTCAATGTTGCTGGGAATTACTTCCTGCAACTATTTGGATGTGGTGCCCGATGAAAGGCCTACCGAGGAAGATGCTTTCAAGGATAAATATGCGGCGGAACGATATTTGTATTCTTGTTATTCTTTTATGCCTAAAGAACGTCAAACAAAATTTTGGACAAGGCATGGACAGACTCTTTCTTCTACAGATAATCCGAGTACAGATATTTTGTTGGGTAATATTTCTGCTGCTAATTTGGGAGTATTCCAGTTTTGGTCTAGAATGTATGGCGCTTTTAGACGTTGTTATACTTTCTTGGATAATGTAGATGCGGTTCCTCGTTTGGAAGAGGATACCAAACTTGTTTATAAGGCTGAAGCTCAATTCCTATTGGCTTATTATGGCTTTTATTTGATGAAGTCTTACGGGCCGTTTATTATTCCGGATGGTGTGTATGATTATAATATGCCGTCGGATGCTTATCCTAAACGGGCTAAATTTGATGATTGTGTACAATGGATTTTGGATCGGTTGGATGAGGCTTATCCCAATTTGTTGGATGCACAGTCTGTTTCGGCTCAAGGACGTGCGACGAAGGTGATAGCCGATGCTTTACGTTCGCGTGTGTTGTTGTATGCAGCTTCTCCTTTGTTTAATGGAAATAAGACTTTTTTTCAGAATACTTTGCTTGATCCCGAAACGGGTGAACCATTGATGCCTTTGGAATATGATGAGAATAAATGGAAAAAAGCATTGGATGCCAGTGAAGTTGCAATTAAGAGCGCGCTGGATGCAGGTTTTGAATTATATAAAGGCGAGAATCGCAGTAGCGACCTTCCTTATCCTGAAGATCAGACAGAATATGCTTTGCGTATGACATTTGTGGATCGTGAGAATAAGGAAGTCATTTTTTGGGATGCTCGAAAGGAAGATTATTATGGTTGGCAGAATGAATGTACACCGCGTGATCCGGATATTGGTGATCCTTCATGGAATAACAATGGTCCGTCTTTGGAAATGGTGGAAATGTTTTATTCAGAGAATGGTTTGCCAATTGATGAGGATCCGGCCTATTTCCCGGAAGGTGACTGGTTTAAGTTGGGTGAATATGATGGCGAACCGACCAGTAATCTGCATTTGAAACGCGAACCTCGTTTTTATGCGTGGATTGCTTTTCATAATGGTTGGTACGAGATGCAGCGAAACGACCAAAGTCGGATTCGTGTGAAGTTTAGAATGAATGATGAGCAAGGTGTTGGAAATCGTACTCGTAATTTTTCAAAATCAGGATATTTGGTAAAAAAGGGTGTAGGTATCGCTTATAGTACGCGTAATGGATTAACAGATTATCTTTGGCCTCTGATTCGTTTGGCCGAGCTTTATCTGAATGCGGCCGAAGCGGCTATTGAGTCGGGTGATTTGGATAAAGGTAAGAAGTATTTGAATGTAGTTCGTCAACGTGCGGGTGTACCGGATGTGGAAGTGGCTTGGAAGGGTATTGCAACCTTGGATAAAGACAAGTTACGGGAGATTGTACATCGGGAACGTAATATTGAACTTTTCTTGGAAGGACATTATCGTTGGGATATGAACCGCTGGCTGGAATCGGAAGCTGCAATGAATCATAATCCTCATGGTTTGAACATTTATGGGGAAGATGATGAAAGTTTCTCTCAACCTGTAGAGGTTTCTATGCGTTGGGCGTTTGCTAGTCCTGCCAACTATTTGTTGCCAATTGAAACCAGTGAATTGAATATGAATTCGCGTTTGGTACAAAATCCTGGTTATTAACCTTAAAAGTGTGATTTTATGAAGAAACTGATATTTTATTTGTGTTTATGTATCGGATTGTGTGTCTCTTGTAGTAAGGATGACTCTATTGATTATACATTTCAGGTTGTTAATTTAACAGCGGAAGCTCGTGAGGGGGCCATTAAGCTTGATTGGGAACTTCCTCAAGACTCAAATCTGCTGTATGTGAGAATCGATTATTATAATATCCGTCAGAAAAAGGATTATGTTGTGAATAAAAGCGTTTTTGCAGATTCTTTGGTTGTAGATGGCCTTTTGGCACGTGATGGAGCTTATACATTTCGATTGACGGCTGTTAATGCGAATGGACAAGAGAGTGCTTTGTCTGCAGAAGTTTCTTGTACCTGTCTTCCTATACAACCGGTGATTACAACTTCGCAAAAGGAAGTTGATGCCGATATGGTTCATTATGAAACAAATGCTCAAGAACCGTCTGAAGGTCCGTTGGATGACTTGTTCGATGGGAATAATGATACATTCTTTCATACTCCATGGAGTACGGAACCTGTAGGTTGGCCTCAATGGGTGGAAATAGAGGTTTCCCAACCTGTTAACGGTGTAACGTTCTACACGATTAATCGTGGTAATGGTTCTGGACGTCCTGGTTATGTGGAAATATTGGCTAGTAATGATCGTGAGACATGGACTAAACTATATGAATTCTCCGGGACAGATGATATTCCTGAAACGAATCAAGGCCGATATGATAGTCCGTTAATTTATGACTTGGAAACACATTATAAGTATTTCCGTTATAATGCGACGGAAGGTAATGGAGGTAAAAGTTATTGGAATATGGCCGAAATGGCTTGGACTTTTTATGAAGTGACTCAAACTGTTTACGATCCTGAGAATGAAACAGATTGATAAGTTGTAGAGCTTCTTCTATTTGTATACAACAGGTGGAGGTTTGCTAAAATTCTCTGCCTGTTTTTTACAACTTAGTTTACATTTACTAATTATATCATGAATACACAATGAAAAAATACATTTGTGTAAGCCTTTGGGGCTTGCTGTTCCCCATGTTAGGATGTGAAGATAAGGTTGCGGCAGAACCTCTTTTATCTTTATCAGAAACTTCATTAAGTTGTACGCAAGAAGCGGCTCGGTATGAAGTAGAAGTGGAAAGTAATGTTGATTGGACAGTTTCGGTGCCTGGTGATGCTTCTTGGTGTACAGCCTGTAACTTAGATGATAGGCTTTTGGTCGATTTGGATGAGAATACTGGATTGGAGGTGCGTCAGACCGAAGTTACAGTTACTGCCGGACCTTTGGTTGAAAAATTAGAAGTGAAGCAATTGGGAGAAAATCCGGATATTTTGTTTGATAAAGAACGCCAAGACTTGTATTATGGCGATACATTGGTTACAGTAAAGATTCTGAGCAATGTGAATTACGAAATATCTGTTCCTGATGGAGTTGATTGGATTACTTCTCTCCCCGATACACGCACAATGACAGAAAGCTCTTGTAGATTCCAGATTGCCGAAAATGAATCAGATTCGGTTCGTTATGCTTCTGTTTCATTCCATTCGACAGACGGTAAGGTAGAGCGAAACCTGATGTTCAGGCAGGATTTTCGTAATAAAGATTATGTGCCGGGAGATCCATCTGAATTGGGGGATATTCTGATAGCTGTGGAAAATGGAGAGGCAAATCAAAGTAATTCGCAGGAGGAGAGTATAGAAAAATCTTTTGATGGAACGACTTCTACCTGGTATCATTCTCCTTGGTATAATACCTCTTTCCCGGTTGAACTGACGTATTCTTTCGCTACACCACAAGTTGTGGATTATTTAATCTATAAGCCTCGTGGATCGGGTGATAATGGAAATTTTGATGAGTTTGACTTGTTGGTATCTACGGCCAATAATCAGAGCTATACGAAAGTTGGTACCTATCGTTTGGGAGGGTCGGCGCAAACATCGAAGATTGTGTTTGATTCTCCATTGGAGGGAGTGAAATCTTTTCGTTTTTCAGTCAAAAGTGCAAAAGGAGATGTGGTGAGTTGTGGTGAAATGGAATTTTATCGAAAGGCTGCTCCTGTTGCAGGATTGGAAGAAGTATTTGCCGATGAACTTTATACCGAATTGAAACCGGATGTTAATCAGCGGAAGATTGATGGTATAGAGAATGGCTTTTTCCGTAACATAGCCCAAAGTCTTTTTGATAAAACATACGATTTGAAATATCGTGTACAGGAATATGAACCTTATCGGGATTTGAATGATTTGGCTGCTGAAATGAAAACGAGCGGCTATAATCCGTTTGAAAATCCTACCGGGATTTACTTTTCCGACGGTGAAGAGGCTATCGTTATTGTCGGTGATATGCAAGGTGAATCTTTGTCACTCAAAGTATATGATTTTGACGGTACCCGACAAGGATTGCCAACGCCGGAGCCCACATCTTATCCACTGGAACGTGGAATCAACAAGTTGCGTATATCTCACGGCGGTTTAGCCTATATGGATTATTACACATCTCGCTGGGAAACCGCTCCTTGTCTCAAAGTACATATCGCTTCAGGTAAGGTAAATGGCTATTTCGACAAGAAACGTGATTCGTCTGCCGATTGGAAGCAGATCTTGAATAGTGCTACCTATGGTTGTTTGGATATAAAAGGAGATTATATTAATCTTGTCTATGGTGTGAATAGCCTCAAACAATATTGTGATGACGGGTTGAAGTTAATACAGAATTACGATGCAATTGTAGATCTGGAATATGAAATAATGGGTCTGAAGAAATATAACAGACTTCCTAAGAACCACATGTTTGCAAGGGTAGTGAAGGATGGTTTGTTTGCGGATGGATGGGGGGCCGGATTCGGAGAATGGGCAATGAACGAATTGGCTAGCCCTACAAAATCTATAAAAGAAGGTGTGTGGTGTATTGCTCATGAATTGGGGCATGTCAATCAGATTCGTCCGGGGTTGAAATGGGTTTCTACTACAGAGGTAACGAATAATGTATATTCTGTTTGTGCCAGATATAAGTTCAATCGTGAATATTTAAACTTGGAGCAAGAACGCTGCAATGATGGAGATAATAATAACGTATTGGGCGGTCGCTTTAATTCTTATTTAAATTATGGTATTGTCAAGGGTGAACATTGGCTTTGCCAAAAGGGGCAGGACAATATGGATCCCAATTCCTATCCCAATGGTGGAGATCACTTTGTGAAACTTTGTCCGTTGTGGCAGCTACTTCTTTATTATCGTGAAATTGTGGGTGGTGAAAAACGTGATTGGTATGGAGACGTAGCTGAAATCGTTCGGAATACAGATGAAACTAATCTTAGTAATGGACAGTTGAATTTGAATTTCATGCGCAATACGATGGATGTGGTAAAAGAGGACTTGACGGACTTCTTTATCAAGTGTGGTATGTTGAAGCCCATTGATAAGGAATTGGATGACTATGCGCGTGGCTGGCTGACTATCACACAGGAAGAATGTGACGAGATGGTACGTTATGCCTCCCGTTATCCGAAACCTGCTACTCCAGTACTCTATTATTTGTCAGGCAACAGTGAGAAAGCTTTCAAAGAGAAGCTGCCGGTAGAGGGTACCTATGGCGAAGGTCTTCGGATAAAGAGTGACGGGAATATCGTTGTTAGCCATGATGTGTGGAAAAATGCGGCAGTATTTGAAACTTATGAGGGAGATGAGTTGAAATATGTGGCTTTGGTTGGTACTGATTCATCCGATTTGAGTTCGACTTTAGTACGTTATCCTTCTGGTAGTACCCGTATTGAAGCAGTAGCTTGGGATGGTACCCGAACATTGGTATATGGAGAACGCTGATAGAATCTCGCAAATTTTTATTCAAAAAGGGACAAGAAGTTGGGAGCCGGGTATTCGGCTTCCGCTTCTTTGCTTCCCTGATTGGATGATTTTGTTCTTGTATTTCTTGTTTTTCAATTAGAAGGATATGAATAGAGACAACTGTGTTGAGAATTATTTTTTATAGTTCTGTTTTGGGAAGATAAGATTCCAGTTTGGATAGGCAAGAAGAAGAGACTGAATGAAAGAATGGATAGAAAGCATAAAGATGATGAATTCGTATAAAAAAATAGTGGGAATATTGGTACTGTTGCTGATGTTGACGTCTTGTCATCCTTTTGGCGTTAACTTGGATGATCGGTATTTCCAAAACAAACGAGGTATGCTGACTGCTCGATGGACTGCCCCATTTGGTAAGGAGGATGTGGAGAGCAGTCATGCTCCCAAAGGGCCTTTCCTTGGAAACGGCGATGTGGGGCTTGTGAGCTATACATCGGAGAAAGGACAAACGTTACAATTGTCTAAAGTGGATTTCATTACGGATGATTGGACAGACTGGACCGGAACAGGACCGGCTGCCTTACCGGTAGGAGGAGTATCTATTCAGATTCATGCGGAAACGGATGACGACTTTTTATACGAGATGCGGTTGCTGGAGGCCGAACTTTATATGAAAACAGGAACTGTAGAACCGGTGGAAATGCGTACATGGATGTCGATGAACGATAATTATGTAGTAACAGAGTTGGCTACTCGAGCCTCTTGCCCCATTTTGGTCACGGTAGAAACTTATGCAGGTTGTGAGGATACGTATTATGAGACTACTGCTGAAATACATGATGGGATAGGACAGGTGACGCGGCGCACTCGAACAGGGGAAAAAGTTCGTTGGACGGCTCGTGCGGGTATTTCGACCCGCATCATAGGTACAGAAGTTATTTGGGAACAGGCTTCTTCTTCGCAGGTAACATCTACTTTTTTGATTCGGTCTGGACATCCAATCCATATTGTCACCTATGTGTCGGGAAGCCTGAATGATAATGCTAATCTGTCTGAAGCTTACGAAAAGTTGTGTGGGCTGGACGGGGATAGTCTGATTTTGCTCAAAGAAAGCAAGGATGCTTGGTGGAGGGATATGTGGACCCGCTCTTATGTAGAAACGAATGATTCGTTGTTAAATCGTCAGTATCTGTCATCTATTTATCTGATGGCGTCGGCTTGCAATTTGCATAGTCCGGTCTGTGGGGGTATGTATGGTGTATGGAATATGAATGATACGATGAATTATCATGGTGACATCCACTTGAATTATAATAGTCAGGCCGGTTTTTACAGCGTTTTTTCCGCTAATCGTCCTGAACTTGCAATGCCTTATTATGAATTTTTAGAGAAGATGATTCCAGAAGGGCGGAGGAGAGCGCGTGAAGATTTAGGTTCAGTTCACCCGTCATTGAAAGGAAAATCTTGTAGAGGTTTGTTGTTCCCGGTCAGTGCTTTGGGGAATGGATATTTTTATTGTCAATATTGGCAACAGACTGTAAATGCGCCTTTTAATATACCATTGTTCAGCTGGTATTATGAATATACAGGTGACAAGGAGTTTTTGCGGGAACGGGCCTATCCTTTTATACGGGAGTGTGGCGATTTCTATGAAGATTATTTGGAGAAGGATGTATCCGATAATACATATCATTATACAATTACAACTGGTGGCCATGAAAATTCGTGGGACTTGAACCCTCCTTCAGATTTGGGCTTTGTAGAAATGACGTTTAGGCTTTTGTTGCGTTACAGTGAAGTGTTGGATGTAGATTCTGAAAGACGAGCTTTGTGGAAAGATATTGTAGATCATTTGCCTTTATATAAGGTCATTATGCCTACTCAAACTCCTAACCAAGGTTTACCGATTTATGCTAAAAATGAGGAAGGATGGGACTGGCCCGCACATGTTATTCAGCTTCAACCAGTTTATCCTTGCGAAGTGCTGAATTTACATTCAGATAGTACAACCTTACAATTGGCACGGAATACGTTGTATTATTACGGAATTGATCAACAGGGTTTGACAGAGACTATGAATGAACTTGGATTAAGTGCCTTTATAATGGGAACCCGTATTGGTTTTAATCCCAATATTCTGATAAACAAAATGAAAGTCTTGATTCGAAGAGCTGGAACAAACTTTTTGATATTGGACGGGCATCATTGTCTTGAAAAGACCACTTTTGTAGAAACGATTAATTCGATGATGCTTCAATCTGTAGAAGGTGTTTTATATTTGTTTCCTTGTTGGATTGATTCGCCGGCATCTTTTACACGTTTAAGGGCGAAAGGCGCTTTTGTCGTTTCGGCGGATTATGATGGTAAGGAGGTCGTTTCTTTAAATTTGTTAAGTGAAAAAGGAGGAATATGCCGTATTAATAATCCATGGCCAAATAAGGGAAATGTAAAAGTTTTGTGCAATGGGGAAGAAGTTGATTTTAAGCTCGAAAACCGTATTCTTTCATTTTTGACTGAGACAGGTGGAACGTATGAACTTTTTTGCGCAGATTAGAACTCTGCTAATTGATTAATGTTTTATGTGCAAAATATGAGGAAGGGAATAAACATGCTTATAACAGCTCTTTTAATTTATAGTAGTGCCGATGGGAAGTTGTTTATTTAGATGTTTCTCGGCTCATTGAAGAAGAGTAGAATAAAAGACTTTATCGGAAAGGAGGCCAAATGGATATGATGGCTATATAGGATAGAGGAAAAATAGAAACACAGGGTGATTTGATTTATAAAATTATAATGATTATGAGAATAGATAGGCTTATTATTACAGTTATTTTATTGAACTGTTTAGGAGTGTACAACGTTTTTGCACAAAAGGATAATGTATGGAATCCAGATAACGGAAATGGGACTTTTACCAATCCTATTTTTTGGGGAGATTGGCCGGATCCGGATATTATTCGTGTGGATGATAAGTTTTATTTTGTTTCTACAAGTATGCATTATGTCCCAGGTTGTCCAATCGCTGTTTCTGAGGATTTGATAAATTGGGAAATGGCTGGTTATGCTGTGGAAAGATATGAGGAAGATCCGCGGTATGACATGCAAGGAGGCACTCTTTATTTGAATGGCTCATGGGCTGCCACTATACGGCATAAAGATGGCAAGTTTTATGTGGGATTTTGTACGCCTTATGGATGGGGAAGAGAAAAGGGGAATTTTTCTGTTTGCATTGCTGATGACGTAAAAGGCCCTTGGGAACGAGTAATCTTCTCAGAATATATGTATGACCCTGGATTATTTTTTGATGATAATGGTAAGGTTTATGTTGTTCATGGTCAAGGTACACTTTATTTGACAGAATTAAACGAGGATGTTCGTTCTGTAAAGGGAAGCCCTGTTAAGATTTGGGAGGGAGGATTTAAAAACGCCTATGAATTGGGTGGTGCCTATGGCATGGAAGGTGCGCACATGTATAAAATTAATGGTAAATATTATATTACTTGTCCTGCGGGTGGAACAGAAGGGTGGCAAATTTGTTTGCGTTCAGACAATATTTATGGTCCGTATGAGCATAAACTCATCATGCATGATGATTCTTCTTACCCTAAGAATGGCCTTCATCAAGGAGGGATGGTGCAACTGAAGAATGGTGATTGGTGGTTTATGATTATGCAGGATCGGGGTCCGATAGGACGAGTACCTTGTTTAGTCCCTGTAACTTGGGTTGACGGTTGGCCCATGTTAGGGGAGGGTGGGAAGGATTTGATAACTTATCCGAAACCAAGTGTTGGAAAACGTTCTAAATTTAAAAGTCCAGCCACATCTGATGAATTCAATGCACCTAAGTTAGGGTTGCAATGGCAATGGAACCATAATCCTGATAATTCCAAATGGACATTGAAAGAACGTAAAGGGTATATGCGTTTAAAGGCATCTCAGGCCGGGACATTAAAGGAGGCTCGGAATACCCTGACTCAACGTGTGCAAGGACCTACTTCTGAAGGAACTGTGGAGATTGATATTTCAGGGTTGAAAAATGGTAATATAGCAGGTTTTGGAATATTTGAATTTCCTTATGCTTATGTGGCCGTTGAACAAATGGATAATAAACGGCGTATCGTAATGTGTAATGATGGAAAGATTGTGGAGTCAATAAATGATTTTAATAATACTCGATTATGGATACGCGCCAGAGTAATGGATAAGGACTTTCGTGCTTTGTTTTACTATAGTCTTGATGGAATAAATTATAAACGAATAGGTGATACATTGAAAATGGGATTAGGCTTGCCTTGGACTGCTAATCGTTTTGCATTGTTTAATTTTAGTAAAACCGCAGAAGGCGTAGATGGACATGCGGATTTTAATTGGTTTCATTTTAATGATAAATAATTGGTGTATATGAAAAATACTTTTGAAAAGAGGGTAATAGTATCTTTCGTATTGGTCTGGGGAATATTGGTACTCAATTCGATTGAGGCAGCTTCACGGGAATGGCATGTTTCGCTTTCTGGTAATGATAATGATAGTGGGACATTGGAGTTCCCATTGAGGCATATTCAATATGCTGCGAATAAAGCTCAACCAGGTGATAAGGTAATTATCCATGAAGGGATTTATCGCGAAAGTGTAGTTCCTGTTTGTGGTGGAGAGGAAGGGAAACCTATTGTCTATCAAGCTGCAGATGGGGAGAAAGTTGTGATTAAAGGGTCAGAAGTAATAAAAGATTGGAAAAATATTACCGGAACGATTTGGCAAGTTGCAGTACCCAATAGCTTGTTCGGAGATTTCAATCCTTATTCAGATACGATTCATGGAGATTGGTTGGCAAGAGGACAATGGGCGCATACTGGTGAAATCTATTTGAATGATGAGGCTTTGACCGAGACTCCTCATTTGGAAAATATCTTGTTGAACAACAAGAAGTCTCCTCTATGGTATGCCCGGGTAGCGGAGGATACTACTTGGATATGGGCTGATTTCCGTGGGGCGGATCCTAATAAAGAATTGGTGGAAATAAATGTGCGGCGTACTATTTTTTATCCGAATAAACCTTTTGTAAATTATATAACGGTTAGAGGATTACATCTTAGTCAAGCTGCTACTCCGTGGGCACCTCCTACTGCAGAACAGCCAGGGGCTATTGGTACACATTGGAGTAAGGGTTGGGTGATAGAAGATAATATAATAACTCATTCTAAGTGTGTGGGGATTACATTGGGAAAATATGGTGATGAGTGGGATAATAGAGCGGAAAGTGTTGAAGGATATATTGGTACGACGAAGAGAGCGCTTCATAATAAATGGCATCGTGATTTTATTGGAAGTCATGTAGTGCGAAATAATCGAATATCTTATTGTGGACAAGCTGGAATCGCTGGTAGTTTGGGAGCGATTTTCAGTCAAATTAGTGATAATATTATTCATGATATAGGCCAGCAAAAAACATTTTGGGGATATGAATTGGCAGGTATAAAGATTCATGCCGCTATTGATGTGCTGATCGAACATAATCATATTTACCGTACAGAAGGTGGCATTTGGCTGGATTGGATGGCACAAGGAACAAGGGTTACTCGTAACTTGCTTCATGATAATAAAGTTCAGGATTTTTCTTTGGAGGTGAATCATGGTCCAGTATTGGTTGATAATAATTTATTTTTGTCATCGGAACTGGCACAAGTGAAGTTGTCTCAAGGTGTGGCGTTTGTTCATAATCTGATAGCTTGGGAAATATGGCCTACGGGTAAAGTAGATGAACGTGAGACGCCTTATCTTTATCCGCATGATACTCGTATTGCCGGTTACCATGATTGCCCTTGTGGTAATGTGGGTTATTTGAACAATCTTTTTGTTCGGGAAGATTTGAAAGATTATGAAGATTCTTCGTTACCGGTGGTAATAAAAGGTAATTTGTTGGATAAACAAATTCGTTTTAATGTTGAAGAAGAAAGGGATGGGTGGTATTTGACTATGTCTCTTCCTTTGGATTGGAAATCCAAACGTACATGTCAATTAGTATCCATTGATGACCTGCCTATGGCTTTAATACCACAGCAAAAGATCATTTTGCCCATGAATGCAAAGACCTTTTCCCATGATTATTTAGGGAACAAACGTAAACGTCAAGGGAATTGCCCGGGTGCATTGGAACTAAATGGAGAAAATGATTTAAAAGTGAAAATTTTTTGTAAATAGAAAAACATGAGGGTTACTAAGTATTGGATGTATCTGTTATCCATTGTGTTTGTGATGGATTGTAGTATTGTTTATGCAAAAGGTCTGTCTTCTGGGCGTTGGGTCGTTTGGTCTTCGAATGCAGCTTCTGCATGGGAAGATGCCTTCGTGGTAGGGAATGGCGTTCAGGGAATGATGGCTGTGAATGATTCTGCAAGTGAACGTTTTATATGTACCCATGAAGAATTGTTTATTCGCGGTTGGGATCGTCGCAAAGTTGCCGTCCCTAAAACGGCGCATTTGCTTCCTCAAGTTCGTCATTTAATGGAAATGAGAAAAACGGATGAAGCAGATGAATTGTTGACAGGGGAGGCTGAACGTCAGCTGCGGGAGATGGGGGCTCTGCAACGTTGGCCATTGATACCACATCCGGCTTTTGACCTTTGTGTGGATTGGGAAGGAAAGGAGCGGAATGCTTTTCGACGACAGCTTGATCTGGAAATTGGAGAAGGGAAGAGCCGCTGGCAATATACGGGTGGTTTCTTGGAAGAATCCTATTTCTCTTCTCGGACTCATCATGTGAATGTAGTACGTTTTAAAGGTGAGAATGGAAAACGTCTGAATCTGCTTTTGTCTTTAAAAGAAACTCCAGGGCGTGATGGAATGCATTTTGAACATGATTTGGCAAATGCTTTTAAAGACATTAAAAAAGAGGTCGATTTGGGTTGGTTGACCTATCATGCGGCTTATAGCCAGGATTCCGGAGGATATGATGGAGTGGCCCGGGTGATACTTCGAGGAGGGCGTATGTCGCAAAAAGGTTCTGCTTTACAAATAGAGGATGCAAAAGAGGTTTTGGTTTTGATTCGAATAGTTCCTTGGGAAAAAGAGAAATTGTCTGATATAAATTCGATAAAAAGGAATTTGTCAGAATTGCCCTCGGATTATCGATCATTGTTAGAGACTCATGCAGAAGAACAAGGGGAAATGTTTCGTAGGATGCAGTTTGATTTAGGTGGTGCAAAAGAATGGAAAAAGAGTTCTGTAGAAGAAATATTACGGTCTGTACGTGAAAACGGAATAAGTCCAGTCTTTTTGGAACAAGTTGCGGCTATGGGGCGCTATTTGTTAATTTCTTCTTGTGGGAAATACCCGCCCCCGTTACAAGGCATTTGGGGAGGAACTTGGAAACCGGCCTGGATTGGTGGATTTGTATGGGATTCAAATCTCAATTTGGCTATTTCTGCTGCTTCTATGAGTAATTTGCAGGAATGTGCTGAAACGTATGCTACTTATGTAGAACGTTTATTGCCAGGCTGGCGGCTGAATGCCCAAAACTATTTGGGGTGTAGAGGGTTTATTGTTGCCCATTACAATGATCCGCTTAACGGATATTTGACTCATTTTGGGCATGGTTTCCCTTGGATGTTTTGGTCTGGAGGGGCTGGATGGAATATACGACCTTTGTATGAATATGCAATGTTGATGGGTGATGAAACCTTCTTGAAAGAACGGGTTTTTCCATTATACAAAGAAATGGCTAATTTCTATGAGGATTATTTACGTATGGAGGCAGATGGTATGTTTCATATAAGTCCAAGTATTTCTCCAGAGAATACTCCAGTTGGTAGTAATACTTGGTTGAGTAAAGATGCAACGATGGATGTGGCGATAGCAAAAGAAGTCTTTTACCTGCTGGGTGAAATGGGGGAAGTTTGTGGGGCTACGCCTATGGAAATGAAGAAATGGCAAAGATATTTGGAGAAATTACCTGATTATCGTGTTAATTCGGATGGGGCCTTAGCAGAATGGATAGATGATAATTATTCTGATATTTATAATCATCGCCATAATTCACACTTATATCCCGTATTCCCAGGTTTTGAGCTTGTAGGTGAAAATGCTGATGTGGAATTACAGAAAGCAGCTGGTATTGCGCTGGATAAACGTTTTGCTTTTGATACAACTTCGGCCCACGGACTGATTCATTTGGCCCTTCAGGCTGTTCGCTTGAGACGTTTGGATATTGTACTGGCAAATATTGACCGTTTCAGTAGGCGTGGATATTTATATGGTAGTCTGGTGACGTCTCATGAACCGAATCATCAAATATATAATTTGGATGCTATTTTGAGTTTTCCACGTCTGCTCATGGAAATGCTGGCCTTTACGAAGAAGGGGTATCTGGAGATAATGCCAGCTTGGCCGGCTGTTTATCCGGATGGGAGTTTGAAGGGAATGCGTATATATGGTGGGCATACATTGGACTTGACATGGAAAGAAGCAAAATTGGAATCTTTGAAAATTTATGCGGTAGCCGATGAGAAATTGGTGATGAAATGTGATGGAAAACAGTATCAGGTGCAGTTGGTAAAGGGTACCTGTTATCAATGGAAAAGAAATGGCTTGAACAATTGATCATCTTACTAAATATATTTATGGGTCGAAATCGTTTTATATTGTTTGTTTGGTGTGTCTGGCTTTCATTGGCTTTGTCGGCACAAATGTCGGTTTCTATGAATGAGAACTGGCAATTCCAACGTTTGAGTGAGAAGCAACATGGTGTTGAAATTAAGAATCAAGGCTCCGATTGGAGTTCGCAATTCAATATTCAACATATAGAGGGGCGGAATGGAAATCTTGCAATAAATCCAGATACTTTGCGTATGGAATTTGACAAATTGTCGAATGGGCAGTGGGAAAACGTGCGTTTGCCTCACACATCTTTTGTGGAACCCCTTGTTGTGCTGAACCCTTGGCAGGGGATATGTTATTATCGCAAGAAATTTGATATATCTTCTGAGTGGGTTGACAAGGAATTGTGGTTGGAGTTTGAGGGTGCAATGCATTTGGCCGATGTATGGGTGAACGGACGGTATGTAGTACAACATGCAGGCGGGTATACTCCGTTTGTGTTGAACCTTACGGGGATGTTGCGTCTGACTGATAATGAGATTTTGGTCAGATTGGATAATAGAAATAACTCTTTAATTCCTCCTGGAAAGCCTCAAAATACGCTTGACTTTTGCTATTATGGGGGATTGTATCGCGATGTGAATCTGATAGTTAATGAACCGATACATATTAGTCACTGCATGATGGCTGATGAAGTGGCTGGTGGAGGCATTTTTGTGAGTTATCCGGAAGTGTCAGATCAAAAAGCTGAAATAGAGGTTAAGGCACATGTTGTCAATAACTCCAACCTGTTTAAGCAGCTTACGGTTCGGCATACGTTATATGAATGGAGTAAAAAGAAAGGATGTCGTAAGAAAGTTGTTTCAGTTGAGGCGTTGTTGAACTTGCAGGCTGGTGTTTCACAGCATCAGATACAACATCTTATGGTTGATAAACCTAAACTATGGTTTCCTGACTCGCCCTCATTATATGTATTGCGAACTGAAGTAATGGATGGAAAGAAGGTGATGGATTGTGAAGATACGCGTATTGGAATTCGGCGTATAGAGATGTCTCGTGAGGAGGGATTTGTGATTAATGGTAAACCATTGAAATTAGAAGGAACTAATCGGCATATGGAATATCCTTATGTAGGAAATGCTTTGTCTGACCAGGCTCAGTATAGAGATATGTATCAGATACGAATGAACGGTTTTAACATTGTGCGGTTGGGACATTATCCTCAGGATCCTTCTGTACTTGATGCTTGTGATGAGTTAGGCTTACTTGTTATTGAACCTATTCCCGGTTGGCAGTTTTATAATAAGAATCAGACTTTTATCGACCATACGTATCAGGACATTCGTGATTTGATACGTCGCGATCGCAATCATCCCTCTGTTGTTATGTGGGAAACGACATTGAATGAGTCTTGGCCCCCCAAGGAATGGAAAGATGGGGCAGTACGTATTGCTCATGAAGAATATCCCGGTAATCAGTACTTTACATCAGGAGATAGTTATGGTTATGATGGGTTTGATGTATGTTATAACGATTGGGAGGAAGGATTTAATCGTCCCAACAAAACAAAGAAACCTGGATTTATACGTGAATATTATGATTATGAGTTTGGAGGACATTACAGTACTACTCGAATAAGCAGAAAGGATGGAGATCGTGCTTTGGTACAGAATGCATGGAATGCTCAATGGAGTCATAATCGTTATCGTGCATATTATCCTTGGACAATTGGAGGTGCTATATGGAGTATGTATGACTATAATCGAGGATGTTGTGATAATATATGTTATAGTGGTTTGGCTGATTTGTTCCGATTGCCGAAGTTTAGTTTGTCCTATTTCCGCTCACAAATACCTGCCGGAAGTTTTACTCCTGATGGTCCTATGCCTTATGAGGTGTTTATTAATAGTCATTGGCTGAAGGACTCTTCGGATACGGTGGTGGTATATGGAAATGTGGATGAGGTGGAATTGTTATTGAACGGTCAGTCTGTTGCGCGTCAATATCCGGATAATAGGCCTTCGACCAAAGAATATGTATCTCGTCCAGACGGTGGTAATGCCGAGAATATCAATTGCCCTCCCTTTACTTTTATGAATGTAAAATGGGAAAAGGGTGAATTGAAGGCTGTAGGTTACAAAAAAGGTAAGGCTGTTGCTGAACATGTAGTACATACTCCTGATGAGGCATGTAATCTGAAGATTGATTATTTTGAGAGTGGAAAGCCTGCTTCAAACCATGATTTGCTCATAGTATACGTAAGGTTGGAGGATGAAAACGGAACCGTTTGTTTTGGTGAGAATACGCGCGAAGTCAGTCTTGAGGTTTTGGATGGTGGCTGGATATCAGGTCCGTCACGTATTAAGGCTGAAGCAGGTGTTGCCTCTTTCTTGGTAGAGACTGATATGTGTAGATCATTGGTTTTAAGAGCGTTTTCTGAGGGATTAAGTGCAGACCATAAAATACGGTTGGAGAAATATTAATATTAGTGATCATATTATGAAATTTATTCTGAATCATTTTATGAATGAGATTTTGAAGAAACCTCTACTTCTGTTTTGTTGCTGTTTTTTGTTGACAGGATATATTAGGGCCAATCAAGATGTTTCTAAAGTATATGTGGTATTTAAAACCCATCTTGACGTAGGTTTTACAGATTTAAGTTCGGTAGTGGAACGTAATTATATTGAAGAGTTTATTCCAAAGGCTTTGGAGGTGGCTGAACAGTTGAAGAAGGATGGTAAAGGCGAACGATACATTTGGACTACAGGTTCCTGGTTGATATGGCGCTATCTGCAAACTGCGACGCCCGAGGCTGTAGAACGATTGAGAAAAGCTATTGCTGATGGTGATATAGTGTGGAATGGCGTACCTTACACAATGGAATCAGAAACGATGAATTTAGACTTATTCGGTACTTGCTTGTCTTTGACAAAAAGGCTGGATAAAATGTTTGGTAAGCATACTATAGCAGCTAAAATGACTGACGTGCCAGGGCATACGAGGAGTATTATTGCTCCTTTATGTCGTGCGGGAATCCGTTTTCTTCATATTGGGGTCAATTTCGCTTGTCCGGTACCTGACGTACCACCTTTTTGTCGTTGGCGAGATATAGAAGGCAATGAAGTAATCTTAGTATATCAGCAAGAATATGGTTCGGAGAGTATATTGCCAGATGGAAAGACTGCTATTGCTGTGAATTTTACGGGAGATAATCACGGTCCGCATAGTTATGAAGCGATCAAGTCCATTTATGCAAATCTACGAAGGCGTTATCCCAATGCTCAGTTGATACCGGCTTCATTTAATGAAATAGCTAAAGATTTACTCAACATGAAAGAGCGTCTGCCAGTCATAACCTCAGAAATAGGTGATACATGGATTTATGGATACGGTAGTTCGCCTGTGCGTATGGCTAAGTTTCGCGCTTTATCCAGGCTTTATTCTCAGTGGTTGAGAGATGGAAAGTTGGATCCAGAGAGTGATGAAGCTCTTAATTTTGCAGTAGAATTAGGCCTGATTGGGGAACATACACAAGGTATGGATATCAAGACTCATTTGCGGAATTGGGATAAATATGATATGGATAAATTTATACCTGCGAGGAAAGAACTGGCGTTTCAGCGAGTAGAACAATCTTGGAAAGAAATAGATGATTATATCGGGTTGGCCATTGCTTATTTGCCTGAGCATTTGCGGAACGAGGCTTGGGAGAAAATTGAAGAAACGGAAAAGATTTCTATTCCATCATTTACTATAAATGCGTCAAAGGGAGATTACGCCCCTTGGCAATGTGAATTGTTGGATGGTAATTTGAGAGTTGGAGGGTTGTGTTATCAAATGTTTGATAGTAATGATTATAAAAGATTCTTAAAGAATTATTTGCGTAATAATCCACAATGGGCTTTGGAGGATTTGAGTAAGATTGGCTTGGAAGATTCAAGAGCCGTTAGTGTTTCTTTGCCTGCTTTGACGATTAAAAGGGAAGAGCGAAATGAAAAGAAAGGTAAACGATTTGTTTATGAATTGTCTTTCCCATATCGTAATGGGGTGGACGGCCGTTGCTATCCGGAAAAGATGTATGTCAATACTTTATCTTATAAAAATGGGAAAAGGGCCGAACTGGAAGTCACGTTTGTCAATAAACCGGCTGTTCGTCTACCTGAAGCCTATTGGCTTTCTTTTAATGCGACCGATATTGTTTCATTGGTCGCTGAAAAAGTAGGCCGACCGGTTGATCTCTTGGATGTAGTGAAAAAGGGGAACCGACAGATGCATGGTATTGATCGTTTTGTAGATATTGTCACTTCCCAGGGAACTATTCGTATTTGGAGTAAAGATGCTTTTTTGGTGAATATAGGTGAACCTTGTGGACTGAATTATAGCCTGCAATATCCTGATAAAAGAGGAGGAATTCATTTTAATTTGGGTAATAACTTGTGGAACACAAATTTTAGTATGTGGTGGGAAGGTTCGATAACTTATCGATTTGTCATTGAATTATTAACGATAAAATAAAATATATTTAAATGAAACGTTTATTTATTGTGTGGTTATTGTTGGGGAGTTTATTGAATTCTTATATCCTTTTTACGCAGGATGTTAAAGCGTCCGAATCTCTTTCAGGAAATCCTCCTCAAAAGAAATTTCTTAATCCGAATCGAATCCGTTACGATGGTTCGTGTATGACAATTGACGGTAAAGATGTGTTTATCTATAGCGCAGCTTTTCATTATTTCCGTTGTCCGGAAGAGTTGTGGCGTGACCGTTTTCGTGACATTAAGGCGGCCGGTTTTAATACGGTCGAGACGTATGTACCTTGGAACTGGCATGAACGTATTATGCCGGCAAGTCCTGAAGACAATACCCATTTTGATTTTGCTGATCTCAAGCGTTGGTTGAAGATGGCTCAAGAGGAGTTTGGCTTGTATACCATTGTCCGCCCTGGACCATTTATTTGTGCTGAATATTCGGGCGGTGGCTATCCTCGTTGGCTGGCAAGATTTCGTCCGTCAAGTTACAAGGAGTTTTGGTTGAGAAGTGCAGATGAACAACACATCAGTTGGTGCAAACACTGGTTTGGTGCTGTATGCAAAGCGTTGGCAGATGAGCAGTTAACCCGTAAATCCGTGGGAGAGAAAGGAATTATCCTTATTCAGATTGAAAATGAGTATAACCATCACGGATGTTATGGTAAAGAAAAGCTTTTGAAAGCATTGTATAAATCTGTTCGTGACAGCGGATGGGATGTTCCTATATTTACGTGTTTGACCAATGAATGTCGCAGTAGTAAGGATGAGGAATTGTCACAGGTTTTTGATAGTGATAATTACTATGTGGGACTTTCATCTGCTCCAGATTGTGCCTACCGTATGGCAGAGCTTAAAAAAGCGCAGCCTGATGCTCCAGGATTTGTGACTGAACTTCAAGGGGGATGGTTTTCACTGGTGACAGGAGGTTTAAGTGAGGACCATTATTCGGATGCACGCCATTTCAAAGCTGTGGGGTTGATGTCTTTGTTGGGAGGTGCTACAGGGATAAATTATTATATGTTCTTTGGTGGTACTCATTTTGCAGGTTGGGGCGCAAGAGGTATGACAACTAGTTATGATTATAATGCGGCAATCAGGGAAAATGGTGCACGTGGTCCAAAGTATTTCGAGGCTCAGGCTATCGGTGAATTTATCCATAGGTTTGAAACCTCTTTGGTTCGTTCCGAAGGCGGTCCTTGTATGCTTGAAGAAGCTCCGGAATCCTTATTTGGTGGTATTCGTGTTGGAATTGACGGTACACGTTTTGTGTTTCTACATAATACCGATCCTCAAAAGCCAATTAAGGGGACAGTACGTCTTTTGCCGGGAAAAATAAAACGTCCCTCGAAACCGATGTACAATATTAATCAGCATGGAGAAAAAGTCCTGATAGATGTGCATGATGATGGAGAGAATGGAACTTTAGCTCTTGAACCTGTCGAAGTGACTTATGAACTGAAAGCGTTGGATACAAAGGTACTGGTTATTCCTTCTGGCAAACGACCGAATCAGGGTGAGTGGTGGCCTCATAAAGTAGTTCAACCCAAACGTCCTTCAAAAGTACCCGCTTCCATTCGTATTGCATCCGTAAAGAAAAAAGAAGATCGTGTCGGAAATGCAGATTGGATACATTTACATCGTTTGGCATCTTTATCGGATTTGGGCGTGAACGATTTTCGTTATAGCTTGTATCGTGCTAATGTAACGTTGGATGCCAATCAGGTTGCAAAGGAGCGTTTCTTGTTATTTAATATGTATACCAGAGATATTGTGTCGGTGCAGGTTAATGGAAAGAATGTCAAACGCCTTTTCCCTGATCATGCAGATGCACAATCTTGGACTACTCGTGATTGTTTCCAGCAGATTCGTCCAAATGAATATGACAATCGTTTTGATGTCTCTGGTACCCTCCGTGTAGGTGAAAATGAGATTGTTGTGGTATATGAAAATTTGGGGCATGCTCATGGTTATTTTCCAATGGAAGAACTGGCCGGTATACGGGAAGCAGGGTTGTCTATTACTGAAACTGCTTTGACACATCCTTTGGAATGGGATTATTCTGCTGATGTTGCAGGTATAAGTGAAGGATGGAATCTTCCGGACTTTGAACCAAAAGATTGGGAAGCCGTAAACTTGGATGTACAATGTAAAATCCCTCGAAAAGGTAATGGTGTTCAGCCTAAATCTGTTGCAGACGGATTGTTTACCTGGTATCGTATAGAGTTCGAACTTCCTGAACAGAAAAAAGGAATTTGGATTCCTTGGTTGGCTCGTATTAATGCGTCTGGTAACGGCTATATGTGGCTTAATGGACACAATATAGGTCGTCATTGGGAAGCAGGACCACAACGTGAATATTTTTTGCCTGAGTGCTGGTTGAACTTTGGAGGGAAGAAGAATGTATTGGTGCTAGGGCTGAGGCAGACAGTCAATGGCGCTTTACTGAATGCGCTTGAAATTCTTCCATATCCGGAAATGGCGGAAATCAGGTAATGGTTTCATGAGATATCTGTAGGAAAGCATCGCTTTAACTCGTTTAAAACGATGCTTTTCTTATTTTAAACTACAGCAACATCTCCCTCAACCTCCGCAACGTCTTCGATACCGAATTCATGGAGGCTTGAGGGGTGATATCCAAGAGCTCGGCGATTTCCTTGTGTGAAAGGTCTTTGATGTAGAAAAGGTAGAGTATTTGCTTTTGTTGAGGGGGAAGGCTGTTGATGGCTTTCCGAAGGGCCTGATATTGACGGGTCTCTTCGTCGTCACGGGCAAAAAAGTGGCGGAAGGCGTCTTCGTCCTCGGAAAGTGAGAACTCTATCTCGTCAATAGACAGATTGTCGTGGCGTGAGGCGTAGTAATCGTAGGCCATATTGCGCATGGCACGGAGAAGATAGATTTTCAAGTCGTCAATGCCGTGCAAGTCGCCTCGTTTACAGAGGCGGATGAAGATGTCTTGAATAAAGTTTTCGATCAGGCCGGTATCATTGACAAATTTCAGGCCATAGTTGTAAAGCAGGTTATAATGTCTCTTGTATGAAAGCTCCAATACTTCCAGAAAGTCGTTCTTCGTGGCAGATATGTTTCTTCCCTTTTGCTTCATGTTTTTTCCGTATCAGAACCCTGCATCTCGTAAAATTGTCGGCTAAGATAGTAAAAAGAACGGATAAATCATAGAAAAAGTGAAAAAGAGTTTGGCTTATAGTGGGTATAGAGGGACTCGTAAGGAAAAAAAACGTATTTTTGTTTCCTGTAATTTGTAATATAATCAATCGCTTTTATGAAGAAAAACTTATTATCTGTCATTCTCTTGTTAGGAACGTTGGGCGGTTTTGCCCAGACGACAAGTCTGAATGGTTTCGCTTATGGACAGGCTGAGGCACCGACAGGCAAGGAGTGGGAGTCTCCCGAGGAGCTGGCACTGAACAAGGAGCAGCCGCGGGCGTGGTTCTTTACGTTTGCCGACGTGGAAAGTGCACGACGTGTCCTGCCTGAACACAGTAGTTATTATCAGTCGTTGAACGGCGACTGGAAGTTTCATTGGGTGGGCAATCCCGAAGAGCGTCCGACGGACTTCTACAAGCCGGAGTTCGACGTGTCGGGCTGGGACGACGTCACCGTGCCGATGCAGTGGAACGTGGTCGGCATCCGGAAGGACGGCAGCCTGAAGTATGGTACCCCGATTTATTGTAACCAGCCGGTTATCTTCCAGCACAAGGTGGCCGTAGGCGACTGGAAGGGAGGGGTGATGCGTACGCCGCCTCAGGACTGGGTGACCTACAAGCACCGCAACGAAGTAGGTTCCTACCGCCGTTCGTTCACCATCCCTGCCGGTTGGGAAGGACGCGAGGTGTACATCAACTTCGACGGCGTTTCGTCTTTCTTCTACCTTTGGATCAACGGGCATTACGTGGGGTTCTCGAAGAACTCGCGCAATACGGCTTCATTCGACATCACGCCTTATCTGAACGAGAAGGGCGACAACATGGTGGCCGTCGAGGTCTATCGCAATTCGGACGGTTCCTTCCTCGAGGCGCAGGATATGTTCCGCCTGCCGGGTATCTTCCGCACCGTTTCGCTGACATCGACGTCGCAGGTGCAGGTGCGTGACCTTCGCGTCTTCCCCAACTTGGATGCTAATTATGAGGACGGTACCCTCCGCATCGAGGCTGACCTTCGCAATCTGGGTAAGAAGAAGGCCAAGGGATATACGCTGACCTATTCGCTCTATGCCAACAAGCTTTATTCAGACGAGAATGAGCCGGTGGAGGGCATGGATGGCACTTATTCGCTGGCCGAGATGAAGCCGGGTGACGAGATTTCCTCGCAGACCGTGATGGCCGTTCACGCTCCCCGCAAGTGGTCGGCCGAGGCTCCCTACCGTTATGTTTTGGTGGGTCAGCTGAAGGACAAGAAAGGCCGTGTCGTGGAGACGTTCTCCACCGCCTTGGGCTTCTGCAAGGTCGAAATCAAGGATACGCCTGCCAACGAAGACGAGTTCGGACTGGCCGGACGCTACTACTACGTGAACGGCAAGACGGTGAAGTTGAAAGGTGTGAACCGTCAGGAAATCAATCCGGCTACAGGCAACGCCATCACGGTGAAGCAGATGGAAGAGGAAATCATGCTGATGAAGCGTGGCAACATCAACCATGTGCGCAACTCGCATTACTCCAACGATCCGCACTGGTACTACCTCTGCGACAAGTATGGCATCTATCTGGAGGATGAGGCTAACATCGAAAGCCACCAGTATTATTACGGTGATGCCTCTCTGTCGCATGTGCCCGAATTTGAGGCGGCCCACGTGGCACGCGTCATGGAGCTGGCACATGCACACGTCAACCATCCGTCGGTAGTCATCTGGTCGCTGGGCAACGAGGCCGGGCCGGGCAAGAACTTTGTGACGGCCTACAATGCCCTCCATCAGTTCGATCCCTCGCGCCCCGTTCAGTACGAGCGCAACAACGACATCGTGGACATGGGTTCCAACCAGTATCCGTCCATCGCGTGGATGCGTGGTGCTGTGACAGGCAAGTACGACATCAAGTACCCCTTCCACGTATCGGAATACGCTCACTCGATGGGTAATGCCGTGGGTAACCTCATCGACTACTGGGAAGCTATCGAGTCGACCAACTTTTTCTGCGGAGCCGCCATCTGGGACTGGGTGGACCAGGCACTCTACAACTACGACCCGAAGACGGGCGACCGCTACCTGGCCTACGGAGGCGACTTCGGCGACAAGCCCAACAGCGGTATGTTCTGCATGAACGGTATCCTCTTCCCTGGGCATCAGCCCAAACCTCAGTACTACGAAGTGAAGAAGGTTTATCAGAACGTGGGCGTCAAGGCGGTGGATATGACGAAGGGACAGATTGAAGTCTTCAACAAGCGTTACTTCGAGCCGCTGACCGATGTCTATATGGTATGGTCGTTGTGGAAGGATGGGAAGAAGATAGAGGAAAGCACTGCCTTCAAGGGTCCGCGCAACATCCTCGGCCCGCGCGAGAAAGTGGCCTACACCCTGCCTTACGACTACAGCAAGCTGGCTCCCGAAAGCGAATACTTCGTGAAAGTACAGTTTCTGCTGGCTCAGGATATGCCTTGGGCCAAGAAGGGTTTCGTGCAGATGGAAGAACAGCTGCCCGTGAAGGCCGCCGGCGAGAAGCCTGCTCTGGCCTCTGTGATGGCTTCGATGGAACGTCCGTCGGTAGAGGAAGCTGAAGACTTCACCACTGTATCGGGCAACGGCTTCACGCTGAAGTTTGACAATCGCGAAGGTACCATCTATAGTATGGAATACAACGGTCGCAAGGTCATCCTTGACGGCAAGGGACCGAAGCTTGATGCCCTTCGCGCCCCGGTGGACAACGACAACTGGGCCCGCGACCGCTGGTTCGAGAAAGGCTTGCACAACCTGAAGCACAAAGTCCTGAACTATGCGTGGGTCAACGCCAAGCGAAAAGGAGACAATACGGTTCAGCTGATGTACACCGTCGAGTCGCAGGCACCGAACGCTGCTGTACTCGAAGGAGGTAACTCCGGCCGTAACTCCATAAAGGAACTGACTGACCGTCCCTTCGGTCCGAACGACTTCAAGTTCGTTACCAACCAGATATGGACTGTCTATCCCGACGGTTCGGTAGAGCTCCAGTCGAGCATCACGTCGAACGACCCGTCGCTGGTGCTGGCCCGTCTGGGTTATGTGATGGAACTCCCCGCCGAACTTCAGCAATACACGTGGTACGGCCGTGGTCCGTGGAACAACTATAATGATCGTCTGACGGGTTCGTTCATCGAGCAGCATCAGAGTCTGGTGAAAGACCTCTTCGTAAACTTCCCCAAACCGCAGAGCATGGGCAACCGCGAGGACGTCCGCTGGTGTGCTCTGACCGATGCCAAGGGCGATGGTGTGGAGTTTGTGGCTGGTACCCGCATGTCGGCTTCCGCTCTGCCCTGGTCGGCTTTGGAGATGACATTGGCTCCCCATCCATACCAATTGCCTAAATCTACGGGTACTCACCTGCATATCGACTTGGGTGTGACTGGCTTGGGTGGTAATAGCTGTGGACAGGGCGGCCCGTTGGAACCCGACCGCATGAAGGCCGGTGACCACAACATGAGCTTCATCATTCGCCCTGTGCGTCAGGCTGATTTTACTAAGACAGCTTGTGTTTCGACATCCGGTGAAATGCCATTGTCTATCTCGCGTAGTCGTAATGGAGAAGTGACTATCAGCACTCAAAAGAAGAATGCAGAGATTCTTTATACCCTGAATGGCAAGAAGAAGGAATATCTCTATATTGAACCTTTTAACCTGCGCGAAGGTGGTGTAGTAACAGCTCGTTATAAAGATAATAAAGCTGTATCCGTAACAATGAAGTTTGAAAAACAGGAAAGTGTTCCGATGACTGTAGTGTATGCATCGAGTGAAGAGACTGGTGAAGGAGCTGCTGCTCACCTGGTAGACGGTAATCCGAGTACGACGTGGCATACGATGTATTCCGTGACCGTGGCCAAGTATCCCCACTGGGTGGACTTCGATGCTGGTGAAGTGAAGACTATCAAAGGCTTTGTTTATCTGCCTCGTCAGGATGGTGGAAGCAACGGTAATATTAAGGACTATAGCTTGCATACAAGTATGGATGGCAAGGCATGGACTGAAGTTACGAAGGGGACCTTTGGTAAAGGTAAACTGGAACAGCGTGTGATGCTGGACAAACCTGTACGTGCCCGTTATATCCGTTTCACGGGGCTTAGCTCACAGAACGGAGCTGATTTTGCTGGCGGAGCTGAATTTTCGGTAATTGCAGACTAGTTCTGTGGTTGAATCAATGGAAGAGCCACTCTCTGTATAAGAATATACGGAGTGTGGCTTTTATTTTGTGTTAAGCTAATATCCAGGATGATTTTAGTAGAAGGATCGTTTGACATATTCCCAAAGTTATTCCATCTTTACCCATCAGGGCGCGAAGCTTCAATAAGGCTCGATTGGTCAGATTCATGGAAGACTGTTCGTTAATGTCCATTATAATTGCTATCTCTTTGTGTGAGAGTTCCTTGACATATCGTAGATAGAGCGCAGTCTTCTGATGGGGAGGAAGTTGCGCAATAGCTTTTAACAGATGTTGTGCTAAAGCAAAGTCATGGTCGTTTTGTGGAAACATCTGTTCAAAGAGATCTTCGTCAGTAGGTATCTCAAACAAAGATGCGTCCAACAAATCTCTTTCCCGTTCCTGTCCGATGAGTTTGTTGAGCAAGTTGTTTTTCATAGCCTTTAGTAGATAAGCTCGTACGGTGATGCCATTAATGCAGACGCGTTTGTTTCGGTAAAGGTGGACGAACAGGTCATGGATACAATCTTTTATCAACTCTCGGTCAGAAGTACACTTCAAGCCATAATTCAATAATAAGAGATAATACCGTTGGTAAATTATCTCCAGTGCCTTGCGGTTACCCTCTGTCAGAAGGTTCCACAAGGTAGTTTCGTCTGCCTGTTCAATGCTAGTTATGTCTTTCATGTTTTTGTATCCGTTCTGCAAATAAAGACATTTTTTATATTTCTTCCAAGGTTGAGGTAAAATATTATATCTAATGAAAAGCTTTTCTATTCTTTTTCATTTTTCTGAAAAAAAGTTTCGGATAAGTGAGTAGGTTTTCTTTTTGAATCCATTATAGGTACAAAGGCCTGATTTATGAGATATGAAATAAGTGACATAAAGCGAATTTTGTTCCGGTTGATTTCTTACTTCCGAGCTCAAGAAGATGCTTCTTCGCAGCAAGAAATGGATGATTTATGGCGTCGGATTGATCGCAGCATTGATTCCCGTCAGCGTAAGCACCGGATTGTTTGGTGGAGTAGTATATCAGCGGCCGCGTTGCTGGCAGGATGTATTTGGTTTGGTGCAGAACATTATATAGGGCAACAACCTGATTTATCTGTCGTAGCAGTCCGTTTGCTTGAAGAGTCGGTAGAAACTGATGAAATTCAGCTGATTGTAGCGCCGGAAAAAACTCTTCATGTGAAGGATGGAGGTACAGTAACTTACTCGCAAGATGGAAACATCCATGTGAATGAAAGCAAAGTAGAGGAAAAAGAGGCACACAATAATCCTTATGATCAGATTATTGTGCCTAAGGGACGTTTCGGACGTTTGATTTTGGCTGATGGCTCAGAGCTATATATTAATTCGGGTACCAAGGTCGTTTATCCTAAGCAGTTTGAAAAGAATCGGCGTGAAATATTTGTAGATGGTGAGATTTACATTGATGTGAAGCGTAATGAGAAAGCACCGTTTATAGTGAAGACAACTAGGTTCGATGTCGAGGTTCTTGGAACAGCTTTCGATGTCAAAGCCTATAGCGAGGAGGATAATTGTGGTGAAATTGTTTTACTCCGTGGATTGGTGAACGTGAAAAGTACGTCGGGGTCTGAGGCTATGTTAACTCCCGATAATAAGGCTGTTGTTCCCTCTCAAGGAACAATACGTACAATGGCTGTAGATGCGGCTGACTATATCCTTTGGACAAAAGGGATTTTACCGCTCAACAATGGCACTGTGGGAGATATTATAGATGACTTAGGACGATATTATGATGTGAAGATTGTTTGTGGTGAGGATATTAGACAAATAAGAATTACTGGGAAAATCGATTTACAGCGTGGGGTTGAAGAAGCTCTTCGCAATTTGTCGCTTACTGGTGGATTTGTTTATTCAAAGCAGGCTGAAACCTATATTCTTAATCTTTCAGATAGAAACTAACCATGAAAATGAGAGAGCAATTATAATGTCTAACTTTAAAATAAAGCCTATGAGTACATAACTTTACATGTCAATTAAGAAAAGTCCGAACAATACTGCGAATATTGTCCGGACCCGTGAAAAACACCTAATGTTGGTATTTAAATCAAGCTTACAAATTTATGAAAAAAGAAGTGAAAAACGCAACCATGATGCCTCGGTTAACGAAATTTATGTTTGTGGTGGGATTTTTGTTGACCACAATCATGAGTTATGCCAATAATTTGGCGTACGCACAAAATCAAACTTTTACATTTCATTTAAAAAATGTATCTATTAAAACAGTTTTGCAAACTATTGAAAAACAGAGTGAGTTTATTTTTATGTATCGTTCCGATCTGCTTGATACTTCTAAAAAAGTATCAGTAGATGCTGACAAGAAAAGTGTTTCCCAGATTTTAGATCAGATTTTAGAAGGAACTGCTGTTACGTATGAGATTAATGACAGACAGATTGTTTTGAAAAAGACCGAGATCATTAATAATCAATCATCTGGTCCTCAGCAATCTAAGAGAATCTATGGTGTAGTGAAAGATGAGGCTGGTGAAACTGTTATTGGTGCTAATGTTTGGGTAAAGGGTACAACGACTGGTGTTGTAACAGATATTGATGGACGTTATCAAATCACTTTGAATGATCCAAAAGCGATTCTTGTTTTTTCTTATCTGGGCATGAAGACACAGGAAGTGGCGGTTGGAAATAAGTTAGAGATAAATATTGTGCTGGTTCCTGATGCAGAGCGGTTGGATGAAGTTGTGGTTGTTGGCTATGGTGTACAGAAAAAGGTCAATTTAACTGGATCTGTGTCGGTTTTAACCGATGAATCGATAAATAATAGGCCTTTTACAAATTCAACTCAAGCTCTTCAAGGAATACAGGGATTATATGTTAATCAAGCAGGAGGACAACCCGGCAAGGATAATGCAACTATCCGAATTCGTGGTGTTGGTACTTTAAATGATAATGATCCTTTGGTATTGGTTGATGGAGTGCCGTCTTCTTTATCAGATGTAAATCCAAGTAATATTGCGAATATTTCAGTTTTGAAAGATGCGGCATCAGCAGCTATATATGGTTCTAGAGCTGCAAATGGTGTTATTTTAGTTACAACTAAAACTGGTGAAAAAGGAAAATTCTCAGTTCAATATAATAATTCTTTTGGTATTCAAAAAGTAACTTATTTACCAGATGCAGTTTGGGACCCAATTTTATTTATGGAAGGGTGGAATACTGCATATGAAAATGAAGGTAAAGCTCTTTTATATAGTAAAGAAACGATTGAGGAGTATAAAAAAGGAATGGCGACTAATCCCCATGTTTATTCATCGACAAATTGGTTTGACATTGCCTTTAATGATGCTTTCACAATGGAGCATAATATTCGTTTGTCTGGTGGAAGTGATAAATTATTGATGTCAATGTCTGTGGGATATTTGGACCAAGATGGTGTTTTAATAGGGACTGATAATAAAAAATTGTCCGTTAATTTTAATGGTACTGCTATTTTGGGCAATTTGAAAGCTGGTATAAATGTGTCTGGTACATTTCGTAATTTTAATGAGCCGCATATGGGAGCTAGTGGCTTTATGAATTATACTATGCGCTCTTTGCCTGTTATGCCTGAGTATACAGAAGATGGACGCTATGGTAGATCATGGTTGACCACTCCTGGACAAAACACTTTCTTTAATTTAACAGCACATGTTAATGAAGGAATGAATAATCATAAGCAAACCAGATTGCTTGGTAATATTTTTGCAGAATATTCTTTGCCATTTGATATTAAGTATAAGTTAACTATGGCAGTTAATAAGTACGATGAGATAAATAGAGTGCTAACTCCGATAGTGGTGACATATAATCCTAAAACGTTGGAACCACAAAAAAGTACAAATGAACAAACGGTGAAGAACTATTCGAATAACAATATTGATCCTAGCTTATTTCAGACATTGTCTTGGAATAAAAAGATAATGAATGCGCATGATATTGCCCTCCTTTTAGGTATGAGTTATGAGGAATTTAATGAATATGATTTTTCGGCTACAGCTCAGGGGTATTTAGATAATACGTTAGTAGACTTGGATGCTGGTTCAAAAAATTATACAGCCTCAGGTCAAGGAAATAAGGTAAAACTTTTGTCTTATTTTGGTCGTTTAAATTACTCGTATAAGGATAAATATTTGTTTGAGGCTAATTTTAGATATGATGGCTCTTCTCGTTTTGCAAAAGGGCATCAGTGGGGACTTTTCCCATCTTTCTCTGCGGCATGGAGGATTGATCAAGAATCCTTTTTAAGCGATGTTAGTTGGCTTTCTAATATGAAATTGCGAGCATCTTGGGGTAAATTAGGCAATCAACAAATTGGAATTTATAAGTATGTTAGTAGTATTACTCTAGGTCAAAATGCGGTATTTGGAACTACTGTTAAGCCTGGTGGTGCTGTAACGACAGCTGTTGATCCTAATATTACTTGGGAAACCACAACAATGGTGAATGGTGCTTTGGATTTTGGCTTTTTCAATAATTTAAGTTTCGCAAGTTCAACTTGCTGATTTC
>UMDC01048518.1_pt1 | contig 50040 bp, 34 predicted proteins | sample 1964391 | NCBI WGS metagenome assembly UMDC01 (sample SAMEA4835984, study PRJEB28245) | human gut metagenome | biome: gut microbiome; material: fecal sample | place: Denmark | collected 2008 | reverse complement strand
TTAACATGGTTCCTGACAAAATCACTTTGGCTACCGGCCAATGTTAAATTCAAAGCTAATTAATTAACAAAACTCGGTTTAGGGCACTCAAAAGTGCCCTTTCAAAGGGGGATGCCCTAAATTGAGTGCTTACGGTTTTTGAAAACTTTAAGAGGAAAGCTTCCTAAAGGGGCTTTCCCTATGGGATACGTCAAAATTGGACGCTTACACTTTAAGAGGAAAGCTTCCTAAGAGACTTCCCCTATGGGGTACGTTAAAATTGGACGGACACAAGTGGATAGCTTTCGGATGAGACTTTCTTCTATTGTGCAGAATTAGAACTTATATATTTTTGTATTTATTCTTACTTATGAGAGAGATTGTTATATTGCATGTTTTTAGGGATGAAAAGTTTTTTGATTCTGTTGCTGACTTTTTTGACTCTTTAAAAGGTGTTAGAAATATATATGCATTATATTCATATACTAAAAGTATATCTTTTAAATATATTAAAAATATAGAAAGAGTTGATGTTTATACTGATTATAAACAATATGTATCTCTATTTTCAAGTCCAGAAATACAGATAATATATTTTCAAAGTTTGCCTCCAATGTATTATAAGTGGTTTAAATATATTGGTAAGGATAAATTGGTATTTTGGTGGTGCTTTGGTTATGAGATTTATTCTTCGATTTCTTTTCTTTCTCCATTAATAAATATAGATTTATACAAACCTCTAACTAAAAAATATCAAAAGAAATACATTTTAAAAGATCTTGTACTCAAAATTTATCAAACGATAAAATATCCTTATTATTCATTATTCAGAGCTAAAATTATAAATAGAATAGATTATTTTACCCCAGTATTGCCTGATGAATATTATTTATTAAAAGATAGATGCAGTTATTTTAAGGCAAAGCCATTCGCGTTGTATGGCGGACCAGAAATTGAGAAACATGCTGAATACTCTTATCATGAGAATAGCGGAAATATATTGTTAGGAAACTCGTTGACGTATACGAATAATCATTTGGATATTCTAAAAAAATTACAAGATTGTGACATTGATAATTTTCGTAAAATTTACGTGCCTATGAGTTATGGCAATGCTTATAAATGTGGTAGAGATTTGAAAAAGTTTGTATTAAATCGTTCTTTTTCTTTTGTTTGGCTCGATTCCTTTCTTCCTTATGAACAATATGTTGAGATGTTTAGTTCAATTACTCATGCCGTGTTTGGCGTTGTGCGGCAACAATCTATGGGTAATATTTTTATTTGTTTAAGCAGGGGAATTAAGGTCTTTTTGTATAAAGATAGTATTGTATATCGTTATTTAAAAAATAAAGGTTATACGGTATTTACTATTGATGAAGATTTGAATACTTTGGGGTTAAATTCTATTTTGTCTTATCAGGAGTCACGGAATAATTATGAATTGGCATTTCCTAAGAATACTGATAAGAAAGAAAAGTATGAGAAAGATTTGGCAGATGTATTATCTGGAAAATTAATAAGATAATCTGTATATATATGATTTATATATTCTTACTCTTGTTAATATTAATTGGAATTTATCTTTATGATGTTCGAGGTGGCAAGAGAAATAAAGTAGAGTTCTTTTATTTTGTAATATTCCTATTGTCTATAACTACTGGCTTAAGTTATAGACTGGGGATTGATATGACAAGATATATGGATAATTATGTTGACTATAAATCATTATTTAAGATTGATTCGTTTGATTATTTTTTTTCCTTTCAAGGTGAGGCTCCATTATGGGTGTTTACAGCGTCTTGTTTTAGAACTTTTGGCTTGCCCTTTTTTATATTCCATTTGTTTCAAACGTTGTTCATAAATAGTGCCATAGCATTTGTAATAAGAAAATATGCGGCTTGTTCTTTTGTTGCTCTTTTATTATATGTAGTTACTCTACTTCCTACATTTAATTATGAAATTATGCGAGAAAGTTTGGCTGTTGCTACTTTTCTTTATGCTGTACCATATTTGCTTCGTTCTCAATATATACATTATTATTGTTTGGCCTTTATAGCTTTTGGTTTTCATTTATCAGCTTTCGTGGTTATTTTAGTACCTTTGGTTAAACTTATTCCTAATAATAAGTTGGGATTGTTTGTAGGAGTATCATTGGCATTATTGATCTTGTTTTTTGCAGATGTATTTAGGTCACAATTACTAATGCTTTTGGATATAGATATTTTTGCAGATAAGACTTTGTCTTATTTTTCTAATGAGAAGTATTCCACATCTTCATTGAGTATTTCATTCCTGTTTAATTTGTTATTTTATATTCTGCTTCCATCGTTTTTGTATATAAAATATGTTCGGAGTCATGATGTAAAAAAAGTGCAGATATTTAGATTGGTTCTATTATATATATTTGTTTATTGCTGTACTATTGTTGTACCAATATTTTATAGAATAAATAATTACTTCACAATTTTCTTTTTGATATATTTATCTGGATTTATAACTATAAAAGAACGCTTGTTAGTGCTTTCTAGAAGTACCACTAGATTTCTAGGGTATATTTCAATTTCTCTTTTTATATTTATGAAGATTCATGCATACTGTTTACCACTATTTGATGGGTGTAATTTACCTTCATTTGTTAGGTATTATCCGTATAGTTCAATATTTACAAAACAATTAGATAAAGATAGAGAGAAATTGTATTTATATTAGTTGAATTTAACCTAATATATATACCATATACGGTATGCAGTCAAAAAATGGCTATTAATTGTAAGGAATAGCTTCGCTGCCAACTCAATTTATAGAATTATGTATAGCAATGATGTTCTTGAAAGGTTTTATTTTCAGTACCCAAGTGAGGCTTTGGCTCATTGAGAATCTCTTCAATTGTTTTGTGTTTTTTTATAAAATATAAGAAAAAGGTTTCCCAAGAGGGTTTTTACTATGGACTACGTCAAAATTGGGCGCTTACCTAAATTACGTATATTATGGTTCTTTATTTAACTGATGATTATCCTTATTCTAAGGTTCATTATGAATTATGTAGACATATAGTTCAAGAAAGTAATATTTCATTTACTCTATATTCTGTAATACGCTCAGGCATTAATGTAAGAGATCTAAGATCTACTTATGATAAAGTAAATTTTGATACAATATTTTATGAATTGAAGGGTAGTGAGTTGCGTTATAAGATAGACTTCTTTTATAAAATACATTTGAAGTATAGATGGTTATTAGAGCATGTTGACATTAGCCAAGTAAAAATTACCCATGCTGCTACTCTATTTTCTGAAGGTGCAGTTGCGTTAAAATTATTTAAGGAAAAAGGAATACCTTATGTTGTTGCTGTGAGAGGTACAGATATTGAATTATATTTTAAATATATGTTCCATTTATGGCATATTGGTATTGAGATATTATTAAATGCTAGTCAAATAATATGTGTTACTCAAAATATTTATGAGCATTTGTTAGATAAAAGTTTTCTATCTCATATAAAGCATGTTATTAGAAAAAAAACGATAATAATTTCTAATGGTATAGATAGTTATTGGTTAGAGAATCAATATGTTAAAAAACAGGTTCCCTCTATTTTTCATTTACTATATATTGGTGTATTTAATAAAAATAAAAATGTTCAGCGATTGATTAAAGTTGTGTTGCGGTTAAAAAAAATATATCCGAACTTGCAACTTACATTGATAGGAGGGGGAGGAGATTGTCATGATAAAATACTGGAATATTGTAGGAATTATCCTGAAACCTTTACTTATTTAGGGAAAATTTATGATAAGGATAAGTTATGTAATATAATACGTGAACATGATATTTTTACTATGATCTCTCATAGTGAGACATTTGGTTTGGTATATATAGAAGCGTTGAGTCAAGGTCTTCCAGTGTTATATACTAAAGGACAAGGTATTGATGGAGTTTTTCAAGAAAAAGTAGGAGAAGCGGTTGTTTCAACTGATGAGCACGATATATACAAAGGGCTAAGAAAAATAATTGAGAATTATACTTCCTATCAAATAGAAAAACTTGGATTACATAGATTTTCTTGGCAAAATATAGCAAAATCTTATATTGATATTTATTCACAAATTATTTAATTCTATTTATGGAAACAGTTAAGATTGCCGTAATCGGTCTCGGTTACGTTGGGCTTCCTTTGGCCCGACTTTTTTCTACAAAATATCCAACAGTCGGTTTTGATATGAACCAATCTCGTGTGGATTCTCTTATGGCAGGGCATGATGCTACTTTAGAAGTTTCGGATGAATTGTTACAAGAAGCTATCAGTAAGAATGGTTTTATATGTACTACTGATTTGGATAATATAAAGGATTGTAACTTTTATGTGGTTGCTGTTCCAACACCAGTAGATCATAATAATCGCCCGGATTTGAAGCCTTTATGGGGTGCAAGTGAAACTGTTGGAAAGGTTATTTCAAGGGGTGATATTGTCGTTTATGAATCAACAGTGTATCCTGGGGTGACAGAGGAAGAATGCTTACCTGTGGTGGAACGTGTGAGCGGTCTGAAATTTAATATAGATTTCTTTGCTGGATACTCTCCTGAACGTATTAATCCGGGTGACAAAGAACATACGGTTGAGAAAATCAAAAAGGTAACTTCTGGTTCTACTCCTGAAATTGCCGAATTGGTAGACAATGTCTATAATTCTGTTTTGGTTAATGGTACGCATAAAGCTCCTTCTATAAAAGTAGCTGAGGCATCTAAAATCATTGAGAACTCTCAACGTGATGTAAATATTGCTTTTATGAATGAATTGGCAAAGATATTCAATGCTATGGGTATTGATACCAATGATGTGATAGAGGCAGCCTCTTCTAAATGGAATTTCATTAAACTGAAGCCGGGATTGGTAGGTGGTCACTGTATCAGTGTAGACCCGTATTATCTTATTCAAAAGGCACAGGTATACGGTGTGTTACCACGCGTGATGTCTGCTGCTCGCCGTTTGAATGATGGTATGGGAGATTATGTGGCTAATCAAGTTATTAAGTTGATGAATAAGAAAGGAGTGCTTGTAAAAGATGCTAAAATTTTGTTGTTAGGTATAACTTTTAAGGAGAACTGTCCGGATATACGTAATACAAAGATTGTAGATATTTATTCTACTTTGCATGAATATACTTCTAATATTACCGTATATGATCCATGGGCCAATGCAGATAAAGTAAAGTATGAATATAACATTGAGTTGACCAATAGTAAATTGGAGGATTTGAAAGGTCAATTTGATGCTGTTATTTTAGGGGTCGCTCATGCAGAATTTAATCAGTTGGATGTTCGCGGATTGTTAGCTTCAGAGAATGGAGTCGTATACGATGTTAAGGGTGTATTGGACAGAAGTGTAATAGATGGAAGATTGTAAGATATTGTCTGTGATTTGTCCTATTTATAATGAGCAGAGGTATATAGGACAGTGTATAGAATCAATTTTAGCTCAAGATTATCCTAAAGATTCTTTGGAAGTAATTTTTGTGGATGGAATGAGCAATGATAATACCAGACAAATAGTAAAAGGATACTCGAAAGAGTATCCTTTTATCCGTTTGCTTGATAATCCTGAACGCATTGTTCCCTATGCAATGAACAGAGGAATACTAGCCTCTAAAGGTGATGTAATAATGCGTCTGGATGCTCATGCAACTTATGAAAGTAATTATTTCTCAGTGCTAGTCGATGCTCTGTATGAATTAAAGGCTGACAATGTAGGAGCTGTTTGCCGCACGGATGTGTTGAATAAAACTTCTAAGACTCTGGCTATAAAAGAAGTACTGAGTAATAAATTTGGTGTGGGTAATTCTGTCTTTAGAACCGGTGTAAATAAGGTTATGGAGGTGGATACAGTACCTTTCGGGTGTTGGAAGCGAGATGTATTTGATAAATATGGTTTGTACGATGTACGCCTTGTTCGCAATCAAGATATTGAGTTAAATAAACGTATATTGCGTGGTGGAGGGAAAATATGTATAGTACCTGATACTTATTGTACTTATTTGGCAAGGGAAACGTTTAAAGCTTTATCCAAGAATAATTATGGCAATGGTAAATGGAATATTCTGACAGTCTTTTATACTAAACAGTTTAATTCTTTATCTCTTAGACATTTTATTCCTTTACTTTTTATAGGTTCGTTACTTATTCCTGTTGTATTGTCTGTTTTATGCGGACCATTTATATTGTTGTCTATATTGTCGCTATTGTTATACATTATTGTATTGGGGATAATCAGCTTTAAATTAGCGATGATAAAGAGATTAAATATGTTGTATTTATTCATGAGCTTTGTGACGTTGCATTTGTCTTATGGTTGGGGTTCTTTTGTGGGTATTATAAAATTGCCGTTTATAAAAAGATGACTAATGAAAGAAGAAAAGGAAACTCTTTGTTCTTGGATATATAGGAAGGTTTATCGGCGGACACCTCCTTATTATTGTTATTATTCATTAATGAAGATAATATCAAAGCCAATTCGTAAATGGTTTTCAGCCGTACTTATACCTACTATACCATTCTCAAATTTACGTGTACAATGTTATAGGTGGTGTGGATATAAGATAGGAAAAGGTACTTTTATTGGCATGCGCTGCTATCTGGATGATATGTGTTATGATTTAATAGAAATAGGTAATAATGTGACTATCTCTTATGGTGTATATTTTGCCTGTCATGGACGTAAACAGGGGCATAACAAGATTGTCATTAAGGATGGAGCTTATGTCGGAATGAAGGCTACTATTATAGCAAGAAAAGATGAAGGAACCATTATAGGAAAAGATACAGTGATAGGAGCCTGCGCACTCGTAAACAAATCAATACCAGACAATACTACTGCAGTGGGTATCCCTGCTAAAATCTTGTAAAGATATTATTATATTAATTATGTTATCAAAATTCCTATTTGACCGCATTGTTTCCTTTGCCGGTTTATTAATTCTATGGCCATTATTGTTAGTCGTTGCCATATTGATTAAAATAAAGATGCCAGGTGGCCCAGCTTTCTTTGTTCAAAAGCGTGTAGGACGCAATGGAAAGCTATTTACAATGTATAAATTCCGGTCAATGACTGTTCATCATTCCGGTAGTTCTATATCGGTGAAAGGTGAAAGCCGTATTACTCCTTTCGGAGCAAAACTAAGGAAATATAAACTGGATGAATTGCCTGAGCTGTGGAATGTGCTTATCGGCGATATGAGTTTTGTGGGTCCACGTCCAGATGTTCCTGGTTATGCGGATACCTTAATGGGAGATGACAGAGAGGTCTTAAAACTTCGTCCTGGAATAACAGGACCTGCATCATTGAAATATCGGAATGAAGAAGAACTCCTGGCACAACAGGCTGATCCAATTCAATACAATGATGAAGTTATTTTCCCAGATAAGGTACGAATAAACCGTTATTATTTACATCACTATTCGTTTATCAAAGATATTCAAATGATAATCTGTACTGTCTTTGGAAAACGAATGATGTACAATGGAGAATTGATATAAAAACTATATAAGTTATGGATCAAAAACGTATTTACCTTTGCCTGGCTCACATGAGCGGCAACGAAATGAAGTATATCCAGGAGGCTTTCGACACGAACTGGGTGGTGCCTCTGGGACCGAACGTAAACGGCTTTGAAGCGGACTTGAAGGCGTTTGCCGGAGAGAACAAGGAAGTAGTAGCATTATCAGCCGGTACGGCAGCAGTACACCTGGCCCTTTTGGCTTGCGGCGTAAAGCCAGGAGACGAGGTGTTGGTACAGACGTTTACGTTCTGTGCTTCATCGCACCCAGTGACGTACCTGGGTGCTACGCCGGTATTTGTGGATTCGGAACCGGACACGTGGAACATGGACCCGCAACTGCTGGAAACCGCCATCAAAGACCGCATAGAGAAGACGGGACGGAAACCGAAGGCTATCGTGCCGGTCTATCTCTACGGCATGCCTGCGAAGATTGATGAAATCATGGCGGTGGCGGAAAAATATGACATCCCCGTCATCGAGGATGCTGCGGAAGGACTGGGAAGCCGCTACGACGGACGGGTATGCGGTACGTTCGGACGATACGGGGTGCTGTCGTTCAACGGGAACAAGATGATCACGACCTCGGGAGGCGGAGCACTGATTTGCCCGGACGAGGCAGCCAAGCAGAAAATCATGTTCTACGCCACGCAGGCTCGCGAGTCGTATCCATACTACCAGCATGAGGAAATCGGGTATAACTATCGCATGAGCAACATCTGTGCGGGCATCGGACGCGGACAGATGACGGTACTGAACGAGCACATCGCCCATCACCAGCACATCGCCAAGCTATATAAGGAACTGCTGGCTGACGTGAAGGGCATCACACTGCACGAAAATCCGTCACCCCGCTACGACAGCAACTACTGGCTGAACACAATTCTGCTGGACGAAGACCTGAAAGTGAAAGGAGAAGAACGGGCGTATGCGGCAGCCATACAGGGAGCCGTAGGAGGCGCGGCAGGCGTGACACACGAGGCAAAAACACTGCATACGGACTGCGAACCGAACCGCAACGTGGAAGCCATGCGCATGGCACTGGACGAAGCAGGCATTGAAAGCCGTCCGCTATGGAAGCCGATGCACAAGCAACCGGTGTACCGGAACAATCCGTGCTACGTGAACGGAGTGAGCGAAGCGCTGTTCAAGCGGGGACTGTGCCTACCCAGCGGACCCTGCGTGACGGACGAAGACGTGCGCTACATTGTAGAGCAGATCAAGGCTTGCCTGCAATAAAAAGAAAAAAAGAACTAAACTAAGAAACTATAACATGAAAAAATTTGTCAGAAGGTATTTATCGGTCAATGTATTGCCCATCTGGATGATACTGGCCATGGACGTGGTGATGATAGGACTCTCCCTCCTACTGGCATACGCGCTGCGATATGACTTCAGCAGCCGGGTGCTGGACTCAGCCACGATGTGGAGAACCATGTGGCTAACGATGGTAGTGAGCCTGGTGTTCTTCAAGATGTTCCGTACGTATTCGAGCGTACTGAGACTGTCGTCGTTCGTGGATATCGCACGAATCTTTGTGGCCTTGTTCGTGTCGTACACGGCAATGGCTCTGGCATGTATGGTGGCTCCGCTGGTAACAGATATCAGACTGGCTCCGGTGAACGTGATACTGATGGCGTTCATCATCAACTTTGCCCTGATGGCCAGCTCGAGGGTGATCGTGAAAATGATGTTTGAAACAATAAAGGCGGGAGGCTCGTCGCAGACAAACATCTTCATCTACGGCGCCAAAGAAGCCGGTGTGAACATAGCGAAATCGCTGAGGGTGTCGATGAGAAAACGATACCGGCTGAGAGGATTCATCGCTGACGAACCGGACCTGTATGACAAGTTGATCATGGGGGTACGGGTATTCCCGAACGACGAAAACCTGTTTGACATCCTGGCACAGAAGGGAGTGAAGACGATTATCGTTTCGCCCGCCAAACGGAACGAACTGAAAAAGGAGGAGAACCTGGACCGCTTCCTGAAACATAACATCAAGCTGCTGACAGCCCCTCCCCTGAGCGAATGGAACCAACGGGGACTGGAAAGCGGGGACATCAAGAAAATACAGATAGAGGACCTGCTGCAAAGAGACCCGATACAGATAGACATACGGAAGGTGGCTTCGCACCTGGAAGGGAAACGGGTGATGATAACGGGAGCGGCAGGATCGATAGGCAGCGAAATCATGCGACAGGTGGCTACGTTCAACCCGTACAAGCTGATACTGGTGGACCAGGCAGAAACACCGCTGCACGACATCCGGCTGGAACTGATGGACAAATGGCGTAACCTGGACGCGGAAACCATCGTGGCGGACATCGCCAACCAGACACGTATGGAGGCTATTTTCAAGGAATTCAGACCGCAATACATCTTCCACGCAGCGGCGTACAAGCACGTGCCGATGATGGAGGACAACGTATCGGAATCTATCCAGACGAACGTGGCAGGAACGCGCATTCTGGCGGATCTGGCAGTGAAATATAAGGCGGAGAAGTTTGTGATGATCTCGACGGACAAGGCGGTGAACCCGACGAACGTGATGGGATGTTCGAAACGTATCTGCGAAATCTACGTGCAGAGTCTGGCGAAGAAACTGCAGAAGGAAGGGGGACACGTGACACAGTTTATCACGACACGCTTCGGAAACGTGTTGGGATCGAACGGATCGGTGATTCCACGATTCAAGGAGCAGATCAGACGCGGAGGACCGGTGACAGTGACACATCCGGAGATAATCCGCTACTTCATGACCATCCCCGAAGCCTGCCGGCTGGTACTGGAAGCGGGAAGTATGGGCAACGGCGGAGAAATCTACATCTTCGACATGGGCAAACCGGTGAAGATTGTGGACCTGGCCAAACGCATGATCAGCCTTTCGGGACGTACGGACGTGAAAATTGAGTTCACGGGCCTGCGCCACGGAGAAAAGCTGTACGAGGAACTGCTGAACGTGAAGGAGCTGACGAAGCCTACCTATCACGAGAAAATCATGATAGCGACGGTGAGAGAATATGACTACGACGAGGTGAAAGACCGCATACAGCACCTGATAGACGTGAGCTACTCGTACGACCAGATGAAAATCGTAGCGGCCATGAAAGACCTGGTACCGGAATTTATCAGCAAGAATTCTTGCTTCGAGGCACTGGACAAGAAAGAAGAATAAAATTCAAGTTATGAAAACAGGGAACTCCCGGCAGACTGTAAAAGGTTTGTTGGGAGTTTCTATTTTCGGATATAAACATTCTTCAAAAAGTTAAAATAGGTAAGTATTTCTGTTGCGGCTGTTGATGTTTGTGACTGTACGTCAAAACTGGACGCTTACCGACTCTATGAAGTTAATGGAAGAGAATTTGGTTATCTACAAGGAAATTCTTTTCTTTGTATTCACAAATCTGGAAATCATGAGTAACCATTATCGTAAAATATCAATTGCCAATTTTAGAGGTTTTGATCATCTCATTATAAATGACTTTGCCAATGTTAACGTATTTGTGGGTGCAAACAATGTTGGAAAGACTTCAATACTGGAGGCACTTTTTATGTTGGCAGGTATGTCGAATCCGCTAATGCCAGCAAGAATCAATTATTGGAGGACATTGACGGCTCCGACTGTGGATGGTGTCAGGTATCTGTTCCATAACCTGGATTTCTCGAATAAGCCTATATTGGAGGCTGATATGTTGACAGGAGTTCGAAAACTGACTTTCACGCCTGTAATGGCAAACGATGATGCTGATGTTACTTCGAGCGGGATGTCTTCGAGGTCGGCCATCAAACAATTGGACTTGGACTTTGATGTTATCGAAGGAAATGGGTATACTTATCATGCAAAGTTGTATACGGATGCAGGAGGGAATATGCAACAAATGGTGGATGACAGTTATCGGGAGGATATGAACTGCCTGTTCGTTTCTGCGGACAAAAATGATAACAACGCTACATCCAATTTTGCCTTGCTGGTAAAAAGAAACAGGAAACAGGAGGTAGTGAAAGCACTACGAAATTTTGATGCGAGCATAGAATCGGTCGAGGCATTGCCGGATGGTCTGTTTATGAAAATAAAAGACGTACAGGAACTGATGCCTATCAGCATGGCAGGAGATGGAATCAGACGTATGGTCAATATCCTTTCAACTATAGCCAATGAAGATTATCACACTGTCTTAATAGATGAAATAGACAATGGCTTGCATTATAGCGCACACAAATGTATGTGGAGGACAATTCTTGATTTTGCAAGGCAACGAAATGTACAGATTTTTGTGACAACTCATAATTTAGACTGTCTACAAGGCTTGAAAAATGTAATACAAGAAAATGACACCTTCCAAGAGCTTGTCCATGTATATAATATCGCAAAAACCAAGAATCGGGGCTTTCAGGCGTATAAATATACGTATGTGGAACTGAAAGAGGCAATTGACAACGAAATTGAAATCAGAAGATGAGAGAAGATTATTGGATTTTTGTAGAGGGCGTTGCCGACAAACGTTTTCTGGAGCAACTGATAGAGTATCATTGGGGGAAGGTAAAAAAGGAGAGTATTGTGGCCACAGGAGGATATACGAACCTACTGTCTGGCAATACATATTTGAACCTGATGAAAAGAAATTCGGATGATGGAGGGATAAATCTTGTTGTTTTTGATGCGGATGATGATTGTAAACAACGACGGAGGGATTTGTTGAGGTGGAAAGCTGAAACGGGAGCTGAATTTGAATTATTCTTATTTCCGGATGACAGAACAGAAGGCGAGTTGGAAGACTTGTTGGAAGGAATTATCAATATTGACAATCGTCCGGTAATGGATTGCTGGGAAACGTATGAAAATTCGCTTAAGGAAATAGTTTTGCCTTGGAAAGACGGAATGCCGTTGACAATTCCGGCGAAGAAGACTAAGATATATGCATATCTGGAGGTATTGTTGGGGGCTTCCAAGTCGGAAAAGAAAAAAATTAAGGAAGCATACAGGGATTATACCAATGTTAATCATTGGGATTTGAATAGCAACAAGTTATGGGGAGGAATATTGGAGTTTCTGAGTATACATTTGGTTGCTGAAAATAAGTAAAACCAACAAACTCCCGACAGACCCTGTAAAAGGCTGTCGGGAGTTCTTTTTTTTCGATAAAACATAAATTATTGGCCAAAACAGACGGAGGTATCGCAAAACACTGTATCTTTAGCCACACGTTCAATGAAACACTTTGGAATATACTATTTACTTTAAATCGTAATTTGGCATGAATCTGAAAAAAATGATTGCCGTATGTGCGGCACTGGCAGTGACGGTGGTGACGGCATCGGCACAAGACAAGAAACAACCAACGGGAATGGAAGACAGACAGGTGTGGGTGAACACACTGGTGAAAATAGCGGATCCGGTACTGAGCAACCTGGCGAACAATACGCTGCGGGAAAACATGCCGCAGGAGTCGCTGGACACGAAGAGGGTACACCGATTCTCGCACCTGGAAGCGGTGGGACGCACGCTGTGTGGCATCGCGCCCTGGCTGGAGCTGGGAGCGGACGAGACGGAGGAAGGAAAGCTGCGCGGCAAATACATAGAAATGACACGAAAGGGACTGGCCAACGCGGTGAATCCGGATTCGCCTGACTACCTGGACTTCGGCACGCCTTCGCAACCGCTGGTGGACGCGGCGTTTCTGGCACAGGGACTGCTGCGCGCACCGAAACAGCTATGGGGAGGCCTGGACGAGAAGACACGCGAACGCATGATCACGGAGCTGAAACGCTCGCGCGGCATCAAGGCTTTTGAGAACAACTGGCTGCTGTTTGCCTCGATGGTGGAGGCGGCTCTGCTGGAGTTTACCGGCGAATGTGACCTGGACCGGCTGACGTATGGCGTATTCCGTTTCCGCGACGACTGGTATAAGGGGGACGGAGTATATGGAGACGGGCCCAGCTATCATGCGGACTATTACAACAGCTTCGTGATTCATCCGATACTGACGGATGTGCTGAAGGTGATGAAGAAGCATGGGCTGGCGGGATCGGACTTCTTGTCCAAACAGCTGAAACGCCAGGCACGCTATGCGGAACAGCTGGAACGCATGATCTCACCGGAAGGGGCGTATCCGGCAGTGGGACGCTCTATCACGTACCGCGTGGGGGCTTTTCATGCGCTGGCACACGCGGCACTGCTACACGAGCTTCCGAAGACGGTGGCTCCGGCTCAGGTGCGCTGCGGACTGACGGCTGTCATCGCCCGACAGTTTGCCGCTCCACGGACGTTCGACGAGAAGGGATGGCTGCGCATCGGCTTTGCAGGAAGCCAAATCAACATGTCGGAGACGTATATCAACACGGGAAGCGTGTATCTCTGTACGTTCGGCTTCCTGGCTCTGGGACTGCCGGCAACGGATCCGTTCTGGACGGAGCCTTTCACTCCCTGGACGGGCCTGAAGGCATGGAACGGCGAGGACGTGATGGCAGACCATGCGATCGGTGACTGACAGAGGTTCGGCAAAAATGTGTATCTTTGTATTCAAGAAGGAAAAACAACAATGAAAGATATGAAAGACTATAGAATAGCCGTGGCCGGAACGGGCTACGTGGGACTGTCGATCGCAACGCTGCTGGCACAGCATCACCAGGTGAAGGCGGTGGACGTGATTCCGGAAAAGGTGGAGAAGATAAACAAACGGATCAGCCCGATACAGGACGAGTATATCGAAAAGTATCTGGCGGAAAAGGAACTGAACCTGACGGCTACGCTGGACGGACGTGAGGCTTACCGGGACGCGGACTTCGTGGTGATAGCGGCTCCGACGAACTATGACCCGGTGAAGAACTACTTCGACACAAGCCACGTGGAAGAGGTGATAGACCTGGTGCTGGAGGTGAACCCGGACGCGACGATGGTGATCAAGAGTACGATTCCGGTGGGATACTGCCGAAGCCTGTACGTGAAGTATGCACGGGTGTTCACGAACTCCCCTGCCCTACAAGGAAAGAGGTTCAACCTGCTGTTCTCGCCGGAATTCCTCAGGGAAAGCAAGGCGCTGTATGACAACCTGTATCCGAGCCGGATCATCGTGGGCTATCCGAAGCTGATCGAGGGACTGGACGAGGAGAACGAGGCCATCCGCACCATTGCCGGCAAGAACTTGGAGGAGAAGGCACGGGAGTTTGCAGCCATGCTGCAGGAAGGTGCCATCAAGGAGAACGTGGACACGCTGTTCATGGGCCTGAAGGAGGCGGAGGCGGTAAAGCTGTTCGCCAACACGTACCTGGCCCTGCGCGTGAGCTACTTCAACGAGCTGGACACGTATGCGGAGGTGAAGGGACTGGACACGAAGGCCATCATCGACGGCATCTGCCTGGATCCACGCATCGGGACGCACTACAACAACCCGAGCTTCGGCTACGGGGGATACTGCCTGCCGAAAGACACGAAGCAACTGCTGGCCAACTATCGGGACGTGCCGGAGAACCTGATACACGCCATCGTGGAAAGCAACCGGACGAGAAAGGACTTCATCGCGGACCAGGTGCTGCACAAGGCGGGATATTACGACTACTACAACCGGGGGGACTATAACCCGGCGGAGGAACGGACGTGTACGATCGGGGTGTACCGACTGACCATGAAATCGAACAGCGACAACTTCCGGCAAAGCTCGATCCAGGGAGTGATGAAGCGCATCAAGGCGAAGGGAGCGACGGTGATCATCTACGAACCGACGCTGGAGAACGGGACGACGTTCTTCGGATCGGTGGTGGTGAACGATCTGGAAGCCTTCAAACGGCAATCGAACGCCATCATTGCGAACCGCTACGATGCATGTCTGGACGACGTGAGAGGAAAGGTGTATACGAGGGACCTGTTTAATAGGGACTGAGTATATGGAGCTACTGGTCTACAAAGCATCGGCAGGGTCGGGAAAGACGTTTACACTGGCCGTAGAATATATCAAGCACCTGATTGAGAATCCCAGGGCGTACCGGCAGATTCTGGCGGTGACCTTCACGAACAAGGCTACGGCGGAGATGAAGGAACGCATCGTGCAGCAGCTGTACGGCATCTGGAAGGGAGACCGGGACTCGGAAGCGTACCTGAATCGCATCCGGGAGGACCTGAAGGAAGACATGGACACGGAGGAGCTGAGGAAAAGGGCCGGCATGGCCCTGCAGTACATGCTGCATGACTACAGCCGCTTCCGGGTGGAGACGATCGACTCGTTCTTCCAGTCGGTGATGAGAAACCTGGCAAGGGAACTGGAACTGACTCCCAACCTGAACATCGAACTGAACAACACGGAGGTGCTGGACGAAGCGGTAGACAGCCTGATAGAGAAGCTGACGCCGGACGCTCCGGTCATGGGTTGGCTGCTGGACTACATCAACGAACGTATCGCGGACGACAAGCGATGGAACGTATCGGACGAAATAAAGAGCTTCGGACGGAACATCTTCGATGAAAGCTACCTGGAGAAAGGCGGACTGCTGAGGGAATGCCTGAAGGAGCCGCAGCTGATGAAGCTGTACAAGGAGGCGCTGAAGGAGCTGGAAACGGAAGCGCTGGAGCAGATGAAGGCTTTCAACGACCAGTTTGAAGGAGAACTGGAGGGATACGGACTGGCTCCGGAGGACCTGAAGAACGGCTCGAGAGGCATCGGGAGCTACTTCCGCAAACTGAGGGACGGACGACTGAGCGACAAGGACGTGGTGAACGCAACGCTACAGGGATGTCTGGCCAACGCGGACAACTGGAGCACGAAGTCGTCGAAGCAACGGAAAGAAATCACGGCACTGGCGGAACGCAGCCTGATGCCGCTGCTGCAGGAAGCGGAACGCATGAGGCCGCAACGGTGCCGGACGGTGAACAGCTGCCGCCTGACACGCCAGCACCTGAACAAACTGCAACTGCTGAACCACATAGACGAGGAAGTGAAGACGCTGAACAGGGAGCAGAACCGCTTCCTGCTGTCGGACACGAACGCCCTGCTGCACCGGCTGGTGAGGGAGGGAGACTCGTCGTTCGTCTTCGAAAAGATAGGAGCCAGCATCCGGAATGTGATGATCGACGAATTCCAGGACACGAGCCGGATGCAATGGGACAACTTCCGCCTGCTGTTGCTGGAAGGACTGGCCCAGGGGGAAGACAGCCTCATCGTGGGCGACGTGAAACAGTCGATCTACCGCTGGCGAAACGGCGACTGGAGAATCCTGAACGGACTGAAGAAAAGCCTGGGACACTTCCCCATCCGACTGGAGACACTGAAGGTGAACCGACGAAGCGAGGCAAACGTGACGGACTTCAACAACCGGGTATTCAGAGAGGTGGTGGACTACCTGAACAGCCTGCACCTGGCTGAACTGAAAACGGAATGCAGGGAGCTGAAGGAAGCGTACGAGGACGTGGAACAGGAGTCGGCCAAGGAGAAGGCACGGGGATACGTGCGGGTGGAATTCCTGGAACCGGACGAGGAAAGGGACTACACGGAAGCTACCTTGCAGGCGCTGGGCGAAGCGGTGGAGGAACTGCTGGCCGAAGGTGTGAAACTGAACGACATGGCTATCCTGGTGCGCAAGAACAAAAACATTGCACCGATTGCAGACTACTTCGACCGGGAGCTGAAGGTGCCGGTCGTATCGGACGAGGCATTCCGGCTGGACGCCTCGCAAGCGGTGTGCATGCTGGTGGACGCCCTGCGCTACCTGTCGGACGCGACGGACGGGGTGGCACTGGCTTCGCTGGTGATGAACTACCGTACGGGGGTGAAGGAGCAGGAAGGAAATACGGACAATCTGCTGGCCAGAGACATGGAAAAACTGCTGCCGGAAGGACTGACCACACGGCGGGAGGAACTGAGGCTGATGCCCCTGTACGAACTGCTGGAAGAGCTGTTCGGCCTGCTGGAAGTGAAACGGCTGGAGAAGCAGGACGCTTATCTCTTTGCCTTCTTCGACGCGGTAACGGACTACCTGCAGAACCACTCGTCGGACCTGGACGGATTTCTGCACTACTGGGACGAGAAACTGTGCATGAAGACCATCCCGAGCGGAGAGCTGGAAGGCATCCGCATCTTGTCTATCCACAAGTCGAAAGGACTGGAATTCCACACGGTGCTGATCCCCTTCTGCGACTGGAAAACGGAAAACGAAACGAACAACCAGCTGGTGTGGTGCTCGCCGAAAGAGAAGCCCTACAACGGACTGGGACTGGTACCGGTGAACTATTCGCCCCTGATGGCAGAATCGGTGTATCGGGAAGATTACCTGGAAGAGCGGCTGCAGCTGTGGGTGGACAACCTGAACCTGCTATACGTGGCTTTTACGCGTGCGGGAAAGAACCTGCTGGTGTGGAGCCGGAAGGGACAACGGGGAACCATGGCGGAACTGCTGGGCTATGCCCTACCCCGCCTGGCCGAAGGAGGATACGGCACATGGGACGAAGAGGACGGACGGTATGAACGGGGAGCCTTGTGTAACTCGGAAGAAAAAGAAGAAAAACAGACAGGCAACCGGCTGGCACAAAAAGCTACGAAAAGGCCGGTAGCCATGGAAAGCCTGAAACACGAAATAGAGTTCAGGCAGTCCAACCGTTCGGCAGACTTCATAGCGGGCGTGGACGAAGAGGAGTCGGAACAGCGCTTCATCAACCGCGGACGATTGTTGCATACCCTATTCTCGGCCATACGGACGGAAGCGGACATCGAGGATGCCATCAGCAGGCTGGTGTTCGAAGGCGTAATAGGACGGCAGGAAACGGAAGACGAAATCAGGGAACTGACGAAACAGGCTTTCGAACTGCCACAGGTGAAGGAATGGTATGACGGGACATGGAGGCTGTTCAACGAATGTGACATCATCTGGAAGGAAAACGGGGAACTGAGGACCCGACGTCCGGACCGCGTGATGATGAAAGACGGACGGCTGGTGGTGGTAGACTTCAAATTCGGAAAGCCCAGCAAGAAATACAACCGTCAGGTGAAAGACTACATGCAGCTGCTGACGCGCATGGGATATGACCCGAAACAGATGGAAGGCTATCTGTGGTATGTAACGGAAGGAAGGACGGAGAAGGTGTGAGGTATTAATTCTCAATTTTCCATTTTCAATTATCAATTCATATTATGGAAACATTTCTGCAACTGGTTGCACAGGACCTATATAAGAAAACAGGAAACGACTTGAGCCGGACGGTGGTCGTCTTCCCGAACAAAAGAGCAAGCCTGTTCTTCAACGAACAGCTGGCCGCACAGAGCGACCGTCCGCTGTGGTCGCCAACCTACGTGAGCATCAGCGACCTGTTCCGCCAACTGTCACCCTGGAAAGCGGGAGATCCCATCCGGCTGGTGTGTGAACTCTACCGGGTGTTCCGCGAAGAAACGAAAAGCGAAGAGACATTGGACGACTTCTACTTCTGGGGAGAGCTGCTGATCAGTGACTTTGACGACGTAGACAAGAACCTGGTGGACGCAGACCGGCTCTTCGGCAACCTGCAGGATCTGAAGAACATCATGGACATCCCCGACTACCTGAGTCAGGAACAGGAGGAGGCAATACAGGAATTCTTCCGGAACTTCTCCATCGAGAAGCGGACGGAACTGAAGGAAAAATTCATCAGCCTGTGGGACAAGCTGGGAGACATCTACCGGCACTACCGCAAACGGCTGGCGGAGCTGGGCATTGCCTACGAGGGCATGATGTACCGTCAGGTGATGGAGGAACTGGACACGCAACAGCTGGACTACGACCGCTATGTGTTCGTAGGCTTCAACGTACTGAACCGGGTGGAACAGGCGTTCTTCCTGCGCCTGCAAGAGGCTGGAAAGGCCTGGTTCTACTGGGACTACGACGTGTTCTACACCCGACGTCCGTCCGAAGCCAATCCGCCCTACAAGCACGAAGCCGGCGAGTTTATCCTGCGCAACCTGAAACTGTTTCCGAACCAGCTGCCGGAAAGCTGTTTGGACGTAATGAACCGACCCAAGCAGATCCGTTTCCTCTCGGCACCTACGGAAAACGCACAGGCACGCTTCCTGCCCCAATGGATGAAGGGACTGGAACTGCCGGAGGGAGCACAACAGAAGGAGAATGCCGTGGTGTTGTGCAACGAAGCTATGCTTGTGCCCGTGCTTCACACCCTGCCCGAAGAGGTGAAGGACGTGAACATCACCATGGGTTTCCCCCTGGCACAGACACCGGTATACAGCTACATCAACGCCCTGACAGAACTCCAGACCGACGGCTACCGGGCAGACAGCGGACGCTACGTCTATGAAGCGGTGATGGCGGTACTGAAGCATCCGTACGTCAGACAGTTGTCGGCCGAAGCCGAAAAGCTGGAACGGAGACTGACAAAAGACAACCGCTTCTATCCCCTGCCCTCGGAACTGAAGGCAGACGCTTTCCTGGAACAGGTGTTCACTCCGCAGAACGGACAGAAAGCCCTCTGTACCTGGCTGACGGAACGGATCAAAGATGTATCGGTCCTGTATCGGAACGAGCCGGAAGAGGAAGGAAAAGACATCTTCGGACAACTGTACCGGGAATCACTCTTCAAAAGCTATACCCTCGTGAATCGCCTGCTGAATCTGCTGGAGACGGGTGAGTTGGAAGGAGTACGGACTGGTACCCTGAAACGGCTGATGAACCGCCTGCTGACAGCAGCCAACATTCCCTTCCACGGCGAACCGGCCATCGGCATGCAGGTGATGGGCGTACTGGAAACGAGAAACCTGGACTTCAAAAATCTGATTGTGCTGTCGCTCAACGAAGGACAACTGCCCAAGGCGGGAGGCGAATCGTCGTTCATCCCCTACAACCTGCGCAAGGCATTCGGCATGACAACCATCGAACACAAGAATGCCGTGTATGCCTATTACTTCTACCGCCTGATGCAACGGGCGGAGAACGTAACGCTGATGTACAACACATCGACCGACGGACTGAACCGGGGAGAGATGTCACGCTTCATGCTGCAGTTCCTGGTGGAATGGCCGCATGAAATCCGACGGGAGTATCTGGAAGCAGGGCAATCGCCTCAGGCAGAACGGACGATCCGTGTGGAAAAAGCCGAAGAAATGGTGGAACGGATGTGTCAACGGTACAACGTGGAAAAGCATCCGAAGGCTTTCTTCTCGCCCTCGGCACTGAATACGTACCTGGACTGCCGGCTGCGCTTCTACTACCGTTATGTAGCAGGGCTGAAACTGCCCGAAGAGGTAACGGCGGAGATAGACTCGGCCCTGTTCGGCACCATCTTCCACCGTTCGGCAGAACTGGTGTACACCGAACTGACAGAACACGGAAAGGAAATCCGCAAAGAAGACCTGGAACGGCTGCTAAAGAATGAAGTGAAACTACAGGGATACGTGGACCGGGCATTCAAGGAAGAATTCTTCCACGTACCGGAAGAGGAACAACCGGAATACAACGGTACGCAACTGATACACGCACGGGTGATTGCCTCGTACCTGAGACAGTTGCTGCGCAACGACCTGAACTATGCCCCCTTCAGCATGGAAGGCATGGAACAGGAGGTGAAAGAGGTGATGGAAATAGACACACCGGCCGGAAAACTGAAGATACAGATCGGTGGAACCATCGACCGCATGGACAGCAAGGACGACACCCTGCGCATCGTGGACTACAAGACGGGAGGAGCGCCCAAGACACCGGAAAACATTGCCCAACTGTTCACTCCGGCAGAGGGAAGACCCAACTACATTTTCCAGACATTCCTGTATGCAGCCATCCTTTGCCGCAAACAGGCGAAGAAAGTGGCTCCTGCCCTGCTCTACATCCACCGGGCTGCGCAGGACACTTACTCACCGGTCATCGAAATGGGAGCGGCACGCCAACCGAAACAGCCCGTGAACAACTTCAGCTTCTACGAAGATGAATTCCGCGAAAGGCTTCAGCAACTACTGGAAGAAATATTCAGCCTGCATACGCCATTCGATCAGACAGAACAGACACGGCAGTGTGAATACTGTGACTTCAGGCGTCTGTGCAGGCGATAAAGAACGTCAATCTTCCGAGAAATTGTAGTCGGCCATGCTGGCCTGTTCCTCGGTTTCGATCTTACCGGGAATGCTGAAATCTTTGTCGGCAAAGAGAGCCGCAAGACCGGAAATCTGCTTCAGGCGGAGCACTTCGTCGCGGTCCATACCGATGTTCTTCATAATCCATTCGTCCGTCATGCCGATACGGTCGAGCTCGGCCACAATATCGGACATCAGTTCGATGTTGTGGGTACCACGGGCACGATTGTGGCGGATGGTGGAAGCCATTCGGTTGGACATATCCTTGTCGATGACTACCACGGGAAGCAAGCCCTTCTCGCGCTCATAAATGCGCTTGGACGTCTTCAGTACCTGATAGCGGTGGAAACCGTCCACGATGATGTAAACGTCCCGTTCGGAGTCATAATAGCACACACAGGGCATGGTAAATCCGTCTTCCCAGATAGAAAGTTCGAGCAGCTTCATCTCAGGCGGAGCCACGACGTTGGGATTGTAATTGTTGGCCTCCACTTTCTCTACCGGAACGGCCTTGACGGCATAGACAGGACTCATATATTCGTCACTCATAGCATCATATTTTTAAATTCTTCCATTATTTTGTCTCTCTTGTAAGCATCTTCCTTGTTGATGGAAAAGCCCATGTATTTGCAGATATGATCATTCTTGAGTATGCAGATACATACCCGCTTGTAGGTAGGAATCTCACGGAACTCACGGATGTTGATATCGTCCAGATACTCCATGCGAACCGGCTTTTTACGAGTCTTGTAATTGGACTTTCCTCCCACCTCGATGGGGATATTCAAATCGCGGAGTTTCTGGATGGTTTCATCGCTCAGGCAACCTCCTTTCTTCCTCCAGAACTCGATGCTGACCGTCAGCTTGTTCAGGTAATTGCGGCGGGTAGGCTCGGGAAGCGTGGAAAGCAGAAACTGCATGTACGACTTCCAGGTATGTCCTTTGGGAAGATTGACCTTATGACCTGTACCCATGGCCCGTGTGTTACCGTAGATGCCTGCGAATTGCACACCGTTCACGCGACAGATCATCTTGCCCCATGTATTGGGATCGATGACCTGATAGAGCCTGAGGCTTTCCTGCGCTTCACCCAGGAAAGGACTGGCCACACGCTGGCGTTCGATGTTGATTCCGGCCTTATAATAAAGGTCGTAAAGCTTGTTGTAGTCGAAACCAAATTTTCCGTTAGCTACCCAGATATCGGTCGTCTTCCAGTCGAAAATGGGATAGGCATTGAAGATATCGATGCCGATCTTGGAAGTCCAGCGATAGGTGTGGTACATCTGATACTTGCGGGCCAGGTGAATGCAACGCCAACGGCTGAAACTTTCCTGTGTGCGAATGCCGATCATGTAACAGGAACGCGTAGCCTTTTTCCGTTCATGAAGCCATTGGGCAAAGTGCATCTGAAACTCATAGTCCCACATATTCTCATTATAGAACTCGAAATCTTCCTTGTTATAGCAGCCGGGAGGCTTCTGACGCACCCACAAATCTTTCATTTCATCGTCCCAGGGACGCCAGAAAGCCTGATACATAGACGTACAGGTGGAAACCTTGACAGGGACACAGATGCGGTAAACATCCAGAATGTCCTTGTTGGCCTCCAGCATGCGATTCACATAATCGATGGTTACCGAATACTGAATCTCGTAGTCGATATGGAATACACAGAGCTTTCGCTTCAGATTGTTCCGACGAATATAGTCGATACAAAGGTTGAGCAAGACACCACTGTCCTTTCCACCCGAAAACGACACACAGACGTTGTCAAAATCCTCAAAGACAATCTTCAGGCGTTCTTGTGCCAATTCATATACGTTCTTTCCACATGTACTACTTCCCATATTCCCTCCGTGTTATCCGTTCTTTACCATTTTCACATAGCGCTTCCACACATTCACTTCCTCGAATCCCAGTCGACGAAAGACATCCCGATCCTCCAGAAAGCTGATGGCCGTCAACGTGCGCTTCTCTTCTGCCGCAACAGCCATAATCCTTTGCAACAAAGTTTCCAACACAGTTTCGTCACGTCCCTTAATATAGTAATTGTTCATGATCCAACCGCTCTTCCGACGCTCTACCGGAATAAAGCCGACCACCTCTTCCCCATTCACAGCGACAAACCAACGGTAAGCCTGAGTGGTGCGGAAAGGGAAATTATAGTTTTGCTTCAAGACAGCAGGATCCATTACCAAAGGACCGACACATGGATACAGTGCTGCATCCAGTCCTTCAAATTCCAATATCTTATCCATAAAAAGCTTTTGATATACTCCTAAACGAGAAAATGCTTATCTACGAGGCTAAGGTAAGATTTTTTCATCCATTTCCCAAAAAATCATATAAAAATAAGCCAATCGAATGTTTTCACTACAAATTTTAACTTTCAGCGGTCTTCAGCCTTTCGAACAGGAAATGGCTGGTTTCGCACAGGGAAAACAGTGCAATCTGCCGCCGAAAACACTGTTTTCGTTTTGTGCTTCTCTGCGTTTGAACTATCTTTGCCCACCAATCATTTTATTAAAAAAAGACATCCAATGATATGAACGACCTGTTCCCCCACCTGATAGCCACCTCGCTTGGACTGACAGACAAGCAGGTGCGCCAAACCCTCGCCTTGCTGGACGACGGAGCCACCATCCCCTTCATCAGCCGCTACCGCAAGGAAGCTACCGGCGGACTGGACGAGGTACAGATAGAAAGCATCCGCGACCGCTACGAGAAACTGAAAGAAACGGAACGCCGAAAGGAAACCATCCTGACGACCATCGAAGCGCAAGGTAAGCTGACCGACGCATTGAAGCAACGTATCGAAAGCACCTGGGACAACACCGAGCTGGAGGACCTCTACCTGCCCTACAAGCCCAAACGAAAGACTCGTGCCGAAATGGCCCGACAGAAAGGCCTCACGCCACTGGCCACCCTACTGATGCTACAAAAGGACCCGGCTCCCGACCGACAGGCAAAGAGTTACGTCAAGGGCGACGTGAAGAGCGTAGAAGAAGCCCTGAAAGGAGCCTGTGACATCATAGCCGAACAGGTGAGCGAAGACGAACGCTCGCGACAGACCGTCCGCACAACCTTCGACCGTCGTGCCGTCATCACCGCCCGCGTGGTGAAGGGGAAAGAAGCCGAAGCAGCCAACTACCGCGACTACTTCGACGTGGCCGACCCATTGAAGCGTTGCAGTTCCCACCGCCTGCTGGCCATGCGCCGTGCCGAGGCGGAAGGCGTACTCAAAGTGAGCATCGCCCCCGACGAGGACGACACCTGCCTGGAGCGCCTCGAACGTCAGTACGTACGGGGCAACAATGCTTGCAGCCGCTACGTGTCCGAAGCCGTACAAGATGCCTACAAACGCCTGCTGAAGCCTTCTATCGAAACCGAATTTGCCGCCAGCAGCAAGGAACGGGCCGACGACGAGGCCATCCGCGTCTTTGCCGCCAACCTGCGCCAGTTGCTCCTGGCCTCCCCGCTGGGACAGAAGCGCGTCATGGGTATCGATCCCGGCTTCCGTACAGGTTGCAAGGTGGTATGTCTCGATGCTCAGGGCAACCTGCTTCACAACGAGAACATTTACCCTCACCCACCCGTCAGCAAGCCTAAAGAAGCGGCACAGAAGATCCAGAAGATGGTGGAAGCTTACCGCATCGAAGCCATGGCCATCGGCAACGGTACGGCCAGCCGTGAGACGGAAGACTTCCTGAAGCACTTGCGTTTCGATCGCGACATGCAGATATTCGTTGTCAGCGAGCAGGGGGCTTCCATCTATTCGGCCTCCAAGCTGGCCCGTGAAGAATTTCCCGACTACGATGTCACCGTTCGCGGTGCGGTCTCTATCGCCCGCCGCCTCATGGATCCACTGGCCGAACTGGTAAAGATAGACCCGAAGTCCATCGGCGTGGGCCAGTACCAGCACGACGTAGACCAGACGAAACTGAAGAAATCGCTTGACCAGACAGTAGAAAGTTGTGTGAATCTGGTGGGGGTTAATCTGAATACAGCCAGCAGCCACCTGCTGACCTACATATCGGGCCTCGGACCACAACTGGCGCAAAACATCGTCAGCTATCGTGCCGAGCATGGGCCCTTTGCTTCGCGCCGCGACCTGCTGAAGGTGCCCCGCATGGGCACCAAAGCTTTCGAACAGTGTGCCGGCTTCCTGCGCATTCCCGATGCCAAGAACCCGCTGGACAACACGGCCGTCCATCCTGAAAGCTACGGCATCGTAGAACAGATGGCCAAAGACCTGGGCTGCACCGTCAGCGAACTGATAGCCGACAAGCAGCTGCGCCTACGCATCCAGCCCGAACGCTACCTGACGGACACTGTCGGCATGCCCACCCTCAAAGATATCCTTCAGGAACTGGACAAACCCGGACGCGACCCACGAGGCCCTATCAAGGTGTTTGAATTCGATCCGAACGTCCGTACGCTGGACGATCTGCGCGAAGGCATGGAGCTGCCCGGCATCGTGGGCAACATCACCAACTTCGGTGCCTTCGTGGACATCGGTATCAAGGAAAACGGCCTGATACACCTCTCCCAGCTGGCCGACCGCTACATCAGTGATCCCAACGAAGTAGTGTCCATCCATCAGCACGTCAGGGTACGCGTACTGGGCATTGACACCGAACGTAAGCGCATTCAACTGACCCTGCGCGGCGTATCGCAGGAAGGGCTCTAAGCCTCCTTCCTGCCGCGCCGTTCATAATAAGCGACGATGGCCAGTGTACCGACAACAAGCAGAACGGTACAAAGCAGCGAGCCTTCGAAACCGAAGCTGCCGCCTGTCAGCAGGTCACTTCCCGTCAAACGGAGGGTCAGCAAAGTTTCACCGCTGTCCATACCGCTAACCTCATAACCCAGCACGGGGCCTTGCAACCAGTTCCAGAACCAGTGTAGCACGACGGGAAAACACAAGTTACGTGTATACAGGAAGGATGCTCCCAGCAGACAGCCTGCCAGCAGGATGTTGACAAACGGCAGGAGTGCAAAATTGGGATTGAACAAATGCATGGCTGAGAAAAGAGCCGATGACAAGAACAGCGCCACAAAACGATTCATACCTGCCGAAAGCATTCTTCCCAACACAAAGCCACGCAGCATCACCTCCTCCGTGACGGCTACCAGCAGGAAGAACAACAATGAGCCCAGCAAGTCACGAGGTATCCACTGTACATCAGCCACCTCAACCACCTCCATCAGAAGTGACAGGCCGAAGCCGACAGCATACAGCAACACGGCTACACCCACACCTGCCAGCATGTCTTTTCCCCGTCCCTTGCACGACAATCCCAGCAACGATAAAGGTAGTTTGCGCCAACGCAGCACTAATACTGCCGCACTCAGATAACCGACCAGCATCAGCAACCTTTCCAGGAAGAGAGAAGGCAAACTTCCTTCCTGCATCTCCATCCCCGATGCTTTCTGTATCAGGAAAAGAGGAACGCACAAAAACATCGTTATCAACGTCCCTATCACATAAAACAGCAGAATATCCACTACTAATCGGCCGATGTTCTTCCACAACATTTTATTTTTCATTTCCATATCTTTACTAATATTGCTTGAAGGCACACTAATATACCCGCAAAAATACTAATAAAAGAAAAAAGAATATCCATTATCGACAAATCTTCTGCAAGATTTACATCCTCGCCTATATCCCAAGCAATCAGTTCTGTCTATTTTTCTACAATGATAAAATATGATTTATGCTTCCATTTTTTTCGTTCCAACCTTCACTCTATAAATACAAAGGTCAGGACTAGCACCATAGAGTTAAGGATTATACAAAACTAATAAGAACATAATTTAAGCAACCTCTCAAGTACTGTTTTTCAGTGTTTTGAGATTTATCTCAAAAAAAAAGCAAAAACAAGGTTAGGTTTTTCTTTTCAGTTCGTCTTTATAAAGAATACTCATTTTAGTCAATCAACGAGTATGTATACATTTTTATGATACGCAAGCTAATCATAATTATTACGATGGGCGGAACTTTATTCTTTTGTTCAGTACACTTCGTAGACACACAAGTACTCCCCAAATGGATAGTGTTTGCAGTGGGTGGAATGATATGGTCGGTAGTTTCCTGTGCTCATCATCTGGTTCCATTTGATCGATGCGCTCTTCTTCCTCACAAATGTATACATTACGCGATTGTTGGTTTAATTATAATAGAAATTTGCTGGGGAATATGCCAATTACCTGCTCTAATTCAACACGGTATTCCGCTAAAAGGCTCTTTAGACAATCCGGCAGGTTTTGCCGCCAGTCTTTGCGTGGGCTTTCCGTTCTGTCTATGGATGTTGAATAAAGGAAGAGATAGACGCATAATTGGACAAGTAGTCGCATGGGCTGTCATTGCAAGTGTATTACTATCGGCTTCGCGTGCGGGTATACTAAGTTTGTTATTTGTTTATGCCATTTGGAAACGTAGAAATCTTCGTCCCACACGAACCATTCAGCGAATAGGACTTATCAGCATTTTCCTCTGTTCTGTTATAGCTCTTTATCTCGTCAAAAAAGATTCAGCAGACGGACGTATGCTTATCTGGCGTTGTTCTTTGGAAATGATGCTTGACAAGCCCTTTTTCGGTTGGGGCATGAATGGATTCGAAGCACATTATATGGATTATCAGGCTGCTTATTTTAAACGCCATCCAGATAGTAGTTATGTTCAATTGGCTGATACCGTACAATATCCATATAATGAATACCTACAGATAGGCATTTCTTTCGGTATAGTGGGGTTATTGATTGTCATTGCATGGCTGATACGTTTGTTTCGTGTAGCTAAAAAGAACTATTCCTCTGAAAAAGAGTGCGGCATGCTTGTTTGGATATCCGTTTGCGTATTGGGTTTCTTCTCCTATCCATTAATGTATCCGTTTGTTTGGACAGTATTGTTGTATGCAACTTTTTTATTATTAAAAGATACCATAAAGTTTCCATCAACTTTACGTAATGTGGGTGTGGCATGCCTATTGCCTCTAAGCTTTTGGATTGGGAGTCTGATAATACGGCGTGTGAAAGCCGAATTGGCTTGGACTGAAGCAGTGACAGCCTCCGCTGCCAAACAAACCGACCGTGCACTTGAACATTATCAACATGCATATATCGGACTGAAGCATGACCAATACTTTCTTTACAACTACGCGTTTGAGTTAAATCAAATTGGTTTATATGACTCTGGAATTAAAATTGCTAACCAATGCAGGGAACTATGGGCCGATTATGATCTGGAACTTTTGCTGGCCGAAATGAATGAGCAGAGAGGCGAAGACACACAAGCCGAGCTACATTATCGCCAAGCTTCCCTGATGTGTCCCAACCGATTTATCCCATTGTATTGTTTGGTACAAATACTAAATCGAAACGAACGGCAAAATGAAGCAATCTCCTTGGCCCGACAAATTGTAGACAAGCCGGTGAAAATACCTTCTTTTCAAGTGGAATGGATAAAGAAAACAATGAAAGAATATGTGAATAAAAGTGATAATTAACCCGATTGTTGAACCTTGATAATATATATTATGGAACCACCACCAACGGATTCTGTCCACACAGAAATTCTGTAGTCTCGTTAACCTCGACTTGATCTAACAATAGTCAACAAATGAATTTCCTTTAATAGCTACAGAGATAGGAGAATAAGTTACCAGTGATACTTGAATAACCTGCTTTTAAATTAAAACATAGTATGAAAACAACAACTTTATACACATTAGTGATTGTATTCTTTCTTACAGCTTGTCAATCAAGTATAATCGAACCAGAAGAAGTACTGCCTGTTAAAAAAGAGATTTTAACATCACCAATGACATGGCAGGAACAGATAGAGTTTGCCCAACAATACAAAACAAAAACCAAATCAAATATGAACGATTTAAGTTTTATTGGATATCGCAGTTTGGGTGAAATTAAAACAGGAGAACAAATTTCTGTATTTTGGAATAAACTATTTGCGGACGACACCAATGTCGTTACTTATGTAGATGAAAATATGAATAAATTTGAGATTCTTCCCATAAGTAGATTGAAACTTAATAAACCCGAATTGTATATTCAAAACATTAAAAAACTTCTTAAATCACAATTGGACACGATTGTGAAAGTTGGAACTGAATTAATAGAGTTTGAATGGAACTATAAAGGAAAACAGATATTCTCAATTGGAATTATTCATAACAATAAAATAATTTATGATCATATAGGAAGTATGATAATAATTCCTGAAACGAGACCTCAGGCTCCCCAAATAATCTCTATTCCTCCTAAAATAAAAACAAGGTCGGAAGAAGCCGCATTAACAGAAAGGTACTTTTCAATTTCAAATGATGGAGGAACAAATATTTTTGGAGGAGAAGTTTGGAGTTATAGTATTTATTGTAGTTCTATATTTGATTGGAATGGGATTTTTCATGACTGTGCTATGTATGCAAAACATTATGCAAATTTCGGCTGGTCTTGTGATGCAAAGATTCAAACTGTAGATGGAAGAATTGGGGAAACAAATTTTCATCAATTTGCTTGGGGACATGCTCATGCATATTTGTTTTCCGCATCTGTAAGTATTGCTGGTGTTGATGTATATTATTCTCCTAGTGAAAATGGTGGATCAGGAGTTTTAACCCATCGAAAATAAAACAGAAATTATTTTTTACGTATAATTATAACTGGAGTTTTATGAAAAAGTCAATTATTTATTTCATTTCTTTAGTAAGTTTCCTCTTTGGAGGATGCAACAACAGTGTCAAAGAGGACAATCCGGGCAAGTCTGACGTAACCGAAGTCAAAAAAGAGCCAACTACTTGGCAAGAACAATTAGATTATGCCAAGCAACAAAGTGATTTAATGACTCGAAACGGGATTGATGGATTAAAGTTGGTGAAATATAGTTATCGTGGAAAAGTGGAAACGCAAGAACAGCGAGAAGAATTCCTAAAACTTTTATTTGCCGATGATACAGATGTAGTATATCACTTAAACGACAACAAAGGATCGTATGATATCGTACCTTTGAAAGTAATGCGTGAAAAATTATCTCTTTCGGGAACAGAGGAACCTTTTGAAAAAATAAAAGAATGGCTAAAGCGTGCAAGCGAAAATGAGAACTTAGAACTTGTGAATGTGGAATGGTCATTTCACGGACGCTCTGTGCATTCCGTAGCAGTTATTTCACCACAGAATAACACTATCCTTTTCGATCATATTGGCGGCGCAGCTATCATACCTGGCTCAAAAAAGGAGCCGAAAGTAGAGTCAACTGTCCGGAATCTGACAAAAGAAGAGTATGATGCAGAAAAACATACCAAGTAAAGATAAAGAATAGAAGCTATGAGAAAACGAGTAGCCTTGTTCACCTTCTGGATGTTGTTTTCGTTTGGAGTAGTTTACATCAGCCTCCCCTCTCTTCCTCCAGATGCCGCTGGAAATCGCATCCAGCTTTGGTCGGTATTATTACATTACCGATGGAGCGATCCAGATCGGCAAAAGTATGAGGCGGCACGTTTTCTTATTGACAACATGCATTATCATTATTCGTACGGCAAATTAAATTATGTACCTAGAGAAGTCGAAGCGTGGCGACAGAAGACAGATAGCATCTGTCAGTCCCTTTTAGCGAATGAATCCCCAAATGAAAAAAGACTTTCTCAAATCAAAACATATAGAGAACATCAGAAGAACCAAATACTTCCTAAAATAGAAATATGCGTCGACAGTTTTCCTGACATTCAGGAATTGGATAGCAAATTCCTGATTGCACATATTGATCATGCTTTTGAAGTGTGGCATCATTCTAAATTTGCCGGACAGCTTAGTTTTAATGAATTTAAGGAATATATCCTTCCCTATCGCTCGGTAGGCGGATATGGATTTCTAAATAACGGAAAAGAATTAGATTCACTGTTTGGCAAATTCCTGAATGCGGATTCTTGCGACACTCCGCAGAAAATGATTCATCACTACAACCAAGCCATCAATACACTCAGAGATTTGAACGGGAAACAGGAAGACAGGCAAGATTATGGCATATACGGTTTATATTCACGCGGTCTTCACGACTGTGTGGATATTGCAAACTATGCATGCAATATTCTAAGATCGTGTGGCTTACCACTTTCAGTAGAATATAATATGTGCTACCGTTACTTTGGAGGACGACATTACCATTGCTCTCTTTACAAAAGTCCAAAAGATACAGGATATGCCTTCAGCCCGGAAAGTGATGTGCCCTATAAAGATTCTTATAATGCTGAAGAAGTCTATAATATCTATCGAATGACGTATGCCGCACAAAAGAAATCGCCTTATTTCTTAAAATCAGAAAATGAGCATATTCCACAAGAACTTGCCGACCCCTGTATTATTGATGTGACCTCTCATTATCGGAAAACAGTTACATTATCGCTTCCTTTCCATGAAATGATTCCAAATAGACTGGCATATCTAGCAGTGTTTCACAAAGGGCCGGGCGGACTATTGGCTGTAACATGGGGAAATATAAATGTAAAATCGAAAGCTGTTCTGTTTGAATATGCTATTCCAGGCATGTTTTACTTTCCAATTTACTATGAAAATAATCGCATGAAGGCTTTTGGAAGACCTTTTTATGTAGAAGAAATAAACGGAGTTGGAGTTCCTCATTACTTAGCTGAAAAGAATGACTCTAGTGGGAAATGGAGTAATCTGGTCCTAACTCGCAAATGCACTTACAAACCTCAAATGAACGAAATAGCCAAACAACTGGTAGGCGGTCAATTTCAGGCTGCCAACCGAGAGGATTTCAGTGATGCAGTAATACAAGGAGAAATTGAAGAAATACCCGAACCTTTCTTTCAGGAAAAGACCTTAACTAATATTGGAAATTATCGGTACTATCGTTTTAAGGCTCCTGCTTCTTATCCCCATGCTAACATTTCCATGTTAGAATGGATTACTGATAAATCATACGGATATAAAAACGTATTTCCTCCCAATCGCATACACATTCTTTCACCTAATGATAGTATATTGTCCCTTAAAGACTCCTGTTACGTCAAACTTTTGGAGGAAACCGGTTGGGAGAAAATGAGGCATAAGACTGAATACGATGGAGATATGCAAACAGCTCCACATTCTTGTGAAACTATTACTTTGCGCTTGAAAAATAGACAAAAGGCAACCCTAGTCCGTTTTGCTCCATTGAATGCAGATAACGGGATACATGCAGAAGATTTGTATACTTTATATTATTGGACAGATGAAGGTTGGAAGCGATTTGGATGCCAATATGCTCGTTATGAATATGTAGAATTTAAAGATGTTCCGAAAGGAAAATTATATTGGCTTAGCAATATGATAAGAGGAACGGAAGAATTACCTTTTACTATATCGTATGGGAAACAAACGTTCATCTACTGAATCTACACATCATCATACAACACGTTAACATAAGTTTTTTTAGAATTAACAGAACAGATAGATGACATAGGCAAAATCTTCCGTATCTTTGAAAGCAAAATCCTAAAACTGAAAGAAGATGAAACTAAGAAACATACTGCTTGTTGCGGCCAGCCTATGCATCGCCTGTGGAGGAGCCTATGCCCAAAAGAAAAAGACCTGTTATGTACCCAAAGCTGGTACACTGGTAGAACTGTTAACTCTGGATGAAGCCAACCAGATTACTCATCTCACCCTGCAAGGCAAACTCAACGCCATTGACTTCCGCCACCTGCGCGACGAATTCACCAACCTCAAAGTGCTGGACATATCGAATGCCACCATAAGCATGTACACAGGAAAGAACGGCACCTACCCTGACCGCATCTACGTCTACCCGGGTAACTGCATCCCGGCCTATGCCTTCTGCAAAAAAATGAGTGACGGAAGTTTTCAGGGAAAACAAACGCTGGAGCGCGTTATTCTATCGGACAAGACGAAGAACATAGAAGACGCTGCTTTCAAGGGGTGCACCAACCTGAAGATTTGTCAGGTCAGAAAGAAAAAGGCTCCCAACTTGTTGCCCGAAGCATTGGCCGACAGCATCACAGCCATATTTGTTCCGCTGGGAAGTACGGATTCCTATCGCAACAAGGAAAGATGGGAAAACTTCTCTTTCATCGAAGGAGAACCTACAATCGTTTCCGTAGAGATTGGCCCCATGAGCAGTCTGGCCAGTGAACTCATGCGCAAAGGCATTCAACCGCGTGACGTCAATTTCCTGACCATCGAAGGCAAAATGGATGAAGCTGACTTCAAGTTGCTCCGCGACTATATGCCCAATCTGGTTTCTGTCAATATGGAAAACTGCACTTCGACCGTTATTCCCGAGTATACGTTTACACAAAAGAAATACATGCTGGACGTTACTCTGCCCAAAGGCTTGCAAACCATCGGCCAACGTGCGTTCAGCGGCTGTACCCGCCTGTCCGGTTCACTGATATTACCGGCCGGAGTAACGGCCATCGAATATGGTGCCTTCATCGGATGTGAGAATCTGAGACACGTAGTGGCAACCGGCAATAAAATTACAACCCTCGGTGACAAACTTTTCGGGGAAAGTGAAAACAAAATAGTCTACCAGACCAAACAATAAAGGATGTAACAGAGGATCCTTCCCCTGTCCCCTATACAAAGAGGCACGGACCACGCAGAAACCATACGGATTATTCCGTAGAAGTCTGTCGGTTCGTGCCTCTCTTTTATTATCTCAGTCTGTCAAGTATCAGTTCTGATACATGCGTGCTCTCAGTTCTTTAATGTGATCTGAAGTAATGTATTCGTCATACTCCATCATCTTATCGATAATGCCGTTCGGAGTCAGCTCGATGATACGGTTGGCTACCGTCTGGATGAACTCATGGTCGTGCGACGCAAACAGGACATTTCCCTTGTAGATCTTCAGGTTGTTGTTGAAGGCCTGGATAGACTCAAGGTCGAGGTGGTTGGTCGGCGTATCCAAAATCAGACAGTTGGCATTGCGCAGCTGCATACGGGCAATCATACAACGCATTTTCTCGCCTCCCGACAGCACACTGGCTTTCTTCAGTACTTCCTCGCCCGAGAAAAGCATACGTCCCAGGAAGCTCTTCATATAGACCTCATTTCCTTCGCCAAACTGGCTGAGCCAGTCGACCAGGTTCAGGTCTGTGTTGAAAAACGACGTGTTGTCCAACGGCAGATAGGCCGTCGTGATGGTCACACCCCAGTTATAGTGTCCGGCATCGGGCTTCATATTGCCGTTGATAATCTCGAACAATGCCGTCATGGCACGCGGGTCGTGGGACAGGAATACAATTTTATCACCCTTCTCCACATTGAAATTCACATCTCGGAAAAGCACTGTACCGTCTTCCAAAGACTTGGTCAGGCCCGAAACCTCCAAGATCTGATTGCCCGGTTCGCGTTCCGGCGTAAAGATGATGCCAGGATATTTGCGCGACGAAGGCTTGATTTCCTCCACATTCAGTTTCTCGAGCATCTTCTTGCGGCTCGTTGTCTGCTTGCTTTTGGCCACGTTGGCACTGAAACGGCGGATAAACTCTTCCAGCTCTTTGCGCTTCTCCTCGGCTTTGGCCTTTTGGTTCTGTTGCTGGCGCAGGGCTAGCTGGCTCGATTCGTACCAGAAGCTGTAGTTACCAGCGAAGAGGTTGATTTTTCCATAATCGATATCGATAGTGTGCGTACAAACCGAGTCGAGGAAGTGACGGTCGTGGCTCACAACGAGCACCGTATGTTCGAAGTTCGAGAGGTATTCTTCCAGCCAGGTCACCGTCTCCATATCCAAGTCGTTGGTCGGCTCGTCCAGCAACAGGTTATCGGGATTTCCATACAAAGCCTGTGCCAGCATGACACGCACCTTCTCCTTGTTGTTCAGTTCGCTCATCAGCACATAGTGCTTGTCTTCCTTAATGCCCAAGCCGCTCAGCAAGGAGGCCGCATCGCTCTCGGCATTCCAACCGTCCAGCTCGGCAAACTTCTCCTCCAGTTCGGACACCTTCATGCCGTCCTCGTCCGTAAAATCTTCTTTGGCATAGAGGGCTTCACGTTGCTTCATGATGTCCCACAACACCGTGTGGCCCATCATCACCGTGTCCATCACCGTATAAGCATCCCACTTGAAGTGGTCCTGGCTAAGTACAGACAGGCGTTCGCCCGGTCCCAAAGTTATCGACCCCGTTGTAGGCTCCAACTCTCCGGAAATCGTCTTGAGAAAAGTAGACTTGCCTGCACCGTTGGCACCGATGACACCATAACAATTGCCGCTGGTAAACTTCAGGTTGACGTCGTTGAACAACACTCTTTTACCAAACTGTACCGAAACATTAGAAACTGTAATCATGAATTATCTTTATCTTGTTATTACTAATACCTTAAAAACGGAGGTGCAAAGATACACAATTGTCTTCTTTCCACACTGCCAATGTGACATAAAAATCGTAACTTTGCGGCGTTTTCTGAAAAAGTAGACATTTTGGCAAAGTTTTTGCTGGAAAGAAAAGTAACAAGACGCGCCGGATACGTCCGACCGTCCATCCGCAGTAATAACAAAAAAGAAAAATAGATATGGATCCGAAAAAAGAAACCATGAACGAAGAAGAGCTGAAAGCTCACACTGCCCATACGGGACAACAAGACCAGGGCGAAACAGAAAAAACGGCAGCCGAGACACAGGAACAGGCCGGAACTGAAGAAACAGAGCAAGTAGACGAGCTGACCAAGACACAGGAAGAGCTGGCCAATATGAAGGACAAGTACCTGCGACTTTCAGCCGAATTCGACAATTACCGCAAACGCACCATGAAGGAGAAAGCAGAACTGATCCTGAACGGAGGCGAAAAAAGCATCAGCAGCATCCTGCCCATCGTGGACGACTTTGAACGCGCACTGAAGAACATGGAAACAGCCGAAGACGTAGCAGCCGTCAGAGAAGGTGTCGAACTGATCTACAACAAGTTCATGACCGTTCTCGGACAGAATGGAGTGAAAGTCATCGAGACCAAGGAACAGCCCCTCAACACCGACTTCCACGAAGCCATCGCCGTCATCCCCGCTCCGGCAGAAGAACTGAAAGGCAAAATCCTGGACTGTGTCCAGACTGGATATACATTAAACGACAAGGTAATCCGTCATGCCAAAGTGGTAGTCGGAGAATAAGGAGACAAGTTGAATTATGGAAAAAAGAGATTACTACGAGGTACTGGGAGTAGACAAGAACGCATCGGCCGACGAGATAAAGAAAGCCTACCGCAAGAAAGCCATCCAATATCACCCCGACAAGAACCCGGGCGACAAGGAAGCGGAAGAGAAATTCAAGGAAGCAGCGGAAGCCTATGACGTGTTGAGCAATCCTGACAAACGCGCCCGCTACGACCAGTTCGGCTTTGCAGGCATGAGCGGTGCGGCAGGCAACGGAGGCCCCTTCGGCGGATTCAGTGGTGGCATGTCCATGGACGATATCTTCTCCATGTTCGGCGACATCTTCGGCGGACACGGAGGAGGCTTTGGCGGTTTCGGTGGTTTTGGCGGAGGAGGTGGCGCCCAGCAGCGTCGTTTCCGTGGTTCCGACCTCCGCGTCAAGGTGAAGCTCAACCTGAAAGAAATATCTACTGGTGTAGAAAAGAAATTCAAACTGAAAAAGTACGTCACCTGTACCCACTGCCACGGCACCGGTGCCGAAGGCAATGGAGGAAGCGAAACCTGTCCTACCTGTAAAGGTTCCGGCTCCGTCATTCGCAACCAGCAGACCATTCTGGGCACCATGCAGACACGTACCACCTGCCCTACCTGCGGCGGCGAAGGTAAAGTCATCAAGAATAAATGTAAAGAGTGTGCGGGCGAAGGTATCGTCTATGGCGAAGAAGTAGTAACGGTCAAGATACCGGCCGGTGTAGCCGAAGGCATGCAACTCTCCATGAACGGCAAAGGAAACGCAGGCAAGCACAACGGCGTGCCGGGCGACTTGCTGGTCCTCATCGAAGAAGAACCGGACAAGGAACTGATCCGCGAGGAGAACGACCTCATCTACAACCTCCTGTTGAGCTTCCCTACCGCAGCCTTGGGAGGAGCCGTAGAGATCCCCACTATCGACGGCAAGGTGAAAGTAAAGATCGAACCGGGTACCCAGCCTGGCAAGGTTCTCCGCCTGCGCAACAAGGGACTTCCCAGCGTCAACGGCTATGGCACCGGCGACTTGCTTGTCAACGTCAGCATCTACGTGCCCGAAACCCTGAGCAAGGACGAGAAGAAAGCGCTGGAGGAAATGGAAACTTCGGACAACTTCCAACCCAACGCTTCCATCAAGGAGAAAATCTTCCGCAAGTTCAAGAGTCTGTTCGACTGAACCTGGCTAGCATATCATAAACATTCAGCCCATCTCTCCCCACGGAAAGATGGGCTGAACAGTTTCCTCCCCCTCCCCACTCCTTCTTCCAAAGTCAACTTTATGTTCACAAAGGTCAGGACTGGAAGGGTGGAGCTGAGGTTCTCCCCTTATTTCCCAAGGATAGGATTAACATACAATTCGTCGATGCAGACTCTATGAGAAGCTTCAAAAGCTATTTTTATATACCGCCCGTTCTCCATTATCTCATCAAACAAAATCCCATCAATCCAGATGTCATGCTTTGCATTCGGCCAACACGGAACATTCTTCATTGCGACCAAATGATATCGTATGCCGTCATCGGAAACTGACAAACTGATATTTTCCGGCAAACAGATATCTTGAGATTTATAATTCAGCACACGAAACATGAACTGCTTCAAATGTACTATTTTCCCAAAATCAAAAAATAGCTCATGATACCCGGGGGCAAATTCCACCCAACACGTATCTGCACTGCTTTCTTCGGCCAGTTTTCCATCCAGCATCTTTTGCCACAACACATTGTCTGTCTTTGCAATCTCACCGCTTATTAACGTACTTGCAAAAGAAGCAGCCAGATAGTTCCAATACTTATCACCGTTCTTCCAAGCCATATAATCTGTATATGCCTTATTCGACCAAATTGGCTGCCCCAGTTGAAACGGCGAATCAGGCTTGTCAAACAAGCCGTACATCATAAAGGATGTGATAGTTTCTACCCCTGCAACCGATGCAGCCACCTGCTGGGACAACAAGCGCGAATAAGCAGAAGGAATTAAAGCAGAAGCACGATCATTGGTTTCGTTTTCCCATGTAAAGGTCTCACAATTCGCCCACAATGCAATGCCCAATCTGTCATGGATCGCACGCAATTTTTCCCAACTTCGTTTCAAACGAAGAAGAGGAAACTGCTCGCGGACACATCCAATTTCATCTTGATAGGCAATGATATCAACCTTCAATTTGGCCAACTGCCTTTCATAAGCCGGGTCATCAAAAGCAGAATTCACAATGCCATAAGGAGATATCAAAGTTTTCTTTCCAGGAGTCAATACCCGTGCTTTCTCTACCAATGTATTGACCGACTGTACAGCATGTTCCGCAAAAATCGGACAAAGACAATCTTCTACCGGCAAATACCAACCATAGAATGCTTTATGGTTTCTATACAGAGCTGCCAGTTCCTCCATCATCTGAAGCTGACGTTGCTTGATTGCCGGATCCTGCAAATTGTCATCCTGATTTTTTGCCCAGCCCGTGCTCATAAAAACTTTCATTCCCAATTCGTCCGCCATATCCATAATAACATCCACCGGACTTTCTTTCTCGGGAGCATATGCATGAGGCATCAATTTAGAAGGATAATATGCCTTCCCTTCATTGGCCACAGCCATAAAAACAAGATATTCAATCCCCATCTCAGAAAGTTCTTTTATCTTCTGCCTCCATAAAGCTGGGGCTGTATAATCAAAATGCTGCGGATTGGTGTACTTGTTACGCACATCCTGATAGGCTAGGTTTATCCAAGTGCCAGTGATTGGTTTGACAAAATGATTTTCTACACGTTGTCCACTAACGGGAATGATAAACAACGATACGCACATTGCAAACGAAATAAGCCATCTTAATACAGTTCCTTTATCCATCAGAATACTTATTTTACATTCAAATTAAAATTAATCACATATGTCTAATCAAGTCCTCCAGAACCACTTGATACGGGTAAAGAAGATGGTAACCAACAACGACAGAGAAGTAAGCAGTAACCCCTGCAAGAATCCTAACCACGGATTGGAATGCAAATAAGACAGTAACGGGAACACACCCGTCATCTGCAATACGGGTATCACCAGCAAATCGCCAGCCACATAGGCTATCATCGGATTCTGTCCCGACATGACAAGCCACGCAGTAGACCTCTGACAACGGAAATAGTCACAGAGGATGTGAAAAACGATCAGAGCCATACAGGCCAATCCCGAAGTGACAAAGAAATAGCTGAAAGTAGCCACATCTTTCTTTATTCCTCCTTGGAACGGTTCCAGACACAAGCCCACCAACAACAGGAATGCACCCATATTGAACAACTCTTTCCACAACGAAGCACTGCCCGCCGACTTGCGCAACAGCCACCAACCAGCCAAAAGCAGCAGGATGTTCACAACCAGATTGACATGAAGCCACCGGTTATACAGTCCTACCAGATTGCACACAATGATTGCTACCGACAAAGACAGAGCAGCATAGGCTTTGCGGTCATTTTTATCCTCTCCTTCTTCGTGCCCTCGCCTGTTCATCCATTCCAGTAGGAAGTCACCGGCCAAACTACCCGGCAGCACAATGAACAGGTACTTCAAGTAATCGAAACGATACATCCAGGAAACAGGAGTAAAGCCAAACAGAGTACTTGTCCAGGAACCTTCCACCTCACTACTCAGTATAATACCGGCCAGCACCAACAGTACTGCAATGCGTGCCCACTTGTTGTCCATCGTAAACAAATAAATGATGGAACCGAAAATGGCCATATTGGCCAGTAACAGAATAATGATGTTACTGGTATACAAGCTAAACTCACGCCCATCTGCATAGTTCACCGTAAGCAGCATGACTACTGCCACCGCATAAGCTCCCAGTTTAACTGCCGTATGTCCCCATGCCGGCAAGGGAAACGGTAAACGCATGAACATGGGAAACAGAACCGCAAAACAAGCTATGGCCAGCAGCCAAGCGCGCATGTCCTGCGGGCTACTCAGCATATAAGGGTAGAAATGCTGGATGAAGATGGCAAAAAACGTAAGTTGCACGCCACGCTTCAACGCATCATACACCAGCCTCAACTCACTCTCTCCCTTTTCTTTCCGCTTACGAATGGAGAACGGGAATGCCGCCCCCATAGCAAACAGGAAAAAAGGAAAGACCAAATCCACCCACGTCAGCCCCGGCAATTCGGGATTGAAGGCATGTGTGGGTGGCGGTGTCTGAGCATGGTACATCCATGCGGGCAGAATACTGCCCGCAACGGTGGCCGAAAGCACCATCGTCAGAATAGCATATCCACGAAGGGCATCCAACGAGTAGGCACGTCCTTTCATCGGCAAGCTCCTCCTTCTCTCATGCCTTCTTCCACCTCTTTCCAAAGATTCTTACTGATGATATGTACGATGTCAAACACCATCAGACCATCTGAAAGCTTCAGGTTCATGGCTATTGTCTTCGACAGTTTGGCCGGATTGTCATAGAACTGGTCCACCAGGATTCCACCCATGAACTTATTATCTTTCAATATAGTACGCAGGTGCTGACACGAACCTTCCACACAATACCATGTACCCGACTGTGCCTGGCTGTCTGTTTCGTTCCAAACGCTATGACCATTCTTCTGATATTCTTCTATCGTAATGTCCGTGTAGTAATTGCCGGTAGCATACAGGTCAATCAGTTCGGCATAGCCATAGTTCTTATACTCAGGAGTAGCCCAATCAAAATCCTTGCTGGGGTCGTAGTTCTTGCTGGCAAAGTTTACACCCACCTCATAGTAAGAAGGATACCAGGCACCTGTATATGTACCAAACGAGATGTTGGGATTCACAGACTTCACTTCCTTACGGGCCAAAGCCATAAAATCGGTAATCGTCTTTGTACGCCACTCAAACCACTTCAAAGCCAGCTTGCCACGTTTGGGCACAAACTTTCCGTCTGCTGTCTTTTCCCAAGTCAGGATGTCCTGCGGAAAGTTCTCTACCTTAGCACCAATATACTCTTCGAACTTGCTGCGCGAAAGCGGTGAGAAGTCGGCACTGATGCCATCATAGCGTACACGGTCGAGCATCAGTCCGTCCAAATCGGGATATTTTCCAACCAACTCTTTCAGTACATTAAGAATATGCGTACGATATTCCTCGTTGAGCGGATTAATCATGGCCCCATACTTATGTTTTTCCTCCATGATAGAGATAATCCCTTTTTCAGGATTGTAAACCATGGACGCCCATTCCGGATGGCCACTGTAGACCATACCACGGTCAAAATAATTGTGACCGGCACAGAATACATTCAACGAAGCATGTACCTGTAATCCAAGCTTATGTCCCTGCTGAATGAAATAGCCCAGATAATCAAAGTCGCCACGCTTAGCACCATTCCACTCTTCCATACGTGGTGCATACTTGCTGTCATAGAGTACTTCACCGGTAATGGGACGTACGTCGACAATAGCATGTGTGAACCCGAGTGACTTTATCTTTTGCAAATAATAGTCAATGGAGTCTTTCTGATTGAAACGTCCAAAGTTGGCTTCGGCATCAAACCACATCAATGCCGGCTTGACTGGCGTTTCTGACACTTCGGCCTTTTTCTTGGTTCCACCACAAGAAGTCAACACAAGCATGCCCGAGGCAAGCAGTAAAAGAGACTTTTTCAAACTTAGTTTTTTCATTGGTATATACATGTTTTATTGATTAATACTTGTTTCTATTTTATGACTGCCCGAAAAGGAGCGGCCGGAAGTCCGGCATTGTTTTGCAATGTTCCGACCTTGTAGTTGCGAAAACAATAGCGCACTTCTACCGGACTCGGAACAGAATCGTTCCATACCTTTACCTTCGAACTTCCACCGATAATCTCTGCCTTGGCAGGATGTATATTACCAGCCTCGTCAACAAGCTCAAAGCCTTCTACCAACTGATTCTCGGGTCCAAGGCCGTCCTCACCAAATTCAAAGTCTACCTCAACTTGCCGGCCATTCATCTGACATTGCCGATAGATGGGGCCTGAATAGGTAAAACCCTCCAAACCATAAGTACGTGCCAAAGCCCAATAAGCCAGACGCTCACCTACTTTTATCTTATAAGGTGGATGGATAAACTTCTCGCTGCCGGCATCGGTGGTAATCACCATGCCTGTGCCGGGCACTTCGTACATCAGTTCAAGCTGACATTGTCTGAAGAGAGCCCAATCGAACTTATCACTACCTTCCGATTGCCAGGGAGCAATCTGGACATAATAGAACGGAAGTTCGGGTGACTGGAAAAAAGCGCGCCACTCGGCTACCATGGCAGGAAAAAGTTTCTTATAGAGAGCTGGGGCCGGGCTGTTGGCCTCACCCTGATACCAGATGACTCCCTTCACTGGAAAACCTTTCCACGGGTTGACCATGGCATTCCATAGCAGAGTCGGTGTGCCGGCCGGCCAACCGAATTCTGTAGCCTGCACATCGGGCAGCTCTACCTCAGCAAACTGCTCCAACGTCTCACGGCTCATCCAAGCTTCAATTTTCGAAGCACTCCAGGCACAATGTATCAATCCTACAGGTACATCAAGCGTACGTTGGAGTAAATCGCCGAAGAAATATGCAGTGGCACTGAAATTAGCTACTTCCTTAGGCGAAAGTTCCGTCCAATATCCGTCAATACCCTCTGTCTTCGGAGTAGTGCTCCAGGCATTCTTCACTGTGTAGAGCCTCAGAGGACGTTTGGCATTAGCCGACACAATATAGGGCTGAGAGCCATAGACAGGCTGACCACGGAAACCTTTGACAGGCATCTCCATATTGGACTGACCGGAACAGAACCAAACTTCACCTATCAGAATATTCTTTAATACCAACTTGTCACCATCGTTAAAAGTAATGGTATAAGGGCCACCATAGGCCGGAGTCTCCAGCGTCAATGTCCATTGTTGCCCTTCCTGACGGTCGGCATAGACTTTCTTGCCGTTCCACGAAGCCACGGCATACACTTTCTTACCAGTTGTTGACTGGCCTGTGAAAACAACTTTTGATTGCTGCTGCAGCACCATACCGTCACCCCAAATGGAGGGGAGTGTTACTTTGGCATAGAGAGCTGACCACAAAAGCAGCAAGCTAAACAAACTAACTAATCTTTTCATATCTTCCTTTCCTTTTTACATACTCATTTACACGGTTCTTTCATCTTAAGAGTAAAGTTTCAGATTGGTTTCATTGGATGAAACCATTAGTTTCAACGGATGAAACCGTTAGTTTCAACGGACGAAACCTGTAGTTTCAACAAATGAAACTAAATTGCCCTGACTGAGTTTCCTGATAAACATTCCTACCTGTTTGTGAGAACAAACTGCTGGCAAATGCCGGATACCACAATTTAAACGAAAGGGCCGTATACTCATTAGAAATCTTTTCCTCTTATTTCAATAACTGGCTAAATACATTTCCAAAGCGGTCAGTTACCTTTATCTCTACTTTTGAAGTCTTACTTCGGGGAGTAGCTCTAAACAAATGACTGGTCTGCACCGGTGAAATCCAGTCATATTGCACTCTTTCCTTATCTGAGCAAATGGCCTCAGCATCGGGGTCATAACCGGTAAAACGGGTCATCTCGCCCATCCGTTTCCCATCTTCATACCATTCCACCTTCCATTTCTCATCCCAGTTCCATACATTGGCAATGATATCTTTGGGATACTCCCTGCTGGCACCCACAGGATAAGCCCGGAACTGATAATCCTTGGATTGGCCTGCACTCTTATAATACCACTTCACGTCCGTACCATCCACTTCATAAACGCCATATCCGGCCGGTGTGCCGTCCATACAGATGTCAGCCTTCCACCAGATGCCACACACGGCAGCCGTGTTGTGTTCCATCAGTGAATCATTAAAGCAAACGTTCAGATTGAAATGCGTATGTCCCGAAATGATATGTGCATCATATCCTTCCAACATCCGGTACAGACCGGAAGCATTGCTGGTTTCATCCTGCAATAAAGCATTCCACTGTAGTTTCGGAGTCAGACTGGTTGGGATATGTACCACAACGAACACTGGACTTCCCTTTGCTACAAAACGTAAATCCTGCTCCAGCCAGGCAAACGTGCGTTCATCGATATAACCTATGTACTGATAATCGCGATTGACATAGAAACAGTTGTCAAGCACAATGTAGTGTGCCTTACCTCTGTTAAAAGAGTAATAGATGGGACCAAAATAGTCTTCGAAAGTACGGTAAGAATACTCAAAAGTGCGACCACCATAAGTCATGTCATGGTTGCCAATAGCCCGATAAACCGGAATGTTCAAAGTCGAGGACGCTTGTATGTATGAAGGAAACAGTTGCGGTGAATCACCTACAATATCACCACAATCAATACCGAATACTTCAGACTGACCGTCCGAAGTACGCAGCAATTCCTGTACATCCTGTAAATAGGCACGATAGCCTGCTATATCCTTCTCCGAAGTGGCCTGCACATCGGCCTGAACCAAGAATGTGTGACGGTTGTCGTCTTTCGGATTTTTCAGCAACTCAAAATCATAGTCTTTTTCCTTTAACGAATCCAGTGGCAAATAAAACTGAGGTATTGTCTGCTCACTCACAGGAACCAGATAACCTGCTGGCGAACTGATGTACACAAAACGCGCTCCGCGGTTACGTTTCAACTCATACCGACCCTGTCCGTCAGTAGCCACGCAGTCGAAACCATCAGTCACCACTACCCCAGCAATACCTTTTCCTTGACAAGTAACCCGCCCGCAGATTCGCTGCCCGAACAAATAGTCGGGCACGGTAACTTGTGTCTTCACCGACTCCGCTCCACACACGTTGTAAGCAGCTACTTCGTACGTGCCTGCCTCCCTGACAGTAAACATTCCGAATGGCTCAGCCTCCTCCTTTTTGCGCTGGACATCACCTACCAATTGTCCTTCTCTATATATATGGTAGCCTACAGCCTGCGGCTTGCTCTCGTCCTTCCACGACAAAAATACGCCCTGCTTTTCATTCTGCATCCAAGCCAACTGTGACACCGGTAAAGGTGTGACTAGAGATGGCAAGCAGCCCCTCTGAGCATAATAAGTATAAGCTTCATGGAAAGCCGGATGGCGCAACCAAGGACTGTAATAGTGAGAATAGGCAAAACAAATGAACCCGGAAACGTATGGAGAGAGCAAATCCATCTGACGCTGAATCCTGTCTAAAGTCGCTGTTGTCCAAAAACGTTGGTCGAACATCTCTACATTGGCCACAAAACGAATACGCGGAGTAGTCGGAATTACATCAGCCAAAGCAGAAAACCAGTCAGCCACTTCACCCAAGTTAAGGAAACCGGAACCGATACAATCTTGCGGTGCAAAAATATCACCATCCTGAAAATGTGCATTAGTCAATACATACTTCCACATTTCAGCACACTGAGCCGCAGTACCATTCTGACTGTTCATGAAAGGCGATAACAGGAATGGCATACCTTTGGTCTGCTGATGTAGATAATCCAGATTCATATTCAAAGCCTTGACAAGAAACTCCCGATGCATCGGTGTCTTGCAATATGAATTATCTACTTCCCAAACCCAATACCAGCCATACATGGTATCCTTGTAGCGCGACTTATAGTGCCCTATCAACTCCTCAGCCACTTGATTTCCAAACTCCATCTGCTGCATAAGCCATTGCGGAGTAAAGTCAGCTTTCCACCAGGCCTCATTGAAATTCAGTCCTACAAATACTTTAAATCCTGCCCGGCGAGCATTGCGCAGACAGTTTTCAAGCAAATCGTTCTTATTGCCCGACACACCAGGCAGAGCCGAAGGATAAACTGCCGTAGTATTTCCCTCCTGGTCTGTATGAACGGTGTGCATGAAGATAACATATTCCATACCTGCCGCCTTGAGCGACTTGAACTCCTGCTTCCACCGGCTATCGTCCCACTGCTCTACCAAATATGGTTGGATGAAGGTAGCCTTAAATTGACGAATAGCAGCATGTAAATTTACACTCAAATTACATGTTAGTAATAATATTATTATATATCTAAACATTATCAAAATTACATATAAAAAGAACTGTCTATCAAATATATCTTAACAGACAGTTCTCATTTTAACATATACTATATTTTATTTATAACGACTCGTATCCCACCAAACACGTACATTCATTCCATCACCTTGACCTTGATTTAAAGAAGAAGAAGTAGAATTTACTGAATTATCACGCCGTTCAGCATCACAATACCTTATTTTCTTTATAAATTCACCATTTGCAGGATTTATATCAGGATCATCACTTTGGGAGATTGGAGATAAAACAGGATAACCTGTGCGACGACACTCAGCCCATGCTTCAATGCCATTTGGATAAAGAGCCAACCATTTTTGAATAATTATTTTTTCTAGTTTTTTCTCATCTGAATCAGCATTATTCCAAGCTACATTACCTGTCGTTAAATACGTATCATCATCATCAGTACTGTATAAACTTGCATCTACCCCTTCTCTTTCTTCTGCAAACGATGCCCGAATACCATTTTCATAGTTACTTTTCACATCACCAGCACCATTCCATCCACGCAATGCCGCTTCTGCCTTCAACTGGCAAACTTCTGCATAATTCATTACTTTAAAAGGTAATGCAACCACTGTATTACTAGGAGCATTTCCTTCCATACGGTTGGTATTCCAGTCAGGGAAAGCTTTCAAACCATATACACAAGAATTATTGTCTGGAGAATTTGCTATATACCCATCGCCATCTGCTGCCAATAATTCAGCATCCGTACGACCATTAGGTACACCCTGAAATTGCTCACCTTTAAATGAAGGATCCGGACTTTTTAAATTGTTTTTATAACCAACAGTCTGTCCAAACCACAGTGGCATACGAGGGTCAAATACTGTACTGGAATGCTTCAATATATTTTCCATTGTTTTGCTCATGGTAAAACAGTTCCAATTACATATCATATATAAAGGATGTCCCCAACCACCAGCAGCAGTAATTCGCATATATGCATTATCATCATTACTTTCCATCACTCCTGACGCCAAAGCAGCTTCTCCCTCTGTTTTTGCCTTTTCAGGGTCAATATAAGAAAGTCTTAGTGCATAACGCAAACGAAGTGAATTAGCGAACTTAATCCATTTCTGTATATCACCCGCATACACTAAATCATTATTTTCACCACAAGCCTCCTGACCAGGCAAATTCTGTTTCAAGATATCTACAGCTTCAGTCAATTCATTAAAAACATCATAGTAAATATCTTTTTGCGTATCATATTTAGGCGCACTATTTCCCAAACCTGCTTCAGAATATGGTATATCGCCAAAAGTATCCGTCATGCCAATAGTTCCATATGCAACAGTAATCCTCGCCATTTGACAATAATTCATATAAGACGAATTTTCCTCAGCCATTGTCTTTATTACTTTCAAATGCTTTAATGTCGTATAATAAGGAATCCAATAACCTGGCTCAGCCCATCCATCATTATAACCATATCTGTCAGAAGTCCATCCTTGTACTGTATTTGCAAAATACTGACAATACATCTGTGAGTGCAAATTATCACCCCGCTGATAAGGAGTTGCATCCAGATTTACTCCTGTTTCTTGAATATATGGCAGAACATAAGCAGGGCTAACATTAACCAATGATGAAGGATCGGTATTCATCGATTCAAAACGATCTGTACATGCTATGAATGCACAGGAAGCTATACTTAAAACAGCTATTTTAATATCAAATTTCATAATCTTATCAATTAAAATTTAACATTTAAAGATAAACCAAATGAACGCGTTGGAGGCAAGGAGCCATATTCAAAAGCTTGAGCATAATCTTCACGGGAGAATGCAGACTCAGCATTCACAGGTGCATCCTTGTAGAAATAGAATAAATCTCGTGCAACTGCAGATATCTTCACAGACTTTAGTGGAGTTTTCTTCAACCATAATTTTGGAAGGTTCCAGCCCAAAGACAACTCTCGCATTTTCACATAAGTGCCATCATACATAAATGCTTCTGCAACACCGGTAGAGCCACCTATATTTGAATAATATTCTTCTGCCGTTATTTGCTTCGTATTTTCTTGTCCCGTAGACTCAACAATACCTGGAACTACCATACCATCACGCCCTTCTAACGTTCTTTTTGAATTTCCTGCATAACAAGCATAATTATCTGTCATAGAAATAAAATTACCACCATAACGAATATCAACCAAAGCATTGAAAGAAATATCTTTCCATTGTAAAGAAGTACCTATGGAACCAGTCCATTTTGGAAGCATATTACCGATAATTTTATCTGTCTCTTTAATTGGGAAACCATTATCATCAATTAAAATACGGCCGTTGGCATCACGCTTAAAAGCATTATTAGCAACAATATCACCAAATTTTCCACCTTCTTCAACCACAACAGATGCAATACGAGTTGATCCCAATGTATAACGTTTCACCGATTCATTCAGTTCTATACATTCAGTGCGATTCAATCCCCAATTCAGGTTTACACTCCATTCCCAATCTTTCGTTCTGACAGGAGTACCGGAAACCATTAATTCATATCCATAGCTTCTCATTTTACCTGCATTAATCATCTTTGATGTATATCCAGAAGTAACAGGAACATTGATTGATAAAATCTGATTAATAGTAGATGAATTATAATAAGTAAAATCTACGCCAAAACGATTCTTAAACATACGAAAATCAAAACCGACTTCATAAGAATTCGTCTCTTCTGGTTTCAAATCGCGAAGGGGATAAGTATCAGGTAATTTCATCTCCAATACAGAACCTCCATTTACCATACTGCTAAAGGAACTATATACATAATCTAATCGATACGGATTTGTATCATTACCAACCTTTGCCCAAGAAGCACGAACTTTCAAATAGTCAATAACACTTGGAAGTTTCACCATTTCAGATATAATGCCACTTAAACTAACCGAAGGATAGAAGTAAGACCAATTGGAAGAAGGCAATGTAGAAGACCAATCATTTCGACCTGTTACATCCAAATATATCATACTTTTATATCCTACATTTACATTACCAAACACAGATTGTATTTCTTTTTTAGAATAACTCTCAGATGCCAATCTTCTATCGCCATTGCTCATATATACAAAATTAGGAATCTGGAAACTTCCTGCATCTCCAACCAGTCCTTCATAAGTAGTATTATATACAGAGGTTCCCAAATTAGCTGTCACTGAAAACTGATTAAAAGTTTTATTAAAGTTTAATATTAAATCAGCATTGAATTCCTGGTTCGAAGATTGAACATGAGCATATTGAGAAGTCGCATTGGAACCATCACTTGGCACTATAAAATATTTTGTGTAAATAGAAATA
>UMDC01035349.1_pt1 | contig 53585 bp, 43 predicted proteins | sample 1964391 | NCBI WGS metagenome assembly UMDC01 (sample SAMEA4835984, study PRJEB28245) | human gut metagenome | biome: gut microbiome; material: fecal sample | place: Denmark | collected 2008 | reverse complement strand
TCATATTTTCAAAAAATGAGTTTTGACACACCCTCCTTTTTTTATTTATTCTTCTAATCAGACAATCTATTTTGCAAAAAACATAACAATCTGTTACTAAAAACAAGATAAGAATATATCAACTTTTCCGAAAAAATTATTTTTTTAGTAAATGACAAAAAGAATGACTACCTTTGCAAACTGAAATACAATCTGATAATTAATAAGGAAATATATAAGTTTTATGGCATTACAATGTGGCATTGTCGGTTTGCCCAATGTAGGAAAATCGACTCTTTTCAACTGTTTATCGAATGCAAAGGCTCAAGCAGCCAACTTCCCTTTCTGTACAATAGAACCTAACGTTGGTGTAATCACTGTTCCAGATGAACGTCTTAACAAATTGGCAGAATTGGTTATCCCCGACCGTATAGTACCTACAACTGTAGAAATTGTAGACATCGCAGGTCTGGTAAAAGGAGCCAGCAAAGGTGAAGGATTAGGAAATAAATTCTTGGCAAATATCCGTGAAACAGACGCAATTCTTCATGTACTGCGTTGTTTTGATGATGAAAATGTTACCCATGTCGACGGTAGTGTAGATCCTGTACGCGACAAAGAAATCATTGATACAGAGCTTCAGCTGAAGGACCTCGAAACAATAGAAAGCCGTATTCAAAAAGTACAGAAACAAGCCCAGACCGGAGGCGACAAAGTAGCTAAGCAAACTTATGAAGTACTGGTTCGCTACCGTGAAGCATTATTACAGGGAAAATCAGCACGTACCGTGCAGTTCGAAACTAAAGATGAACAAAAGATCGCTCATGAACTTTTCCTGCTTACTTCAAAGCCTGTAATGTACGTATGTAATGTAGATGAAGCCAGTGCTGTAAATGGTAACAAATATGTAGAGCAAGTACGCGAAGCTGTCAAAGAAGAGGGAGCAGAAATATTAATTGTTGCAGCCAAGACAGAAGCCGACATTGCAGAACTTGAAACATACGAAGACCGTCAGATGTTCCTTCAGGAAGTGGGACTGGAAGAATCGGGAGTCAGTCGTCTGATTCGTTCAGCCTATAAGCTGCTGAATCTGGAAACCTATTTCACTGCTGGAAAGATGGAAGTCCGCGCATGGACATTCCATAAAGGATGGAAGGCTCCTCAATGTGCCGGAGTTATTCATACTGACTTCGAGAAAGGATTTATCCGTGCAGAAGTCATCAAGTACGACGACTTTATCAAATACGGTTCGGAAGCAGCTGTACGCGAGGCTGGTAAACTGAATGTAGAAGGAAAAGACTATATCGTAGAAGACGGAGACATCATGCATTTCCGCTTTAACGTATAATATACCATTTTAGAAAATCGGCCGCTCATCAGCGACCGATTTCTTTTTTTAATCCTAAAACAAAAAACCATGAACTATCTTATTATAGGTACTGGCGGCGTAGGAGGAAGTATCGCCGGATTTCTTGCTCTGGCAGGAAAAGAAGTCACATGCATTGCACGGGGAAAACACCTCGAGAATATCCGTAATTATGGGCTGCATCTGAAATCAGATTTGAAAGGCGAACACTATCTGAAAGTAAACGCCTGTACAGCAGAAGAATACCAAGGGAAAGCAGATGTGATATTTGTCTGTGTAAAAGGATATTCCATCGACTCTGTCAAGGAGGTAATAGAACGTGCTTCAGCACCTCATACACTGGTTATTCCTATTTTAAATGTTTATGGTACAGGACCACGTATTGGTCGTTTGACACCTGAAGTAACTGTTCTCGATGGCTGTATCTACATCGTAGGATTTGTTTCAGGTGAAGGCGAAATCACTCAGATGGGAAGCATTTTCCGGCTGGTATTCGGAGCACGTCCGGAGCAGGGAGTTTCTCAGGAACGTATTGAAGCAATTGCAGAGGATGTCAGAAGTTGCGGTATCAAAGTCGATGTTTCCGATGATATCAACCGCGACACATTTATCAAATGGGCATTTATTTCGGCAATGGCATGTACTGGAGCATATCACGATGTACCAATGGGAGAAGTACAACACGAAGGTGAAGTACGAGATACATTTATCGGACTTTCCAGAGAAAGTGCAGAAATCGGACACAAGATGGGAATTTCTTATCCGGAAGATCCTGTTTCTTACAATTTGAAAGTAATAGATAAGCTCGACCCGCACAGTACAGCATCCATGCAAAAAGACCTTGCCCGAGGACATGCGTCGGAGATACAAGGTATGTTGTTCGATATGATTGATTTGGGTGAGCGTTTGGGAATATCTATGCCTACCTATCAAAAAGTAGCTCAAAAATTCAAGAATAAATGAAACATATAGTAGATATTGAAACCTGGGAACGGAAAGACAACTATAACTTTTTCCGTGGATTTGCGAATTCATGGATTGCTATCACCAGTGAAGTAGACTGTACTGAAGCTTACAACCACGCCAAAGCCAACGGAAAATCATTTTTTCTGTATTATCTTTATGCCATATTGCGCGCTGCCAACGAGATAAAAGAGTTCCGTTATCGCTGGGATAAAAACGGACAAGTAGTCTATCATGATACAGTGGATGTCATTTCCCCTATTGCTGTACCCGGCAAAACATTTTATACGGTACGCATCCCTTATCATGTTGATTTCGAAGCATTTTATACCGAAGCCAGACACATTGTCACATCTATTCCTGAAGATGGTGATCCATACGGAACTGATAAAAGCATTTATAAACAAGGAGATTTTGATGTAATCCTGCTAAGTGCCACTCCAAAACTATATTTCACTTCGATAACCTACACCCAACAGGAAGTAGGACATCCGCTGGATTATCCGCTGATGAATGCCGGTAAGGCCATCATACGCGAAGGCAAGCGTATCATGCCTATTGCACTGACTGTAAGTCATGCTTTTACAGACGGAGCACATATTTCACTTTTCTTTGAGAAAGTAGAACAATACCTCAAGGAAATCTGCAAATAATCATACACAAAAAACTACGGGACTTCATCCTATTCAGAACCAGCCTGAATCAATCATTCAGCAGTTCTTTCCGATTGGATGCAGTCCCGCAGATTATCAGTATTATTCACATTTCAAATAATCACAAAGCTTCTGTGTAGCCCTTGCCCGATGGCTGATTTTATTCTTTTCTTCATTGCCCATCTCGGCAAATGTTTCAGTATAACCTTCGGGGACAAAAACAGGATCATAGCCAAATCCTGAACAACCGCGTTTTTTTTCGATTATTTCGCCTTTTACAACTCCTTCGAAGAGATGCTCCGTTCCACCCTCGATCAGGCAAATAGCCGTACGGAATTGCGCTTTACGGTTGGTCTTTCCTTCCAGCTCTACAAGCAGTTTTTTCATATTAGCTTCCGAATCATGTCCTTCTCCTCCAGCATATCGGGCTGAATAGACTCCCGGAGCCCCTCCCAGGGCCTCAACCTCCAGACCCGTATCGTCGGCAAAACAATCCAGACCATAGTTTTTATAAATATATTCAGCTTTCAGAGCAGCATTTCCCTCCAGCGTATCAGCCGTTTCCGGAATATCTGCCTCACAATGGATATCCTTCAGACTCAGCACCTCTACCCTATCTCCTAATATGGCACGTATCTCATCCAACTTGTGTGCATTATTCGTTGCAAAAACCAGTTTCTTTTTCATAATCAATTTTATCTATCATATTTCTTCACAAAGATACACATACTCAAGCAACCATCCTCTACTTTCCGTCTGCTATTTCGCTGCAAAAACAGTCTTCCTCATTATAAAAAAGTCCGGCTTCTTTACAGAAACCGGACTTCCACACATAGTCAGCCTATATTAATTCAAAATAATTTCGTCTACAAATAAGTATCCCGGATTACCTTTTCCACCATGCCATGCTGGAATACTCTTTTCCGACAAAGCTTTTACTTTGACATAACGTGTCTTTACCGGAGTAAAGTTCAAGGTATGTACGTAAATCTGGTTCGGATCAGTTTCCTTCATTGCCGGATAAGACTCTGAAGCAACCTGTTTGAATGCCTTATTATCATCCGAAACCTCAACAGAAATACCTCTGGCATCGAATATCCAGTCACCTTTTTCTACACAGGCACGCAATGTCATCGAACTGATTTCTGTTGCTTCTTTCAAATCGATAACTGCCTCCATATCATTCTTATAAAACGCAATCCAATGACCAGTCTTATAATTGCGGTTACCAGTCATACCATCTACCAAGGTAGGCGCCCCATTAAATTCATATGCTTTATTAATGGGCTGAAGCATAGAAATAGGTTTGGCAGTCGATTTACTGAAAGAAATAGTATCACAAGTAATACGTGAATTGCCTTCCGGACGCACTGCTGTCATACGTAATACACAAGCCTGGTCAATTGACAGTCCATCTTCATATTTCAAAGAGGCTGCTGTCGGTTCTGTTCCGTCGAGTGTATAGTATATCGGAGCATTGTCAACGGTATATGCACTGACATCCAACTTACCTGTTTCCTGATTTGGAGCAATATTGACTTTCACATCCAAAATATGAGTAGCATAGTTCCAGCCCTTCAGCTTGTAAATATCCATCAGGCGCACTGTACGCTTCAAGAATCCCTCGTAATCTTTCTTCTTATCAGGAGCACTCCACTGAGTTTCGCAAAGAGCAGCCATACGTGGCAATACCATATACTGTGCCTGTGCAAAAGTAGGAATATATTCTGTCCACAGATTAGCCTGTACACCGGTAATGTATTTCTGTTCTTCCGGAGTCAAGGCAGACGGCATTGGCTCGTAGCTATATACTCTTTCCATAGGCAAATAACCTCCGATAGCCAACGGTTCTGTTTCTGTATCCTTAGCCTGATAATAGTCAAAATACAAGTATGTATTCGGAGTCATGATAACATTATGCTTCTGGCGTGCAGCCTCAATACCTCCGGATTCACCTCTCCATGACATAACAGTTGCATTAGGAGCCAGACCACCTTCCAAAATTTCGTCCCATCCGATAATGTTACGTCCATGTTCATTCAAGAACTTTTCTGCTTCTCTTATCACATAACTTTGCAGGTATTCTTCTTTTGAATGTTTGCTGTCGCCTTTGATACCCAAAGCCTTGATTCTAGCCTGACATTTCGGACAAGTTTTCCATTTATCTTTCGGACATTCATCTCCACCTACATGAATATATTCTGACGGGAAGATTTCAATAATTTCAGCCAGCACATCCTTAATAAACTGAATTGTTTTGTCATTTCCGGCACATAGTACATTATCAGAAACTCCCCACATACGCCAAACTTCATACGGACCACCTGTACATCCTAGTTCCGGATAAGCAGCCAATGCAGCCTGCATATGCCCCGGAAGGTCTATTTCAGGAATAACGGTTATATAGCGTTCTGCAGCATAAGCAACAATCTCTTTGGCTTGTTCCTGAGTATAGAAACCACCGTAAGGCTTTCCATCGTATTTTCCCGAGTTACGTCCTATAACAGTTTCACTACGTTTTGAACCGATTTCTGTCAGTTTCGGATATTTCTTTATTTCGATACGCCAGCCTTGATCTTCAGAAAGATGCCAGTGTAAACGGTTGATATTATGCAGTGCAAGCATATCAATATACGTTTTGATTTCATCCATCGTAAACATATGACGGCCAACATCAAGCATCATTCCGCGATAGCTGAAACGCGGTGTATCGTTTATTTCTACAGCAGGAAGTTCGATTGCACCACCTCCTTCATGAACAGAAACAGATTTACGCAATGTCTGGATTCCATAAAATACACCAGCTTCTGAAGGAGCCTCAATGACAACCTTTCCTCCGTCGACAGTCAGATGGTAAGCCTCTGGAGAAGTTGCCTCCAGTCCTAATTTCAATACGATTCCGCTTTCTTTATCACCCTCCTGTACTTTCAGTTCAATACCGGTCTGTTCTTTAATAAAAGAAGCCAAAAATTCGGCATTTTTCTTCATTTTTTCATTACCGGCAGTGTAATAAATAGTATCTCCACTCTTCAGCAAAAATCCACTTTGTTGAGGTGTGGTAATTTCAAGAGGCATAGGCACAATCTGATAATCAGCGACAGCTGTTGGCTTATCCGTACACGATGTAATCATCATTCCGGCAAACGCCAGCCCCAGACAGTTAAATTTCGAAAATGGTTTCATGATAATAATATTAAAGTTAGTAATTAGAATGACACAATATCGCTCAATTGATGCAAGCTTACGGAAATATCTTCCAAAGGTGTTCCGTCAGCCGAGGTAACCAAAATCTTCTTAGGTACTCCAGGCAGCAGGTCGAAGAAATTATCAGAGAAACGTACTCCCTGAACAGGTATTTCTACAAATACATCACGAGCCAGTTGTTTGGATTTTAATGTCAGCTCATAAGCTCCATCTTTCTTTCGTATCTTACAGCTTATTTCAGGATGGGGCAAATGTTGCTTTTTGGCAAACACCGGATAATATACTTCGTCTGAAAGTACCCTCCGGTCAACATCACTACGTAAAGTCATATGTATAAATGAAGTAGTCGTATCACAAGCTGCGAATGCTTTATTCCAGTCTTCTTCATAAAAAACAGCAGAAGCATTAGCTGGCAACGTACCTTCTACCTGATGCCTGCGATATACTTTTCCATTAAAATCCATAAGTTCTATCTGCAATATTGCTTTTTCGCTCTTCAATACATCCGAAAGCACATAATAGCGCAGTTTATCACCTTCACGAATTGCATCTATCAATACCGGAGCAAAAGCCCGGCGAGTCTGGTAATGCATAGCCTTCCAGTTTCCATAATAATCGATGCCCGACCATGACACAACCGGCCAGCTGTCATTTAGTTGCCAGAGCAAACTACCCATACAATAAGGTCGGTTTCTGCGATGTGCCTCCATTCCGTGACGCATTCCATGTCCCTGCAGAACAAGTCCCATATAAACCAGGTCCTCAAACTTTTCCGGAACATGATAATAAATGTCCATTGTTTTCTTAATCAGGAAATTGCCAATCGTACTTTTCTGATGGGCATTCATAACCGCTGACTCCAGATCGTAGTCTGCCGGCGAAGCAAATGTACGTATCGTCTTCATCTGCGGAAAAGACTGAAAACCAAACTCACTCATAAAACGCGGAATCTCTGTATCCAGCGTTTCAAAAGGTTTCTGTCCATACCAAGTTCCCCAATTATGACTATCGCCGATCTTCCAGCTTTCAGGCCGTCCCCAATTGGCTTCATAAGGCGATCCTTCCAGATAAAAGCGTCCCGGATCGAACTCCTTTACTTTCTCGGGCAAAAGCCGGCGGAACAATACGTCATATCCATCCAACATTTGCTGATATATCTCAGGAGCATATTTTTTCTTCCAGCCCCAATAACGCAAGCCCTCATATATTTCATTATTACCACACCACATTGCCAAAGAAGCATGATTCCGTAAACGCTTGATATTATATACTGCTTCTTCCGAAACTCGCTTCAAAAAAGCCGGATCATGCGGATAAGGTGTACAAGCAAACATAAAATCCTGCCAGACAAGAATACCTCTTTTATCAGCTTCCTCAAAAAAGGCATCGTCTTCATAGATTCCCCCACCCCATACGCGTATCATATTCATATGCGCAGCCTGTACATCATCCAGCAGGCGAACGTATCGTTCACGGGTTACACGTGGCAGAAGAGCGTCTGAAGGTATCAGATTAGTACCTTTGGCAAACATCGGAATGCCATTCACTTCAAAATAGAAACTCATTCCTAAGATATCCTTTTCATGGACAACACGCACCGTTCGCAATCCGATCTGGTGTTGTTTTTTTGCAACAAGCTTACCATCTACACATACCGATACTTCAAATGCATATAAGGCAGCTTCTCCCCACCCATTAGGCATCCAAAGATGCGGAGAATCAATCGATAAAGGCAGTGACAAATTATTCACACCTGGCTGTAACCGGACAGTCTTTTCTACACTTCCAGCCTGTTCATTCCGATAAGCACAAGTCACTTTTATCTGAGCTTCCTGAACCGTTCCGGTAATATTGTTTACTTCCAGGCGGTTGTCTATTTCTGCACGTTCGGAAGTAACCGACTTCTGATGTACAAAATAATCTTCTACTACAGCCTTGTTGGTAAATTCCAGATATACAGGTCGCCAGATGCCACAAGTAACCATTCGGATTCCCCAGTCCCATCCATAGGAATAAGGGGCTTTACGGGTAAACACACTCAGTTTCTGTGGATAATGGTCGTTAGCAGCAGGATAATCAAAACCATTGGTTTCCCATTGAGGAATTACCTCACGGATTGGGGAACGAAAACGTACAAGCAGTTTGTTTTCTCCTTTTCTTAAATTTCGCTTGACAGGAATACGATATCCGACAAACATGTTATCGGTTCTTTGTAATAATGCACCATTCAGGAATATATCCGCATAAGTATCAAGTCCTTCAAATACCAAAAAGATTTCCTCATGTGCCGATTGTTCTTCTGTTAATACAAAAGACGTACGATACAACCAGTCTTCATTCTCAACCCATTGTATTTCTTTTTCATTCATCCCATAAAAAGGATCGGGTAACTTATCGTGAGCTATCAAATCCTGATGTACTGTGCCCGGAACCTGTGCAGCAAGCCATTCGTGGCTTCCATACTTGGAAAACTCCCAGTTAGTATGAAGAAAGAGATTCTGAGCTAACGCATTGCCCCATACAGAAGTGCCAAAAGATAAAAAACTAGCTAAAAACATCATCGGAATAACTTTCCACATGCATCTCATATTACAGATTTAAGAATTATACCACTAATATGGTACAAAATAAAATAAGTTTTTCCGATAATACAAATTAAACGGAAAAACCTATTCTATTTTAAATATATCTTAGAGAAATATTTACTTTTACTTTCGTTTATTTTACTTTCAGCTTGTCGAATCCTTCTCCATACACGCCTACTACATTGCTTTGGGAAATAAACGCATCAGGATCAATATCCTTCACCAGACGGAAGATATCAAGTGATTCGCCTTTTCTTGCCAATACAACAATAACTTTTATATCTTGTTTACTGTACCAGCCCTGTCCATCAAGAAGAGTTACTCCACGGTCTATCTTGGTAGAAATACCTTCCGCAATCTGTTCATATTTCCGTGAGAATATCAGGAACTGAACCGACTGACGAGTACTGTTTATTACATAGTCGATAACTATGCTCATAATGAACAAAACACAGAAGCCAAACAAAACTCTCTTCCAGTCATGAAAGATAAAATAGCACGACGAAATGATTACAATATCGCAATACATCATCATACGTCCCAAAGTAACATCCTTGTACTTGTTGATAATCCATGCGATAATATCAGTACCTCCCGTACTACCGTTATTACAAAATACAATGCCTATTCCAAAGCCCAGTAATCCGGCTCCTATTACACAAGCCATAAACTCTTGTCCCGGGCCAAGCAGTTGCGGAAGATTTCCGTCACTGCTCCTGAACAGAACCTGAAACCACCAAAGCAGGAAAGTCAGCATGAAAATAGCATATATCGTCTTTACACTGAACTTTGGTCCCAGAATCTTCAAGGCAAACCCCAGAAAAACAGCATTAATCACAAAGTAAGAAACCTGAATTTCTACTCCTGTAGCATAATAAATAATAGCGGCAATACCACTGACTCCTCCTGTCGTGATCTGATAAGGAAGCAGAAAAGCTACCCATCCCAGTGCATAACATATCAGTCCGAAAGTAATGGCAAGGTAGTCTTTCGACTCCCTGCCAATTTTTTTCTTCAGAATCGTTTCCATAAAACGACTGCTATTAAAGTACAATATTTACAATCTTCTTCGGAACAATAATGACCTTTTTAGGAGTCTTTCCTTCAATCCATTTTTGAGATTGTTCGTCAGCCATTACAGCAGCTTGTATCGTGTCATTATCTGCATCTGCAGGGAACTCCATAGTGAAACGAGCCTTTCCATTGAAAGAAATGGTATATTTTACACTATCTTCTTTCAGATATTCTTCATTAAATGCCGGCCATTGTGCATCACAAACAGATGTTGTATTGCCCAAAGCTTCCCACAACTCTTCTGCCAGATGAGGAGCAAATGGAGCAATGATGACAATCAAGTCGCTCAACATGGCCTTGTTACGGCACTTCAGTGAAGTCAGTTCATTCACACAAATCATGAATGCACTGATAGAAGTATTGTAAGAGAAGGTTTCGATATCACCAGTTACTTTCTTAATCAACTTATGAACAGCCTTCAACTCTTCTTTAGTCGGTTCTCCTTCTGCCGGCATAAAGTTGCCCTGACGGTCGTAGAACAAGTTCCAGAGTTTCTTCAAGAAACGGTGAACACCATCGATTCCGTTTGTATCCCATGGTTTAGACTGCTCTACCGGTCCGAGGAACATTTCGTACATACGCAGTGTATCAGCTCCGTATTTCTCTACAATCATATCCGGATTCACTACGTTATACATCGATTTACTCATCTTTTCTACAGCCCATCCACAGATATACTTGCCGTCTTCCAAAATAAATTCGGCATTGTTGTATTCTGGACGCCAGTTCTTGAAAGCTTCTACATCCAATACGTCATTTGAAACGATATTAACATCTACATGAAGCGGAGTCACATCGTACTGATCTTTCAAGCCCAATGAAACGAATGTGTTAGTATCCTTGATACGGTAAACGAAATTGCTTCGTCCCTGAATCATACCCTGATTAACAAGTTTCTGGAATGGTTCCTCTTTAACACTTACACCCAGATCGAACAGGAACTTGTTCCAGAAACGAGAATAAATCAAGTGTCCGGTAGCATGTTCTGTACCACCTACGTACAAATCAACATTCTGCCAGTAATGGTCGGCTTTCTCAGAAACCAGTGCCTGATCATTGTGCGGATCCATGTAACGCAAATAATAAGCCGATGAACCAGCAAATCCCGGCATGGTATTCAGTTCAAGTGGGAAAACGGTTACGTTATCTATTTTAGAATTTTCTACGACTTCACCTTTAACCACATCCCATGCCCACTTAGTAGCATGTCCCAATGGAGGTTCTCCGGTTTCCGTAGGCAAGAACTTATCTACCTCAGGAAGTTCCAGTGGCAACTTGCTCTCATCAATCATATAAGGCATACCATCCTTGTAATAAACCGGGAACGGTTCACCCCAATAACGCTGACGAGAGAAAATAGCGTCACGCAAACGATAGTTTACTTTTACACGACCCAACTGATGCTCCTTCACATATTTTTTGGTTGTGGCAATAGCTTCTTTGATAGTCAGTCCGTTCAGGTTCAAGTCGCAATACGGAGTAGCTCCTGCTTTCGGAGAATTACATACGATACCTTCTTTAGCATCGAAGCTTTCTTCCGACACATCACATCCTTCTACCAATGGAACGATAGGCAAGTTGAAGTGTTTTGCAAAAGCATAGTCACGACTATCGTGAGCCGGAACAGCCATAATGGCTCCTGTACCATATCCAGCCAATACATAGTCGCTGATCCATACCGGAACAGATTCACCAGTAAACGGATTCACTGCATATGAACCACTGAATACACCGGTAACACGGCGATCGGCGATACGTTCACGTTCGGTACGCTTCTTCGTACGGTCCAGATAAGTTTCCACTTCTGCTTTCTGTGCCTCAGTTGTCAGTACAGGAACCAGTTCACTTTCAGGAGCCAGTACCATGAAAGTAACACCAAACATAGTATCAGCACGAGTAGTAAAGATGGTAAATTCCAAATCGCTGTCTTTTACCTTGAAACGTACCTCTGCACCTTCCGAACGACCAATCCAGTTACGCTGTGTTTCTTTCAGAGAATCAGTCCAATCTACAGTTTCCAGTCCGTCGAGCAAGCGCTGAGCATATGCTGACACACGCAGACACCACTGACGCATCTTCTTCTGCACCACCGGATAACCACCACGTTCAGATACGCCGTCCACTACTTCATCGTTAGCAAGTACAGTACCCAGTTGCGGACACCAGTTAACCATAGTTTCACCCAAATAAGCGATACGGTAGTTCATCAGCACTTCCTGCTGTTCCTTTTCGCTCTTTGCTTTCCATTCTTCTGCTGTAAAGCTCAGTTCCTCACTACAAGCTACATCCAGTCCTTCTGTTCCTTCCTCCTCGAAATGCTTGATCAGTTCACTGATAGGTTCAGCTTTTCCACAAGTATTGCAATAATAGCTGTTGAACATTTTCTGGAAAGCCCATTGAGTCCAGTGATAATAACCAGGCTCACAAGTACGAACTTCACGGTCCCAGTCGAATGAAAAACCGATTTTATCCAACTGCTGGCGGTAACGGTTAATATTGTTTACGGTAGTGATAGCCGGATGCTGACCGGTCTGAATTGCATATTGTTCAGCAGGCAAACCATAAGCATCGTATCCCATCGGATTCAATACATTATAGCCCTGCAAGCGTTTGTAACGAGCATAAATATCACTGGCAATGTAGCCCAGCGGGTGACCAACATGAAGTCCTGCTCCCGACGGATAAGGGAACATGTTCAGTACATAGAACTTCTTTTTCGATTCGTCTTCGACAACCTTGTAGGTTTTGTTGTCTACCCACTTTTGCTGCCATTTTTTCTCGATCTCTCTGAAATTATATTCCATAGTGATGTTATATATTTGATTTTTACTATTTCCCACAATATCGTGCAAAGATAGTAAGACTTCGGGAATAAAACCGATTTTTCCGCTAACAAATATCCGACCAATCCGTTATCTTGCAGCCTATTAACTCATACTCCTTCCCTAGTTGACATTCCTGTCGCTTTTTCCCCATTGCTCAACAGCTAATTATACTGCATCTTTTCACACTAATACTTATCAGGTTTTTAACGGAATAATCAACTATTACTAACAGGTTGTTAACACCTGTTGAAACAATAACTAAAATTCTATTTATCAGAAATACATACCTGTCAAATTCCCCATATAGAACAAGGATTTTAACAGAGATATTCACACTTATTTTATACCCCTGTTTATATACAAATACACTTTTCAACAAGCTTATCAAAAGAGTTTTTCCCAACAGCAGCTACACCCAAAAAGAAAATTCCCCTCTGAGCTTTCCGTTTTTCTGTAAAGCAGAAACAATAACGGAGCCCAGAGGGGAATCGATATCAGATAAATTAAAAAGTTACTTTTCGAAGTCAGCCCAGTTAGTCAGACGCATATCACCCTGTTTGATGAAAACCTGATGCATACCCAACGCCGCCGACAAACTGTGGCAAGTCTGTCCCTTGGTAGAAATCTTCAGATAATCCCACAACAGTTGTTTGTAGTCCGGATGTGCGCAGTTTTCAATTACAGCCTGTGCACGTTCCATCGGACTCTTTCCACGTAAATCAGCAATACCCTGTTCGGTGATAATCACATTTACAGAGTGTTCACTATGATCGAGGTGAGAAACCATCGGCACGATTGAACTGATACATCCTCCTTTTGCCGTCGACGGACAAGAGAAGATAGAGATATAAGCACTGCGGGTAAAGTCGCCCGAACCACCAATACCATTCATCATCTTCGTACCGCAGATATGAGTTGAGTTTACATTTCCGTAAATATCCGCTTCGATGGCTGTATTCATTGAAATGACACCGATACGACGAACAACTTCCGGACAGTTAGATATTTCCGACGGACGAAGTACAAGCTTGTGACGGAAGAAATCCATATTATCATAAATATCTTGCAGACAGTCGTTTGTAACACTGAGTGAACAAGTACTTCCAAACTTGATTCTACCCTCTTTAATCAATTTGATGACTGAGTTCTGAATAACCTCCGTATACATTTCGAACGGTGGAATACTGGAATCCTTACCTAATGCACTGAGTACAGCATTAGCAATGTTTCCCACTCCCGACTGCAACGGAAGGAAAGTAGACGGAATGATTCCTCGGCGCATATCTGCTGCAAGGAAGTCAGCTACATTCTGACCAATTTTATCCGTAATAGGATCCGGCTCATGGAATCCTCTCGCTTCATCAGGCAGATTCACTTCTACCACTCCTACTATCTTTTCCGGACTTACCTGAATATAAGGCAATCCGATACGGTCGCTTGGACGTACAATAGGAATCGGACGACGATAAGGAGGGCGTTCCATTTCATACAAATCGTGCACACCTATCAGGCTTTTGCTGTGCGCAGCATTAAGCTCTACTATCACCCGGTCGGCAAGACGAGCAATTGTCGGAGTAATTCCCACACCTGCAGTCAGATAGATCCGTCCGTCTTCTGTAATTTCACAGGCTTCGATGATAGCTGTAGTTACATGACCTAAAAAACCGGAACGCAAACGCTGGGCAACCTGAGAAAGATGTATATCCGTATAATTGATTTCACCGGCATTGACTGCTTTGCGGAAGTCAGTATTCGTGGTATATGGAGCACGGAAGTGAATGGCATGAGCACGAGTCAGCACTCCGTCGCAAGAATCTCCGGTAGAAGCTCCCGTAATAATACCTACCTGAAAGTGTTCTCCCCTGGCGTGTTTTTCTTCAGCCTGCCTCGCAAGCTCTGCAGTTACGGCTTTCGGACTTCCTGCCGGCGTAAACCCGCTCAGGGCAATTATCTCTCCATCTTTTATCAAGCTGGCAGCTTCGGCTGCGGTCATAAAATTATAAGTCATGGTATTAGGTGTTTTTATAATTATTAGTATTAAACTTACAAAATCTGCTTATTAGTATTTACGGTTAAAAATCTCGGAATAAATAAATGCACGCCTTGCGTCCGCAGGTGTCTTCAACCGGACAGTTCTACCCGACTCAGGCTGTTGGGCAGTAGTTAGTGCATCCTTCTGAGGCGCTTCTTCCGATAACTTCCGATGCTTTCTCCCCTCTCCTTTTCTTTTCTTATTAAGCTTATTATCAACACTTTGCTCAACGCATTCATTTTGCTGACCAGCCATGACAATATCCGGCTCTACATGGACTGTTGCCGGCTTAACCATCTTCTTACGGGAGGGTTTGTTCCTTTTCTTTTCCTTTTTGGCATAATTCTGATAAGCGACGAAAGCAATAGCTGCCACTATAACAAATATTTTTATCACTTCGTCCATAGTCTGCCAAAATGTTAAGGATTTGCCCAAAGATACTAATAAATATAACACATTCATGGATTTTAGGGAAGAAACTCATATCTTTGCAAATGAATTTATTAAATAATAACATAACATTATGACAAAAGAAGCTACGGGAGCGGACTTTAAATCCGCAACCGAACTGGAAACCAAAAAACTGTTTATCGAAACCTACGGCTGTCAGATGAATGTTGCGGATAGCGAAGTCATCGCATCTATCATGCAAATGGCAGGATACAGTCCGTGTGAAAGCCTTGATGAAGCTGATGCCGTATTTATGAACACTTGTTCTATCCGTGACAATGCCGAGCAGAAAATCCTGAACCGGCTGGAGTTCTTCCATTCTCTGAGAAAGAAGCGCAAGCACCTGATTGTCGGAGTATTGGGATGTATGGCAGAACGTGTAAAAAACGATCTGATAGAAAATCACCACGTCGACCTGGTAGCAGGACCGGATGCTTATCTCACATTGCCCGATTTGATCGGCGCAGTTGAGGCAGGAGAGAAGGCCATCAATGTAGAGCTTTCTACAACTGAAACTTATCGCGATGTCATTCCGTCACGCATCTGTGGAAATCACATTTCCGGATTCGTATCTATCATGCGCGGCTGCAACAATTTCTGTCACTATTGCATTGTGCCTTACACTCGCGGACGCGAAAGAAGCCGTGATGTGGAAAGCATTCTGAACGAAGTGCACGATTTACAGCAGAAAGGGTATAAGGAAGTAACGCTGTTAGGCCAGAACGTCAATTCTTATCGCTTCGAGCGGGAAGGAGAGGTCGTAACATTCCCGATGCTGTTACGTATCGTTGCCGAGGCTGTGCCCGAAATGCGTGTACGCTTTACTACTTCACATCCCAAAGACATGAGTGATGAAACACTGCATGTCATTGCTGAAGTACCTAACGTGTGCAAGCATATCCACCTGCCGGTACAGAGCGGAAGTTCGCGTATTCTGAAACTGATGAACCGCAAATATACGCGCGAATGGTACCTGGAAAGGGTAGAGGCCATCCGTCGCATCATTCCCGACTGTGGATTGAGTACTGATATCTTCTCCGGATTCCACTCCGAGACAGAAGAAGATCACCAGATGAGTCTTTCACTGATGCGTGAATGTGCATACGACTCAGCTTTCATGTTCAAATATTCCGAACGACCGGGAACATATGCTTCGAAACATCTGCCTGATGATGTTCCCGAAGAAGTTAAAATACGCCGGTTAAACGAAATGATTGAATTGCAGAACCAGTTATCTGCCGAAAGCAATGCCCGCGATGTAGGAAAGACATTCGAGGTACTGGTAGAAGGCGTATCAAAACGCTCCAAAGAACAGTTATTCGGACGTACCGAGCAGAACAAGGTAGTCGTATTCGACCGTGGCACACACCGTATCGGTGATCTTGTACGTGTGCGTATCACCGAATCCAGCTCTGCTACCCTGAAAGGTATCGAAGTAACCGAATAACCCCAGACAATAAAAACAAATTTCTTATTTATAATTCAAAATCCGAAAAGAAACAATGAAAAGAAGAATCACGCTCAGTTGGCTGCTCATGGCGTTAATCTGTCTGCCCATGTTCGCCCAAATGCAAGATCCGGTACGATTCAAGACCGAATGGAAAAACCTTTCGGCCAATGAGGCTGAAATTATTTTTACTGGTACGATGGACCAGGGCTGGCATGTTTATTCTACCGACCTGCAAGAAGGAGGTCCTACTTCTGCCACTTTCAACATCGACAAGATAGAAGGAGCAGAGCTGGTAGGAAAACTTACTCCGATAGAGAAAGAAATCAAACAGATGGACCCTATCTTCGAAATGGAAGTAAAATTCTTCGAAGGCACAGCTAAATTCTCACAGAAAGTTAAGCTCACTGGAGGTGACTATCTGATTACCGGATACCTGGAATTTGGTGCATGCAACGACCAGAACTGTCTGCCACCTACCAGCGTTGATTTTTCTTATAAAGGTACTGTAGTCGCAGCCGCTTCGGCAACAGCTGCACCTGCTAAAACAGAAGAAGCAGCTGCACCTGCCGAATCAACAGAAACAGTAGATTCTACAGCAGCCGTAACAACTGCCCCTCAGACGTTGCAGGAAGCTACCGATTATTGGAAACCGGTTATCAAAGAGCTGTCCAATTACGGAAGCACCGAAGAACAGGAATCACATTCCTGGATTTACATCTTCTTCACCGGTCTGGTAGGAGGTATTCTGGCACTGTTCACACCTTGTGTATGGCCAATTATTCCGATGACTGTCAGCTTCTTCCTGAAACGTACTAAGGACAAAAAGAAAGGTATTCGTGACGCATGGACCTATGGTGCATCTATCGTTGTGATCTATGTAGCGCTGGGACTAGCTATTACATTGATATTCGGAGCTAGTGCACTGAATGCATTGTCTACCAATGCCATCTTCAATATCCTGTTCTTCCTGATGCTGGTTATCTTTGCGGCTTCTTTCTTTGGAGCATTCGAGATCACCCTGCCCTCTAAGTGGAGCAACGCTGTCGACAGCAAGGCTGAAGCAACAACCGGTCTGCTGAGTATCTTCCTGATGGCATTCACTTTGTCATTGGTATCATTCTCTTGTACAGGTCCTATCATCGGCTTCCTGTTGGTAGAAGTTTCTACTACCGGTAGTGTTGTAGCGCCGGCTATCGGTATGTTAGGATTTGCCATTGCACTGGCTTTACCTTTCACACTGTTCGCTATGTTCCCGTCATGGCTGAAATCAATGCCGAAATCCGGAGGTTGGATGAACGTTATCAAGGTGGTACTGGGATTCCTGGAACTGGCATTTGCTTTGAAATTCCTGTCGGTAGCCGACCTTGCTTACGGCTGGAGACTGCTCGACCGTGAAACATTCCTTGCACTTTGGATCGTTATCTTTGCTCTGCTGGGTATGTACCTGCTGGGTAAGATCAAATTCCCTCACGACGACGACAACAATAAGGTAGGAGTAGGACGTTTCTTCCTGGCACTCATCTCACTGGCATTTGCCGTATATATGATTCCGGGACTTTGGGGAGCTCCTCTGAAAGCTGTCAGCGCATTTGCACCTCCTATGCAGACTCAGGATTTCAACTTATACAAGAATGAAGTACACGCCAAGTTTACCGACTTCGATGCCGGTATGGAATACGCTCGCCAGAACAACAAACCGGTCATGATAGACTTCACCGGATATGGTTGCGTAAACTGCCGTAAGATGGAACTTGCTGTATGGACTGACCCGAAAGTAAGTCAGATGCTGAACGACGACTACGTACTTATCACGCTGTATGTAGACGAAAAGACTAAGCTTCCAGAACCGATAAAGGTTACAGAAAACGGAACAGAACGTACTCTTCGTACAATAGGTGACAAGTGGAGCTACCTGCAACGTTCTAAGTTCGGAGCCAATGCACAGCCATTCTATGTATTGCTCGACAACGAAGGCATGCCTCTGAACAAGTCATATTCTTACGACGAAGACATTGCTAAATATGTAGACTTCCTCCAGACAGGATTGAAAAACTACAAAAAATAATTATCCTCAGGATAAATTAATAGGAAAGCTTCCGGAAAGTCATTCATTTGACCTCCGGAAGCTTTTTTTATTTTACGCCACAAGCAAAAATCACTGTTTTCAGTGACAAAGAATTCTTCCGGAATACCGTTTCTTTGTAAGATAAACGAACCTCAAACAATCCATATCATGAAAGTAAGATTCTTATATTTATTGTGCTTGCTGACGTGTATATTACCAGCTTGCTCAAGCGATGACAATGAACCGGTAGACGAACCTGTAACAATAACAGTAACAGGCGTAAGCGTTTCACCCGAAAGCATCAGTCTGGAATGTGGAGAAACAAAGCAGCTGACAGCCAAAATATCACCGGAAAATGCTACGGCAGGAGATATTACATGGACTTCATCCGATGAAGCAATAGCTACGGTATCATCCGATGGAACTGTAACCGGTATAAGCAAAGGAACGGCCACCGTTACAGCCACAGTAAGCGGAAAAAGCGGAACATGTGAGGTGACTGTTACCCAAGAAGTGCAGTCGGTAGAAATATCGCCTGCTACAGCAACCTTAACCAGCAAGGGAGAAACCATACAGCTCACCGCTACAGTCCTTCCAGAAGGGGCAGGAGAGGCCTCATGGACATCTTCCGACGAAGCAGTAGCCACAGTATCACCCGAAGGCATTGTAACAGCCATAGGCGAGGGGACAGCTACCATCACAGCTACAGTCGGAGAAAAAACAGCTACTTGTACAATCACTGTCAGTATCTCTATTGTAGATATCGAGGGTAACCAAGCTACATTCCATCTCGACGGAGCCAGCACTGCACAAGTATCACAAGCCATCAGTGAAGCGGCTCAGGCAGGTGTAACCCGTTTTATACTCACAGGAGATTCCGAAGCACTGGGACTATATGATGGAAATCCTTTCAGCGGCATCCAAATCGAATTACTCGACTTATCCGGAGTAACCGGATGGCAAGACCGGGATGCAGATGGCCTTCCTGAGTTGCCGGCAGAAAGCTTCAGACATACAGGCAGTTCCGATTTCTCCGGATTACAGGAAGTCATCCTGCCTCAGGAAATACAGCAACTGCAAGATTATGCTTTCTATAAATGCACCAACCTGACCAAAATCACCGCTCCGGGCGTAGTCAGAGTAAACAGCTTTGCTTTCCAAAGTTGCACCAAACTGGCAGAAGTAAGTATGCCTGAAGTTACTTACCTTGGTACCAATGCCTTTATGTCAACAGCCCTGCAAGTTGCAGACTTCCCCAAATTGCAAACCCTTGAGGGTAGTGTATTCTGGCTTTGTTCCAAACTGACAGAAGTCAATTTGCCGGAAGCAACGACAATCGGAAACGCGACACTGGTTTCACAAGGTAGTTCCCGTACAGGAATAAATACATTTGGCGACTGTTCACAGCTGGAAAAAGTATACTTGCCTAAAGCAACTACCATCGGAGATGATGCATTCAGCAACTGTAAGTCACTGAAAGAAATAGAGCTTCCGCAGGCAACAACTGTCGGAATCAAAGCCTTCTATAACTGTACCGCACTGACCAGCGTCAACCTGCCTCAGGCAACCGCTCTAGGTGATGATGTATTTACAGAATGTACAGCCTTAAATACAATCAAGCTGACCGCCGAAGGAAGCATTTCGGTACAAAATACAACATTCGGACCAGCCGATACCATCACAAAGAATGTCGACCTTACCCTGAATATCAATAAAAAAGGAGAAACATGGGATGAGTTCTGGCAAGAAGAAGAATGGAAAGACCATAAATGGAAAAGCATTTCCTTTATTGAATAAGCTTTAATCCTACCATAAACGAATGCAGGTTATCCGGACAGAAGTCTCCCAGATAACCTGCATTTTTCATATCATTCCAGACTCTGATACGTCTTTCGGATCTCATTCCACAAAAACGACCGCTCATACCTGCTCCCGATCAGCTCTCTCGACTTACCTGCCATTTCCATCCTTGCATGCTCATCAGTAAGCATAAACTTCATCGCCTTCAGCAAAGCCGATTCATCGTGAGAAGGAATAATCAGACCATTCACTCCATGACAGATAATCTCGTTGCATCCATTGATATCGGTTACGATACAAGGCAATCCCATAGCTCCCGCCTGAAGCACGACATTAGGAAAGCCCTCCCTGTAACTGGGAAAAACAAAAACATCCGAAGCAGCCAGATACGGTCGGATATCATTCTGCCATCCGGCAAAAGTTATTCTACTGTTCTCCAGAAGCATACGCTTTGTCTCTGGTAATACCGGATCCAGTTTTTCCTCAAAATCACCAACCAGAAGAAGCCTGCAAGCCGGGAAATCAGCTTCCAGTTGTTTGAATGCCCTGGCAAGTTCATTCATCCCCTTGTCACCGACAATTCTTCCCACAAAACAGAACGTCACACATCCTTTTTCCCGGATATCTTCAGCCTTTCTCATGACTTCCTCCGTCCGGTCAAAATACGACATATCAATTCCGTTGATATTCCCGTTTCCGACGATATGCAACTCCTTCCGGGTAATTCCAAACCGTATCAGATCATTCTTCACACCCTTACCTTCCGGATTAATAAACGTAGCACAGGCACACGTCAGCCTGTCCGTAGTCATCAGCAACTTCCGTTTCAGTCCCGTCGAAGTAGGGAAGACCAGTCCGGTAAACATATGCATTCTAACCGGCACCCTACACATCCAGGCTGCCAGCATTCCCAGCAGACCAGCTTTCGGAGTCAGCGTATGTACCATCCAAGGCTTTTCTTTCCGTATCAGCCGGACCAGAGCAAAAAGCGACTTCAAATCCTGAATAGGAGAGATGCGTCTTTCCATACGGACAGCAACCGTTCTTATCCCTTCTCTTTTCCCGACCTCTTCCAGTTCTTTTCCGGGTGATGAAACAGCTACCACCTCATACATTTCATTCAGCATCTTCAACTGTCCCTTCAGCAGTAAATCCAGCGAAACAGGTACAGTCGTTATTCTCAATACCTTCTTTTTCATAACAGTTTCTTTATTACCTTACATCTGTTGCCCACAGCCAATACTCCATCCGGAATATCTTTTGTAACCACAGAGCCAGCTCCGACAACACTCCATTTTCCGATTTTCACGCCGGGAATAATAGTAGTTCCCGCACCAATCCAGGCACCTTCCCCTACATGCACATTACCGCACAGCGTAGAATGAGGCGAAATATGAACAAAGTCTTCAATGATACATTCATGATCAACCGAAGCCCCCGTATTGATGATGCAATGCTTTCCTATATGTGCACAAGCCTGCACGATAGCTCCTTGCATTACTACAGTTCCGGCCTCAATGACAGCCGAATCCGAAATAATGGCCGAAGGATGAATGGCCATACCAAATTCCGCCTTTACCTTCTCTGCTATCAGTTTTCTTGTCCTGTTATTGCCAATACTGATAATCAGCGGAGAAATGTTATCCAGCTCTCCATTCACCACCTTAACTCCCATCACCTCTTTCAGGTCCTTATTATCATCTATCAGAGCCTCGATACATTTACCTTCAGCCCTCAGAATATCCATAATAACTTTGGCGTGTCCGCCAGCTCCATACAAAAACATATTTCCTCCTTTCAGTTGTTTCCGTTAAAAAACTCCGTAGTAGCCTGTCCCTCTTTTGTTATGCCTTCTCTCACCACCACCTTCTTCACTGTCAGCAAGATAATCTTCAGATCCAGCCAGAAAGAACAGTGATCCACATACCACACATCCAGTTCGAATTTCTTTTTCCAGCTAATTGCATTTCTGCCATGCACCTGTGCCCATCCCGTAATGCCCGGTCTCACGTCATGTCTTCTTGCCTGTTCTTTGCTATACAATGGCAGATACTGCGGCAGCAGCGGCCTCGGACCAATCAGAGCCATATCTCCCTTGAGTACATTGAACAGCTGAGGCAATTCGTCCAGTGAGGTCGACCGGATGAACTTTCCCGTCTTTGTCAGTCGTTGGGCATCCGGCAATAAATTTCCGTTTTCATCCCTTTCGTCGGTCATTGTCTTAAACTTCATAACCTTAAAGAGCCTGCCGTTTTTTCCCGGTCTGGTTTGTGTAAAAACCACCCCGGCACCTTTATTGGCAACAGCTAGTAAAACCGCTACAGCAGCCATCACCGGCGACAAAACCACTATGGCAACCATAGCCAGGCAGCAGTCAATCATTCTTTTGAAACAGTTTTTATACATTACTCCATCGTTTTTAAACACAGAAACAACTATTTACAGTGCAAAGTTATGACAAATATTTTTATTTCATCTCCATCAGTAAGCTAAATAAACCATTTTGAAAGCAGATTCACCCCATTATTCCGTTATCTCAGGCTTATATATATTAAAACACAGTAAAATCAAAAAACTTTTAATGTATTTTGTCAGAATCAGACTTGATAAAACCAAAATTTGATAGGAAATTCTATTAATTTTAGCCAAAAGGAATATATTATCTATCTTAACTTTTTTCAAAAAAAATTTAAATACAAAGCCTATCTTTTCAAAAAAATTATTACATTTGCCCCATAAAGATAGAGAGTTATATAAATATGCTGAAATAGTTTATGCTATAACTCAAAAAAATATGCAAAATACGCCAATATTTTAGTATATTGCATAATCCGGATGCATAATCTGGATGTCCCCAAGGTATATCTGCGCATTTCAGTATGAAAGAGAATGATAAACATTGGTACCCCATCAGAGTTACATACTCGCAAGAGATGAAAGTAAAAAGCTATTTTGATGCTTGTCAGATTGCCAGTTTCATTCCGACGAGATACTCTGAAATACAGCGCAACGGTCAGTCAAAAATTAAATTAGTACCAGTCATACACAATTTAGTATTTGTCTATTGTACTAAAAACGAAATTGAACAAATAAAGAGAGAGAGCAGTATCTCCTCCAAGATAAGATACATAATCGACAAGGAAACCAAGCAAATCATTACTATTCCCGACAAGCAAATGCAGGACTTCATATCGGTTGCAGGGAATATTGACGAACAGATTCTTTACTTGACACCTCAGGAGGTGGCTTTAAAGAAGGGGGACTATGTCCGTATTACTGGAGGAATTTGGAAAGGAATAGAAGGAAAGCTCGTACGCATAAAAAAGAATTTGCGAGTGGTTGTTTCCCTTCAGGGAATAGCCGCTGTAGCCACTACAAGCATTCATCCTTCATTAGTTGAAAAGATAGAGAAATAATACGATGTTCAGCATTAAGATAAAAAACATCAATTTCTTTAGCAGATACATTGTTTGGGCAGCCGACTGTCTTCTGTCCGTATTGGCAACATCCTTCAGCTTTTTGTTTTTCCATTACCTGATGAAGGTCGATACAGATGTCACTACCGTTACGTCAATCCTCGTCCTCTCACTGGTGATTAGTATCTGTGCCACCTGGATATGCAAGACCTACCAGGGCATCATCCGCCATTCCAGCCTCACCGAGCTGATGCGCATCGTATATGCCATGTTCATCAAAGCCCTTGCATTCATCATCCTGTCAAATTTACTGCTGGAATATACCGGTCTGTTCATCTATACCATCATCTTCTCCGACCTCATCATGTCAGTCTTTCTGCTCATGTTTGTCAGAGTAGTTGTCGTCAATTTCTATTATAACCTCATCGAGGCAATGGATAAGCAGACACACCGGGCACTGATATACGGCACTTCCGACGCAGCAATCAGTCTGGCTGCATACCTGAGCAAATCTACCAACAGCCTGTACAACCTGAAAGGATTCATCACAAGAGAAGAGCGGTTGAAAGACTATCGCGTACAGGGATATCCGGTAATCTACCTCTGCGATGACTGCGACTTCAACGAAAAGCTGAAATCACTCGGTGTCAATACCATCCTGTTCGTCAATACAGACGACCTCCATAAAGACAGTGCGCTGATCGAAGCAGGCATCCAGAACAATATCACCATGCGTATTGCTCCGCTGGTGGAGGACAACAGCAACATCTCCCAGCGCATCCAGATGCGTGAGGTACAGATAGAAGACCTGCTCGAACGCGACGAGATCAAGGTCGATACCGAAAAAATCAAGAAAGAAATCTCAGGCAAGGTCGTAATGGTCACCGGTGGTGCAGGAAGTATCGGCAGCGAACTGTGCCGACAGCTCTGCAAGTTCCATCCCACACATCTGGTTATCTTCGATTTTTCCGAAACAGGAACATACCAGATCGATATGGAACTCCGGAATACCTATCCGGAATGCAACATTACCTCAGTCATCGGAAACGTAAGAGATTACCAGCGTGTAGAGTCACAGCTCAGTCTGTACAAGCCAGATATCATCTTCCATGCCGCAGCCTACAAGCATGTTCCTATTATGGAAGAATATCCGTGTGAAGCCGTACGTACCAACGTTATGGGAACACGCATCCTCGCCGATGCCGCTGTCAGACATGGAGTAGAAAAATTCATCATGATTTCTACCGACAAGGCCGTACGCCCGTCCAATGTCATGGGAGCTACCAAACACATTGCCGAAACATACGTACAGAGCTTGGGTAATGCCATCAAAGAAGGCAAGGTAGCCGGAAAGACCTGCTTCATCACTACCCGCTTCGGCAACGTATTGGGAAGCAATGGAAGCGTCATTCCGCTGTTCCGCCATCAGATACTCGAAGGTGGTCCGGTCACTGTTACCCATCCCGATATCATCCGCTACTTCATGACCATCCCCGAAGCCTGCCAGCTAGTACTCGAAGCTGCTTTCCTCGGTGAAGGAAACGATATCTTCATCTTCAATATGGGAGCTGCCGTCAAGATAGACGACATGGCAAGAAAGATGATCCGCCTCTCCGGACTGATTCCGGATAAAGACATTAAGATCGAATACACCGGACTCCGCCCGGGCGAAAAGCTATACGAAGAACTATTATATAAGGAGGAAAGCACACTGCCTACTTCCAATCCGGAAATCTTCCATGCAGAGAGTATCAATACGGAATACCAGTCCCTGCTGCCGTCTATCGAAGAACTGATTGCCATAGCCGGAACCGACGATAAGCTGGAAACCGTAAAATACATGAAAAAAATAACACCCGAATTCATCAGTCAGCATTCCAGATACGAAGCGCTCGACAAAGAGAATAAACAATAAAGAACGTATTAATTAAGAAAAGAGATTAACTAGTAATATTTATTTTATATGAAACAGAGAGTTTTTCTAGCATTAATGATGCCCTTCCTTTTCATCAAAGGATTCGCACAGGAGGTTAATTCTACAGTGCCTTCAGAAACCAGTGAAGATGAGAACACAGCGTATTGGGTAAGCCCTGAAACAAACAACGAAAGGGTCCTCAATCCAAACAAGTTCCGCGACAACTGGTTTATCACAGTCAATGCAGGTACCTTCCTTAACTGGTGTGACAATACCAGTGATGCAAAAGGCAAACAGTTCCAGCCGGCAGCTGGTTTGTCAGTAGGTAAATGGTTATCACCTTGGGGTGGTTTCCGTGTCATGGGAATGTGGGGACGTGGATTCGGTCAGACTTACAAACCGGTTCTCGACCGTACATACAACTGGAATGTAGTAAACGGTTACATCGACGCAATGTTCAATTTGCATAATCTGTTCGGAGGTTACAAAGAAAACCGTTTCTTCCAGGTAATGGCTATCGCCGGTATCGGTGTGGAACACATGTTCGGCTTCAGCGATGAAAGTTGGTACAAGAATTACAATGTAAACACAGAAAAGAACAACCTGCTGGGATTCCGTACAGGTTTGCTGGCATCATTCAGACTGCACAGAGCACTGGCACTTAACGTAGAAGCATCTGTCAACTGTCTGGACGACTCATACGACGGTGTAACTTCAGACCACAAGTGGGACGGCCACGTCAACCTGTTGGTTGGTCTGGTTTACCGTTTCAAGAACCACGACGGAACACACCAGTTCACCTTCACCCGTCGTAACCAGGACAAATACGATGCCCTGAATGCAGAAGTAAACCGCTTGCGCAAGGAAGTAGCCGAAATGAAAGCAGCTCCTGCCGTAGAAGTGAAGCGTGAAGTTGTAGAAAGCGAACGCGTTTCAACTCTTGTATCATTCGATCCGAACTCTACAGAAGTAAACAAACTTCAGGAAGTAAATATCTATACAGCAGCCGAAGGTCTGAAGAAGATCCAGGACGGTGACCTGTATATCACTCCTATCAAGAACAACGAAATGAGCAGCGATTTGTTCAATGGCCGTGCCAATGCTATTCGCGACATGCTTGTGAATGAATATCAGGTTCCTGCAGGACACATCTTTATCGAAGAAAACAACGAGCTGGTTCGCTCATTAGACCCTGCAAAGAACTGTGTAGTTATCTATATTGTTAAATAATAAACAGGACATTCAACATGAAAAAAATAGTTATTGCAGGCCTTGCAGCAGTCATGGCAGCCAATTTATATGCAAGTGAAGAAACCCCTTCAAAAAACCTTACGGTAAAAGCCGATACTGTCAAAACATTAAAGCACTATAAAGCAGGCGACAACTGGTTCTTCGGAGTATTTGCCGGAACCAATTTCTCATTGACGGAAAACATCCGTTTTGCCCCCTTCGGCAAACGTCTGGGTCCGAGTGCCGGTATTGCTGTAGGTAAGTACTTCAACCCGGCAGTAGGTGCCCGTGTACGTGTAGCTTACCTTAACCAGCACAGTAGAGCCAACAGCGAGCTGGTAGACGCTTATCCCGAAGTATACGGCGACGGTATTTACAAGTTCAGCATGGTTTCTACCTTCTTCGACGGTTTGTTCAATTTCAACAACATCTTCAAACCGTATAACGAAAACACCCGTTTCAACGTAGTGGGTGTACTTGGTATCGGTCTGAACTCTGCATTCGGATTCGACGACAAGATTAAGACTTGGGCACCTTCTAAGGGAGGACAGTATGAAGTAGACCGTTCAGGCGGAACCTATCTGGCTATCCATGCCGGTCTTCAGTTAGGCTATAAGGTAAGCGATGCAGTCGACATCAACCTCGAAGCTAGCTATAACGCTACCGACGACGGATACAACGGAACCCGTTACGATAGAAAGTACGACGGTTATATCTATGTAGTAGCAGGTGCAACCTATCACTTCAAAGATCATTACGGCGACCGTCGCTTCAAGTATGTTACCATGACCGATCAGGCACAGATCGACCGCCTCAATGCACAGATCAATGCTGCTCGTGCCGAACTTGCCAACAAACCGGAACCGATCGTACGCGTAGAAAAGAAGGTGGAAACCAACCGTGTACTCGACATGACCGTTTCCTTCATTATCGACAAGTACAACATCACCGACGTTCAGAAGAACAACGTACAGAAGGTAGCCGAATACCTGATGAACAATCCGAACATCAACCTGATCATCACCGGTTACGCCGACGTTCAGACTGGTAATCCGGCATACAACCTGAAACTGTCAGAACGCCGTGCCAACGCCGTACGCGACATGCTTGTTAACGATTTCGGAGTCGATCCTTCACGTCTGCGCATCGACTACAAGGGTGATACCGTTCAGCCTTACGATCGCAAGAACGAGTGGAACCGTGTTGTAATATTTGTAACAGAGGAAAACAACAACAAATAATCATGAAGCACATCCATCTTTCACTAGCCCACATGAGCGGCAAAGAAGAAGAGTTCATCCACGAGGCATTCCTTACCAACTGGGTAGTACCTTTGGGTCCCAATGTCGACGGGTTCGAAAACGACCTCGCCGCATGGCTGGGGGAAAAATCGGCCTCTCCTCTTCATGTCGTAGCTCTCAGCTCCGGGACAGCAGCCATTCATCTGGCGCTGGTGATGCTGGGTGTAGGTCCCGGCGACGAAGTCATCTGCCAGAGTTTTACCTTCGCCGCCTCAGCCAATCCCATCGTTTATCAGGGAGCCACTCCGGTGTTTGTCGACAGTGAACCCGGTACGTGGAACATGGACCCCGAACTGCTCCGTCAGACTATCGACGACCGCCTGCGTGCGACCGGCAAACTGCCTAAGGCCATCATTCCCGTACACCTGTACGGTACTCCCGCCCGTATGGACGAAATAAACAGCGTTGCTTCCGCATACGGCATTCCGGTAGTAGAAGATGCAGCCGAGGCATTGGGTTCGGAATATAACGGCAGGTACTGCGGAACATTCGGAACTTACGGAGCCCTCTCGTTCAACGGTAACAAGATGATCACCACCAGTGGTGGAGGAGCCTTGATCTGCCCCGACGAAGAAAGCGCCCGCCGTGTCAAGTTCTATGCCACTCAGGCACGCGAGAACTTCCCTTATTACCAGCATGAGCAGATTGGCTATAATTATCGATTGAGCAACATCTCTGCCGGAATCGGCCGTGGCCAGATGTACGTGCTCGACGAGCATATCGCCCGCCGCCGTGCGATACACGCGCTTTACGTGGAAAAGTTAAAAAACACACCGGGCATTACGGTGATGCAACCACGGTCTAATGTCGATTTATATCCCAACTATTGGTTAAGTACCATTCTGGTTAATTCACAGGAAGCCGGATTCACTTATCAGGAGTTATCTGCACGGCTTACAGTAGCCGACATCGAAAGCCGTCCGTTATGGAAGCCGATGCACCTGCAACCCGTGTTTGCTAAGGCACCTGCCTATGTAAACGGAGTGTCCGAAGCACTTTTTGCTCAGGGACTCTGCCTGCCTTCAGGACCAATGGTAACCGATGAGGATGTAGATAGAATTGTAGAGATAATCAAAAATTACTAATTTCTACGGTCGCTTTTATCACTCAAAACGTTTATAAAGCACCGTATATAAACTATTTAAAGTTATGATAAATAAAAGAGCATATATTAAGCCTGTTTTAGAAAGTGAAACATTTGTTCCGCAAAATTATATTGCCACTTGTGGAGATCTAAATAAAATGTACAAGTTTAAATGCGATGCCGGAAGTGGAGTATCTGGTGATGTTTACCTTGAAACAAATGGTAAAGAAGGATTTCAGGAGGGATTTTTTGGATTGGGTGGTGACAGGTATTTAAGTGGTTATCACGCTTGCGGAATTACTCATGAAGCAAGTACAACAGACGATTTTTTAGATGGTTATTATATTACCGGATCGGGCAGAAATAAAAAAGTCATTCAAGTTAAAGTTTGGCGTGGACCTAACAATGATAACACACACTGTACAGAAAATCTTAATATGGATTCTTGGGAAACAGTAAAATCCTAACTAAATAAAATCAACAAACTACATAGAGATAAGATTGTACCATTCATGATACAATCTTATCTTTTTTAAAAGATGGACCAACTACACGACGCAAACCCGGTAGAAAGACGCCTCGTAGAGAAAGCTACCCAGCTCAGAATACCCATATCGGCTGCATTCGAACTGACACCGCTCTGCAACCTGAGCTGTGATATGTGTTATGTCCGCATGAATGCCCGTGAACTGACAGAGCATGGAGATGTTCGGAGTATAGACAAATGGCTGAAAACAGCGGAAGAACTGAAAGCGATGGGCACGTTGTTCATCTTGCTTACAGGAGGAGAGCCGTTGCTTTATGCGGGATTCAAGGAACTTTATCTCGCCCTCCGTGAAATGGGGTTCATCCTCACCATCAACACCAACGCAACGCTTATCACCGAAGAGATAGCCGAACTGTTCAGCCGTGTCAAGCCACGCCGCCTCAATGTAAGCCTGTATGGAGGATGTAATGAAGCCTATCAGGATTTATGCCACATCTCAAACGGATACGACCGTTGCATACAGGGACTTCAGTTATTGAAAAGGTATCACATCGATACAAAATTGAATCTGACCATCATCCGCAAAAACCGAAAGGATTATGAAGCAGTCATCCGCATGGCGGAAGAACTGGATATGCCGGCATCCATCAATTGCTACACATCCTTATTCTGTAGTCCGACATGTACCTCGCAACTTAACATATCGGAAATACGGTTGACACCGGAAGAAGTTGCCGCTCTCGAAATCGAACACCTTAAATACAAATACAAAAACAACTATCACGAACAAATTAAAGAGATGAATGCAGAACTTATCGGTATGGAATCTGCCGTACCCGATGGAGTTACGCTGAATTGCCGTGCCGGAAAGAGTTCTTGCTGGATTAACTGGCAAGGTATGTTGTCCCCCTGTGTGGACATGGCAACTCCTTCCGTATCACTTGCCGAGCATTCGGTTTCCGAAGCCTGGCAGAGCATTGTAAAGCAATGTGCCTCCTTACCGGCACACACGGAATGCAGCGGCTGTAAACTGAGCAAATTATGCGATGTATGCTATGCCAATGCGACCAATGAAAAAAAATACTGCGGAGATACGGCTTATCTCTGTGCCATAGGTAAGGCAAAAAGAAGCCTCATTGAGCAGGAAGCTCAACGATAACCCTTGTATCATGATCAGACTGACCATTGGAAATTTACATATACAGCTGGAAGGCATCGACAGAGCACATCTTCCGGCAAACACCCTGCTCTTTGAATCAACCTTCGAAGAGGCAGATTTATATTATACGTTTCATACAGACCGACAGCCTCGTTTGCCGAACACACCACCCGTATACTGGAAACCGGATATTCTCGTTTTCAGGCAACCGTCAGGACTGGAATCCCGCCTGTTGATTCTTCCCGATGGACAGGCTGCCTACGCCTATCTGGAAGAGACCGATTCCCAGCATACGGAAATTTATTTCAATCCGGCATATACTTCCCTGCTGAATACAGATACCATTTTTCATTCGATGCTAGCTCTCGAAAAGCATTTGGTCTTACAGAATTCTTTCGTCTTCCATTGTTCCTACCTCAATTTCGAGGGGAAAGCAATCTTATTCAGCGGCCCCAGCGGAATAGGGAAGACCACGCACACCAACTTGTGGTGCCAATACCTGCCCGATCAGGCAAAAGTCTTGAACGGTGATAAATGTCTGTTGAGCCGAGAGGGCAACACATTTTATGCTAACGGCTGGCCGATATGCGGTTCAAGCGGTATTTGTCACAACGAGCGCCGGGAAGTACGTGCTATTGTGCTATTACAGCAGGCTCCCGAGAATAGATTAATAGAAGAAAAAAAAATACTCACGTTCAGGCGTGTACTCGAACAGCTTACGGTCAATTACTGGAACCGCGAGTTTACGGATGCGGCAATGACTTTTGCCGATTCCCTGGTGTCTACTTTACCCTGCTTTACGTATGGCTGCAACATCAGCCATGAAGCAGTCGATACCCTGTACCAACAACTGATAACTTCCAACAAATGAAAAAAATTAAATCCTTTATATCACGCACCATTGCCGGCGAAACCGTACTGGTTCCTTCTGAAGAAACCGCACACGATTTCAACGGCATGATCAGCCTTACCGATACAGCTGCCTTTATCTGGGAACACATCGAAGAGGCAGCCGATTTCAACCAACTGGTCGATATGATTCTCGACGAATACGAGGTCGACCGTGAAACAGCTGCGACAGATGCCTCCAACTTCGTTATGCAACTGTTGCAACACGGCATGATTCAGCCGTCTGGACTGAACTGGTAACTGAAACAGACCGTTCGCGGATCATTGCTGTAGTTACCCGTTACTACCGTGGCAAACACAGCTTCTCGCCCGAAAGCCCGCTGATGAGGCTTGTCGGGCTGCTTTGGTGTGACATGCACCCGTGGAGAAGGCATCTCCTGACTGTGCTCTGGAAAATCAAAAAATCAATAACAACCAACAACTGATTATGAAACTCAACGAAAATCTTATCCTCCGCGAAGTGGCGGGAGAATACATGATAGTCAATCCTTTCAGTGAAACCATGGACATGACTCAGATTCTTACCCTGAACGAAACGGCCGCATGGTTGTGGCAGCAGGCCGAAGGTAAAGAGTTCGACGAAGCCTATCTGGTAGACTACCTGTGCGAAGAATACGATGTCGACCGTGAAACAGCTGCGGCAGATGTTCATGAAATATGTACACAATGGCAGAAAAACGGTCTGCTGGCATGAACAGTAACACCCGCATAAAGGATGCCTTGTTCTTCCTGATCCGTCAGGGACTTTGGGGAAATAAGGAGGATGCGGAGAAGTATTTCCCGCTTTCTCCCGAGGAATGGCAGGCACTTTATATCCACAGCCGCCGGCAGGCAGTACAGGGCATCGTTTACGATGGCATGTTACTTCTGCCCAAACCTTTACGTCCTCCACACGCACTCATTCTGCGATGGACGGTTGATGTCGACCAGTGGGAACGTATCAACAAGCAACACATTCAGGTGCTTTGTGCGTTGAACCGTTTCTTTACCACTGAACCGACCGTTCCTTTCGAAGTTATCAAGGGACTTGCCCTGAGCTGTTATTACCCCAATCCGCTTCATCGTGTATGTGGGGATATCGATTTGTATTTCGGCAGCCCAGAGGCCGTACGACAGGCCGCCCAAAAACTGGAAGCATCCGGCGTATATGTCAAGTATGGAGCCAACGACGATGCCTCCTGCCTCATCGGTCAAGTCGTTATCGAACTGCATCCGGAACTGATCGAGCTTCATAGCCCGTTTATCCGCAAGTCGCTGCGCGAATGGGAGAAAAACGTATTCTGCACCGTTGCTCCCGCAATCAGACCTGTCTATCAGGATACTCCAATTAGTGTTCCTACCCCGGAAACACACCACTTGCTGGTTTCCACCCATATTCTGAAGCACCTGCTCAACGAAGGGATTGGATTGCGCCAGTTATGCGATGCTGCCATCCTGTTGAAAGGACTGGCACAGGAAACGGACAAACAGGAACTGGAGCGTCTGTGTCACCAATTCGGCATCTGGAAATGGTCTTGCCTGCTTTATTCTTTCTTAGTTGAGTACTTGGGACTGGATGAATCCTACGTTCCTTTCCGTAAACATTACAATACCGAAACCCTGATGACCGAAATATGGGAAAGCGGCAATTTCGGTTTTTACGATGAACGGAAAGGAGAACGCCCGGAGGGGAAATGGAAAAACAAGCTGTACACCACCCGTCAGATTACACGCAAGGCACAGCTGTTTTTCACGTATGCGCCGGCAGAAACCTTCTGGTGGCCTACATTGCTTACGGCTAGACGCATCAAAGAACTCGTTATCAAGCATGAAAGCCATACTGAAAAAAATATTAAGTAAACTTACCAAAGAGAATCTCTCGCAGCAATACGCCATCGGGCGCAAAGCCATGCGCTGGGTACTTCAGGTAACGCAGGGATATCACTGGCTGATTACATTCTCCATCTTTTCAGGAATTTTCGGCGTTGGGATGTCACTGTTCAATGTCTGGCTTTCCAAATGGATTATTGACATTGTAACCGGTGCCCGCGAAGGAAATGTCTGGATGGCAGCCGGTGTCGTAGTCTTTTTCTTTTTCTTCGGCATGGCAGTCAAGCTGATTTCTCCCTGGATTTTCGGGAAAATCAACATGCGTATTGGCATCCGCATGCAGAACTCCTTGTCGGATGCCCTGATGATGTGCTCCTGGAAAAGCGGACAGAAATGGCATACCGGCGACCTGCTCACGCGTATCAACAGCGATGCTTCCGAAGTACTCAGCATGGGTATGGGCATACTTCCCAACCTGCTCATCACCAGTCTTCAGTTGATCGGCTCCTTTATCTTCCTGTGGGCACTGGAACCCCGGCTTGCCTGGTTCATTCTGGGAGCTACCCCGCTGGTGCTGTTGTCGAAAATATACTTCCGTAAGGTGCGTGAGCTGAGCAAGGCACAAAAGGCCATGAGCAGCGAAATGGGTTCGGTCATGCAGGAAAACCTGTCACAACGTGTATTGGTACGTTCGCTGGGAGCAACCGATTACCGCAAGCAGAAACTGCATGAATCGCAGGAAAAACTGTTCAACCTCGGTATGGAACAGATCAAGTTTTCCACTTTTTCGCAGGGAGTGATGGGCTTTGTATTCGGAGGAGGTTACCTGTGTGCCTTCCTCTGGGGTATCTACCGGTTGGAACATCAGGAAATTACCTTCGGTACCATGACGGCATTCCTGCAACTGGTCGGACAGGTACAGGGACCTTTCCTCGGACTGATCGGTATTCCTCCCGCACTGGTACGTGGCTGGGCGTCCGTCGAGCGACTGATGGAACTCTTCGAAGACGTGGAACCGGACGAAACGCCGGTATATGTCGACAGTCCGCTTACGCTGGAATTCAATCAGGTTACTTTCGGCTATGAACCGGGGCAACCTGTCCTGCATAATTTTTCTGCCGTATTCCGCCCTGGTACCTCTACAGCAGTTGCCGGTCCTACCGGTACGGGAAAAACCACCATCATCCGCCTGATGCTGGCACTCATCCGTCCCGACCAGGGACAGGTAAACCTGGTAGCGGCAGACGGTTCAGTTTATCCAGACACATCTGCTACCCGGGTAAATTTCATGTACGTACCCCAGGGAAATACTCTGCTTAGCGGAACCGTCCGTGAGAATGTACTTCTGGGAGCTCCCGATTGCAGCGATGCAGATGTAGAACAGGTATTACGCACGGCATGTGCTGACTTTGTATTCGACCTGCCCGAAGGCATTCATACCCGTGTCGGCGAACACGGCTACGGCTTGTCCGAAGGACAGGCACAGCGTATCTCCATCGCCCGTGCTTTGCTCCGTCCGGGTAACATCTGGCTGTTCGACGAGGCCTCTTCCGCCCTTGACTGCGATACCACTACAAAGTTAATAAACAACATTTTAGCGGAAGGAAAAGAAAAAACCATTATCTTTGTCACCCACGATCCGAGGGTGATGGAACGGTGTGATTCAGTCATCCGGCTGAACGAAAAAGAACAACAAACAGTAGAACCCTAATAAACAGTAAAAAACATTTATGAACAAATCAACTCTTTTCTTCTTCTTACTTACAGTATTGCTTTTCTCGTCATGTGCTACAAGAAAAGACCTGGTTTATCTCCGCGACATGGAAGAACTTAAAGAATACCCGGTGTTCCAAAAGTACGAAGCAGTCATCCACCGCGACGACCGCCTCAGTATTACCGTAAGCTGTAAGAACCCGGAACTGACCCTGCCGTTCAACATTCCCGGTAGCAGTAACTACAGCATCGGTCCCGACGGAAACATCTCTACAACCGTACCTACAGGAAATGCAGCTGATAATGCCAACAAAGGATACCTCGTCGATGTCAACGGTGAGATAGACTTTCCCGTTCTGGGAAAATTGAAAGTAGAAGGACGTACCCGTGGACAGGTAACTGAAATGATCAAACAGCGCCTGATTGACGAAGACTTGATAAAAGACCCCATCGTCATGGTCAATTTCCTGAATTTTAAGATTACCGTATTGGGTGAAGTAGGAAGCCCTAACACATATGATATTACCGGCGACCGTATTACTCTGCTCGAAGCCATAGCCAAGGCAGGCGATGTTACCGACGACGGCCGTGTAGACCGTGTAGCCGTTATCCGCGAATATGGGAACAAGCGTAGAATCATGTTCCATGATCTTCGCTCGAAAGACGTGTTCAATTCTCCCTGCTACTACTTGCAGCAGAACGATATTGTATATGTAGAGCCGTCGGCTGCCAAGACACGCGACAATGCACAGCGTACCTTCAGCACTTTCAGCATGATTTTATCTTTCGTTACAACCATCACTTCACTGGTCGTATTGGCCGTAAAATAATCACAATTTTCTGCTAGATAGATATGATACAAATGAGTGAACAGAAAGACCTTTCCCCTGATAAGAATATCAGTGGAAGCGGTTTCAATATCAACCCGATGGACATGGTGATGTACCTGGTCAACCGCTGGTACTGGTTTGTCCTCTCGGTAGCCTTGTTCGGAGGATATGCCTGGTATCAGTATGCCAAGACTCCGTTTAAATATTCCCGTTCGGCAACGGTCATGATTAAAAATGCCAATCAGCGGAGATATGATGGGCTGGAGCGTTTTCAGACAATTTCTTCAACGAATGTTTCCAACGAAATTCTTCAGTTTCAGTCACACAACCTGATGCGGGAGGTAGTCAGTCGCCTGAATGCCAATATCAGTTATACAATTTCAGACGGACTACGTGAAAAAGAACTGTATACACAAGCTCCCATACGAATTTCGTTCGTCGAATCGGAAGATTACCAGACCTTATCAGTGGACGCAACTCCGATCAACGATCATGAAGTTCGACTGACTGCCTTTGGGGGTGATATGATTCCGGATGCTAGTAAGACACTGACAGCTAAGCTCAATGACACCATTCCGACCCCCATCGGTAAACTGGTGGTCAGTCCAACATTATATTACAGCAACAAATGGTTCGGTACTACTGTCAGCGTAAAGAAGAACAGCATCGACAACATGGCAAGCCTGTTCGGTTCTAACCTAAGCATCAATCAGGCAGAAAATGATGCTTCCATCTTGTATCTTAGCATCAACGACTATTCTACCGTGCGTGCCGAAGACGTATTGAACATGCTGATTACAGTCTACAACGAAGAAACTATCAAGGACAAGAACCAGATAGCCATCAATACTTCCCAATTCATCAACGAGCGTCTGATTATCATCGAAAAGGAACTGGGTGGAGTAGAATCGGAAATCGAAAACTATAAACGTCAGCATGAGATCATTGATGTTTCTTCTTCGGCAAGCACATCTGTATCCGATAAGCAACAGTATGGTACACAAGCTACCGAAATGGAACTTCAGATTGAAATGGCAAACTACATCAAGCAGTTCCTTGTAGACCCGTCTAAAATTACCGGCTTGATTCCTTCCAATACAGGACTGGCTGATGCCAACATTGAAGCACAGATTGTACAATACAACACCAACAAGCTGAAGCGCGACAAGCTTGTCAAAAACAGCAGCAACAAGAACCCGGTAGTACAGGAGTTAAACAATACCCTGCTTGCTATCCGTCAGAATATTATACGCGACATCGATAACCTGATTGTTAGTGTGAATGCTAAACTTAAAGAGGCTAAAAGCCGTACCTCCGAAGCAGAACGTCGCATCGCCAGCATTCCGACCCAACAACGCCAGATGCTGTCTATCGAACGCCAGCAGCGTATCAAGGAAGAACTGTACCTCTACCTGCTTAACAAACGTGAAGAGAATGCGCTCAGTCAGGCAACTACCGAAACCGATGTCCGTGTACTCGACCCCGCAGGAGGCAGTGATATGCCTTATACTCCCAATGGCAAGAACATCATCATGGGAGGAGTTATGAAGGGAATCGCTTTACCGGCTGTCATCCTGCTTGCCTTTATGTTCTTCGATACCAAGGTACACACCCGCAAGGACATTGAAGACAACCTTAGCGTACCCTTCCTGGGAGAAATACCGTTGTCGAAAAGCAAAAAAGAGCCCAGTGCAAAGGGCAAAAAAGGCATTATTGTCCGCAGTCAGGGACGTGACATCGCCTCCGAGGCCTTCCGTATCGTACGTACCAACATGGAGTTTATGCGTGTCAAGAGTAAGGATTTGCAGGTAGTAACCTTCAGTTCCTTCGGTCCTGGAGCCGGTAAGACCTTTGTGTGCAGCAACCTGGCAGCTAGTATGGCACAGACGGAGAAAAAAGTGATCCTGATCGACCTCGATATCCGTAAAGGTACCCTCAGCTCCCACATCCACCACCACGACAAAGGTATGACTTCTTACCTGTCGGGCAGTGCCGAATTATCGGAAATCATCAAGCACGATGAGCTGGTAGAAAACCTGGATATCATTCCGGCAGGTCCCGCAGCTCCTAATCCGGCAGAACTGTTGCTCAGCGAACGTTTGGAAACTATGATCGAAACGTTGCGCAAGCAATACGACTATATCATTGTCGACAACGTACCGGTAGGTATCATTGCCGATGCGGCCATCACCAACCGCATTGCCGATCTGACGATCTTCGTCATCCGTGCCGACCGCTTCGACCGCCGTATGCTGCCCGATCTGGAAAAGATTTACCGTACCGGTCAGCTTAAGAATATGTCCGTTATCCTGAATGGTGCCCATACCAAGAACAACGGCTATGGTTATGGCTATGGTTATGGCTACGGTTACGGATACGAGAACAAGTCACACAAATGGTATCAGTTCTGGAAAAAATAACCCATAAGCCGACGAAAGTATATGTTTTTCAGTTTTAAGAAAAAACACAACCTGGTTAAGTCGGGTATTCTGAAAGGCATGACCGACATCCACTCCCACATTCTTCCGGGAGTGGATGACGGTTCTCCCGACAGAGCAACCTCCCTGGATCTGCTTCAGTTTTTGGAAGATCTGGGAATTACCTCCGTATGGTTTACTCCCCACGTCATGTCCGATATGCAACGCAATACCACGGCCTATCTGACTGAACGTTTCGAAGTCTTCCAAAATTACTATAAGGGTCCTATCCGGTTACATCAGGCAGGCGAATACATGATGGACGCACAGTTCACGTCCAAGCTGCCTGCTGAAGTCCTTCCATTGGGTAAGAACCACCTGCTCGTAGAAACCTCCTACATGCTTCCGCCTGTCGGCATGAAAGAGATACTTGCCAGTGTCAAACAAAACGGCTATTTCCCCGTTATCGCCCATCCGGAGCGCTATACTTACATGGATATGGACGATTACCGCCGGCTGTACAGCACAGACGGTTATCGCTTGCAGCTGAACCTGATGTCCTTATCCGGCTATTACGGTCCCGGTGCACGACATGCAGCAGAAAGCATCCTGGCGGAAGGCATGTACAGTTACTTAGGAAGCGATTTACACCACCTGGAACGATATGCTCCCATGCTGGAAAGCATGAAACTCACCAGCGAACAGCTGGATGCCTTCAGCATACTGATAGCAAACAATGAAACGATTTAGTTACATCCTGGCAGGTTTCACGGTTCTTTTGGCTTTGCTGACTGCTGTCATGCCCTGGTGTACTCCAACAATTGCCGGTTATCTCTCCCCATTGGGGCTGCTGGTCATACCGCTGGCTATATTCAGCACACTAGCAACAATCATCGCAGTTCTTTACCGAAGCAAAGGCATTAGCCTGCTATTTGGTACAGCTTGCTTTATCACTCTGTTTCTTTGCGGAAAATCCTGGGCTGTATCTTTTGAAACAGATGAATTGACTTCCCATTCATTACGCCTCGTCAGCTGGAATGCAGAAGGCTTTCAGTTGAATAAAGACACCTTACAGGCAAGTGCCGCTTTCATCCGAAACCTTCATCCTGATGTTATTTGTCTGCAAGAACGTCCGCACGATAACCTTTTGCATCGTGACAGCATTTCGGCTATTTTCGGATATCCCTATCGGATATTCAACAGTCGGGAAGACGAAGTACTGAATCTGGCAGTGTACAGTCGTTTTCCGTTATCAAACATGAAGGAATATTACTTTCCCGACAGTTATAACAAAGTACTACAAATTGACATGCTATATGAAGGAAAAACCATTCGTTTATTCAACATACACCTGCAGACTACAGGTATGACACCGGCATTTCAGGGAAACAATCGCCTGCATACCTATCAGCTCAATGCCAGGGAACGTAACCGTCAGGCACAGTTACTGGCAGAAGCAGTAGCTTCGAGCCCGTATCCAGTTATCCTATGCGGTGACTTAAACGATACACCCATATCGTATGCCTACCGGAAGCTGGCTGATAAACTGGACGACTGTTTCCTCAAAGCCGGAAACGGCTGGGGAGGGACATATCAACCTGCAAATAACCTGTTCCGCATCGATTATACATTTTGTTCTCCGAAACTAAAAACATTAGCTTATCATTTATACAGTAATTGTTGGAGCGATCATCGAATCCAATATACAATTGTAACCTCATTATGATAGATTTTATTCCTTTAGTAGATTATACGCCCTTTTTCAACTATAGTATTCTCATGCTGGTACTGATAGCATTTTGGCAATGTAATACAGGTATCGCATTACACAAAAACATTGTCAGTATGAATGCCGTATGGGGAGTACTTTTTACCCTATTATTAATATTTTATATGGGGTTACGTCCTATCTCAGGATATTTTGGAGATACCATAAACTATGCTAAAGGGTTTTATGAAATACAACGTTCTTCTGATCCTTTTATTTGGACTTGGGGAACAGATTTTCTTTTTTACAATCTGCATGCCTGGTTTGCTAAATACAGTGACATCCATTCTTTCTTTTTACTGTGTGCTTTCATTTATGTAGGCAGTTTATGGTTAGCTATGCAACGCATTTTTAAATCCTATTACTATATCCCTTTATTGGTTATATTCAGCATGTTTACCTTCTGGAACTATGGAGTAAACGGTATCCGGAATGGTATGGGAGCCTCTGTTTTTATTTTGGCAATGACTTATATCAATCGTCTGCCCATAGCTATACTTTTAAGCATCATTGCTATTGGATTTCACAAATCCTGTGTACTTATGGCTAGCGCAGCTGTTATCGCTTGGTTCATCAAAAACAGCTATCTCTACCTGCTAACATGGATAGGTTGTGTAGGAGCCTCGTATGCAGCTGGTATGCGTATTCAAAACTATCTGGCTACTTTAGGTATTTTTGGAGAGGATAATCGATTTTCCGGCTATCTTACAGGAGAAAATATGTTAGGAGAGATTGTTCAAATGAGTATGACGTTCCGCTGGGACTTCCTACTTTATAGTGCCATGGGAGTATTTGTAGGTTATTATTTTATCTTTCGGCGTAACTTCCGTGATGAATATTATCACTGGTTATACAACACATTCCTAATTACAAATGCATTTTGGGTATTAGTTATTCGTGCAGCTTATAGTAACCGCTTTGCCCAAATTTCCTGGTTCATTATGCCTATAATATTAATATATCCTTTTATGAAACAACGTTTTTGGCAAAATCACGAAAAAATATTAGGAGTTGCATTATTAATATTTTACGCATTTACTTTTTATTTTAATATTGTTAAAGGTCAAGTATGAGTATACAATTACAAAAAGAAAACTGGAGTATAGAAATCAAGCCCAAGAAAAAATGGTTGGATGTCGACTTAAAAGGCATCTGGCGATACCGGGACTTATATTACATGTATGTAAAACGGGATATTATAACCGTTTATAAACAAACGATTTTAGGTCCTTTATGGTTTCTGATACAACCTATACTGACAACCATTATGTATATGTTTGTATTTGGAGGACTAGCAGGTATTTCAACAGACGGTGTTCCTCAACCTTTATTTTATATGTCAGGCATTCTGCTTTGGAACTACTTCAATGCAGCATTTATGGTTTCTTCTAATGTATTTACACTTAATGCCAGTGTTTTTGGAAAAGTCTATTTTCCCCGTTTGATCGTTCCTTTATCGGGTATTACTTCCAACCTTATTAAATTTGGTATTCAGTTGGTACTTTTTATCATAATTTATTTATATTACTATATTCAGGGGGTAAATCTGAGTATTAACTGGAGTATTCTGCTTTTTCCATTATTGATTCTTATGATAGCCCTTCACGCCATGTCATGGGGGTTGATTATTTCAGCATTGACAACTAAATATCGTGATCTAACCCAACTGGTCACATTCGGAATCCAGTTGTTCATGTATTTGACCCCTGTTATTTACCCATTGAGCGCAGCTCCCGAAAAATACCGTATATTCATATCACTCAATCCACTTACCCCAATATTTGAAACCTTTAAATACAGCTGTATGGGAAGCGGTTCTTTAGACTGGGTAGGATTAGGATATAGTTTTATCGTATTAATGATTACATTGTTCTTATCCATTATTATATTCAATCGGGTAGAACGTAATTTCATGGACACCGTTTAATATTTAGACAGTATGAGTAACATAGCTATTCAATTCGATCATATAGGAAAATTATATCATTTGGGACTGGTAGGAACAGGAACCCTTTCTCATGATTTAAATAGATGGTGGAAAACTGTCATATTACGTAAAGAAGATCCTTATCTTAAAATTGGAGAAACCAATGACCGTTCTAAGAAAGGTAATTCTGAGTTTGTATGGGCATTGAAAGACATCACATTCGATGTAAATCAAGGTGATGTAGTAGGTATCATTGGGAAAAACGGTGCCGGAAAATCCACCTTACTTAAACTTCTTTCCCGAGTAACATCACCCACAACCGGAATGATTCGGGCAAAAGGAAGAATAGCCTCCTTACTAGAAGTAGGCACAGGATTTCACCCGGAAATGACTGGAAGAGAAAATATATACATGAATGGTTCCATCATGGGAATGACTCGTCATGAAATCAAACGGAAGATTGATGAAATTATTGATTTTGCAGGTGTGGAAAGATACGTTGATACTCCGGTAAAAAGATACTCAAGCGGTATGACCGTACGTTTAGGTTTCGCTGTAGCTGCATTTCTGGAACCCGAGATCCTCGTGGTAGACGAAGTGCTAGCTGTAGGAGATGCCGAATTCCAAAAAAAAGCTATTGGAAAAATGCAAGATGTATCTAAAGGAGAAGGACGTACCGTATTGTTTGTAAGCCATAATATGGCGGCTGTTCGAAGTTTATGCAATAGGGGTATCGTATTAAAGAATGGCTGTATTGATTATATTGGCCATGAGATTAATGATACAATCAATCATTATTTAAAAATGAATCAATCACTCAATAAGCAAAAAAATAAAATCATCAATAATATAGAATGGCACAAATCAGGTTTCCAGATAACTAATATTTTATTTAATGATACAGATCATTACTCTTCTATTTTAGAGTCTGGAAAAAACACCTTAAACATAACTGTAACAGGAGAATCAGATGAGAATTTATTGGCAGACCTTATGGTTATCATAAAAAATAAGGATGAAGTTCCAATGGCAGCATTGGCTGAGGGGCATAATAAAGGAATCCTTACTACAATTAACAAAGGAAAGTTCACTATAAAAAAACAAATAATATTACCAAAGTATTTAAGCAGTGGAGATTATATTATCGATATCAATATACATCGACCTATGGTAGAGTGGTATATGAGAGCTCCTCATTGTGCAGAACTTCATATTGACGGTTACCAAGAAGGATTCGGAAGATCCCTTAGATGCAATGAAGAAGGATTTATTGGATTAGAATCTATAAATATTTAACTTATCCTAAAGTAGAAAGACCTGTCGAGAGATGAAGGTATACATAAAAAATCGTAAACGAAGAAAGGAAGATTACATGTACTTCATGCAATCTTTTGTGGAAGCAGCTATCACATGTGGCATAAACGCAAAAAAACAATATTTCTTTTCCAATAAAAAGTTGGAAAAAAAAATGATTCGTTATGCTGATACAATACTCACTTTGATAAACAAATATCTTCCATCCCTTATTCGAAAAAAGAAAGCTATAATAATTACTGCAGCTGGTGATACTATATTTAAAGAATCATTTCCATATTTTTATAATTCAGAAATTATACCCATGTTATGGGATGTATGGCCAGCAAGATGGGAGGGCATATCCTACAATCTTAAATATTTAAAATGTAAGTTATGTTTTGTCACAGTAAAAAGTGTAGCTGAAAAAATTAAAAAAGAAATAGGCATTGATGCTTATTGGATCCCTGAAGGTATTTGTATTTCAGATTATCAAAAAGGAAATCCATTAGTAATGAGGGAAAATGATATATTAGAATTAGGGAGACAACATCCTTTTTATCATTACATACTTGAAACTTTAGAACAAGAAAAACAAATTCATGGCTATGCTAGAAATACTTATTATCCTAATGGTAACTATAAGACCTTAGCATTTCCAAAAGCACATGAACTAATAGAAGCTCTGCCTACATTTAAAATTATTATCTCATTTCCTCGAACAATAACGCATCCTGAGCAAGCTGGAAATATGGAAACGTTAACTCAACGGTATTGGGAAGGAATGTTGAGTGGATGTCTTATCATAGGAAAAGCTCCACAAGAACTTATTGATTTAATAGGATATAACCCCGTTATTGATATCAATCTTAGTTCATCCGAAGCTGTTTTAAAAGAACAAATCAAAACTATTTTACAAAACATATCTATTTATCAAGATTTAGTTGACAAAAATTACAAAACAGCTTTACAATATGCATCTTGGGATCAAAGAATGAAACAAATAAAAGTAATTCTTACACAACATGGATATGACACATCTCCTTTTTAAATTAATATAAAAAATGAAAGTACTTTATATTACAGGAAGCTGTCTTACTAAAAACACTTCCGCAAACATGAGCCATAATGGGTATGTACAAGGCTTATTAGAAAATGGTGCAGAAGTTACAATTCTGATGGCAAATGATAGTTGGGGAAAAACTGACAACAAATTACATAAATGGGAAAATGCAAAATATATCGAATTTAACTCTGTTTCATTTATTGATAAAATAAAGAGTAAATATATAAGAATGACCCAAAATAATGTAAGTGATTCACAAGCAGCCTCCTCACCCCAATTAAGTAAAACAAAACTTTCACTTAAAAATCATATTCGTAACTTTCTAAAAAAAGCTTTTTACACATTATATAAACCAGACCCTATATATCCTTTAGAAAAGACATGGCTTAAGCATGCCAGTAAATATCAATCAAAAACTAGATACGATTTAGTAATATCCAACTCTTCTCCAGCAGCTAGTCATAAATTAGCAGCTCTTTTAATTGAACAAAAAAAAATAAACTATAAACGCTGGATACAGATTTGGGAAGATCCTTGGTTTCATGATTTATATGGTAATCATCCACTATATATACAAAATGAAGAACACCAACTTTTAAAAAAAGCAGAAGAAATATATTATGTAAGTCCTCTCACTCTTCATTATCAGAAAATATATTTTGCCGATTGTGCTTATAAAATGAAATTTATTCCACTACCTTATTTTAAATACGAAAAAGGTATTTGCATAAATCAACAAAGTATCTCATTTGGCTACTTTGGCGATTACTATTCACAAACAAGAAATTTACGTCCTTTCTATGAGGCACTAAATGAGTCTGGATATAAAGGATATATCTATGGAGATAATAACCTTCAATTATCTTCGACTAAACACATTACTGTTTCTAACCGAGTTACATTAGAAAAACTTGAACAAATTCAATCAAAAACTTCAGTTTTAGTTCATCTTTGTAATTTAAAAGGTGGACAAATTCCAGGAAAAATATACCATTACTCGGCCACGGAAAAACCAATTCTATTTATTCTTGATGGAACAGAAGAAGAACAAAAAATTATCCAAAACTTCTTTTCCCAATACCATCGATATTATTTCTGTAAGAACAATAAAGAATCTATCTTAAAAGCTATTATAGATATACACCAGCATTACAATCAATATAAAGGTGTAGTTATCAATGCTTTCAGCCCTAAAAACATTATTCAAAACATCCTTCAATAATATCAGTTTAAAATGAAGAAAATAATGCTTGTTTTCGGAACACGCCCCGAAGCCATAAAAATGTGCCCGTTAGTCAATGAATTAAAAAGTAGAAAAGATATACAAGTTTCTGTTTGTGTCACAGGGCAACATAGACAAATGCTTGATCAAGTATTGGAAGCATTTCAAGTTATTCCTGACTATGATTTATCCATAATGAAAGCCCAACAATCACTTTTTGACATTACAATAAGTATCCTTCAAAAAATTAAAGAAGTACTTACTGAAGAAAAGCCAGAAATAGTTCTTGTACATGGAGATACTTCCACAACTTTTGTTACGGCCCTAGCTTGTTACTATTTACAAATACCCATAGGACACGTAGAAGCTGGATTACGAACACATAATATCTATTCGCCCTATCCTGAAGAATTCAACAGACAAGCTGTAAGTATTATCAGTCAATATAATTTTGCTCCAACTGAACAATCAAGAAGAAATCTTATAGCAGAAGGAAAAAATCCCCAAAATATCTTTGTAACAGGAAATACAGCTATTGATGCATTAAGAACAACTATAAAAGAAAATTATATTCATCCGGAACTTACATGGGCTTCCGGTTCCAAACTCATTTTAATTACCGCACACAGACGTGAAAATCTTGGTGAGCCAATGAAGCATATGTTTCGTGCAATTCGCAGAGTTATGGACGAGCATCCTGATGTAAAAGCCATTTATCCCATACATATGAACCCTTTAGTTCGAGAGATGGCCAATAATATATTAGGGAATGATGATCGAATTCATATTATAGAACCATTAGATGTTATTGATTTTCATAATTTCATGAATAAAAGCTATCTGATTCTAACAGATTCTGGAGGTATTCAAGAAGAAGCTCCTTCATTAGGTAAGCCTGTATTAGTTATGAGAGATACGACAGAACGCCCTGAAGGTGTTCAAGCTGGAACCTTAAAATTGATAGGAACTAAAGAAGACAATATTTACAAACATTTTACAACATTGCTTGATGATGAGCTTGAATATAAACAAATGAGTCATGCATCAAATCCATACGGTGATGGATGGGCTTGTAAAAGAATTGCAGATATATTATGTAATCATTCTACCGAAGAATGTTAGTTATGAAAAGAAAAGTAACAATCATTACAGAAAATCTTTATGGAGGAGGAGTGCAGCGTATTCTTCAAATAATTTGCAATCACTTTGATTATGATCGATATAATTTAACAATTTATTCTGTAATAGAAGACATCCCTTATCCTCCATTTTATCCATCACAAATAGACTACAAATATATATTTAATACAATTCAACAAAAACAGAAAATTTGGGAGCGTATATGGATAAAAGTCAAGAACAAGTGTAAACTATTCATATACTACCACGGCTCACCTCGATTATTTTATCAATTATTTATAAAAGAAAAAACTGACGTTGCTATCGCTTTTATTGAAGGATATGCAACTCGAATAGTGGCTGGATTTCCCAAAGATACCAAACGAATTGCATGGTTACATACAGATTTGGAGAATAATCCATGGACAAGTGTTGCTTTCAAGAGTATGAATGACGAACAAAAATCATACAATGATATGGACTATATTGTATGTGTTTCTAATATAGTTAAAAGTACTCTTAAGAAGAAATATGACATAAAAACAAAAACAAAAATTATACATAACCCCATTGATAAAGAAAGAATTATTAGATTAGCTGATAAAAAGCCTGAAACTCCATATTGCTTCTCTGTAAAAAATAATCGTATAATCAGTATAGGAGCATTAATTAACATAAAAGGATATGAGAGATTAATCAAAATAGCCAAAAGACTTGTTGAGGACAATTATCAATTTGAGTTACTAATTCTTGGAAAAGGAACACAAGAAGCATACCTTAAAAATCTAATCAAAAAATATGATTTAACTTCTTACGTTCAATTAATCGGCTATCAAACTAATCCTTATCCATTTCTAAAAGCTGCTGATATTTACGTTTGTTCATCTTTAGCAGAAGGATATAATACAGCTATTACAGAAGCTCTTATTTTAGGAAAAGCTGTAGTATCAACAGAATGCTCAGGAGTAAAAGAACAACTAGGGGAAAATAATGAGTATGGTATTTGTACTCAAAATAACGAAGAAGATTTATACGAAGGGATTAAGAAAATGTTACAACCAGCAATCCTATCATATTATACTCAGAAAGCTCAAGAAAGAGGAAAAATATTTACATTAGAAGAGAGTATGAATCAAATATATAATCTTATTGAGAACAATAATAAGGATTGATATCAACTAGACAAATTAATATTATATAAGTCACTATTTATTAATTATAAAGCCCATCTTAATGGATATAGCATTAAATAATTCAAGGATGATTTCAATTATTGTTCCTGTATATAATGTAGAGGATTATCTCCCTCAATGTCTCAATTCTATTATTACTCAAAAATATCAAAATTGGGAGTGTATACTAATTGACGATGGTAGTACAGATAGTAGTGGGCTTATATGTGATAGTTACAGTCAAAAAGATAATCGAATAACGATTATTCACCAAGCCAACCAAGGAGTTTCAGTTGCACGAAATAGAGGCATAAAATATGCGACTGGTCAATATATAACCTTTGTAGATAGTGATGACTGGATTGATGAAAATTATTTAAATAGTCTTCTTAAAGGCCTAGAAGCAAATAGTGACATCGTTGCATCTGGGTTAATACAAGAATTTCCTGATAATACGACACAAACGTTTGTACCTGCAAAAGACTGTATTTTCTCCTTAAATGAAGAACATACAAACATTTTTGTTGAAATGAATAAACTGTCTTTATTTTATGGTCCTGTAGCCAAATTATATATGCGTACAATCATAAACAAATATCATATTCATTTCCCTGAAAATTGTTCTTATGGAGAAGATCTCATTTTCAATTATCAATATTTAAGTTATATAAAAGAAATCACTTGTATATCAGCAGTTAACTATCACTATCGAATAATTGGATCAGGAACACTATCTACTCGTTTTCGTCCTGATCAATTTGATACAGATTATTTGCAATGGAAAATACTTCATGTGTTTTATCAAGAACACAAAATGTGGAATCAGATTTCACAAGAATATCTTTATCAGAGATTGTGGGGAATCGTATATGATGGAATATTTGGACAACAAAATATTCAAAAAAAGACTATTGATAAAATCATAAATATACCAGAGCATAATGAATTAATATATTGGGAGCATACTTTTTCTTGTGCTAAATGGATAAAAAAATTAATCCAATATAAATGCTCATATTTACTTTATTTAATTTTAAAAAAGACAAGAAAATGAATTTACTTTTATATCCTCATGGGGGAAGTGGTAATCACGGGTGTGAAGCTATCGTACGATCAACAATCCAGTTATTCAATCAATATAAAGCCATCCTATTTTCAATCCGTCCTGAACAAGATTATAAAGTAGGGTTAAAAAAAATCTGTCTAATTAAAAAAGAAAGTATTCCTATCAGCAAAATAAGTTTCGCTTATCTAAAAGCATTTTTATGTTACCATGTTTTACACGATAAAGATGCCTTTGAAAAAATATATTTTAAACCTATAATTTCTTCAATCACAAAAGATAATTTACTATTATCTATTGGAGGGGATAACTATTGTTATGGAGTTCCATCTTATATCTATCTCATAAATAAAATTTGTAAGAAAAGACGATGTAAAACTATTTTATGGGGCTGTTCTATCGAGCCCGAATCAATAAAAGGAGAAATGCTTAATGATTTAAAAAACTATACTCATATTTTTGCACGTGAAAGTATAACCTATCAGGTACTTTGTAAAAAAGGCATCAGACAGGTTTCTCTTTTTCCCGATCCAGCATTCATTTTAAATCGCGAAGACTTACCTTTACCACAGGGATTTACTGAATATAATACTGTAGGTATCAATCTAAGCCCATTAATTATGAATAGCGAAAAGATTAATGGGATTACATTAAAAAATTATATCGCTTTAATACGCTATATATTGGAACAGACAGATATGCAAATCGCATTAATTCCACATGTAGTATGGGAGCAAAATGACGACCGAAAACCTTTAACATTGCTTTATCAAGAATTTAAAGACACTGGACGTATAGTATTTATAGCTGACCATAATGCAGAGGAACTGAAAGGTTATATTGCCCGCTGTCGTTTTCTCGTAGCTGCACGTACACACGCTTCTATTGCTGCCTATTCTACACAAGTGCCGACTTTGGTTATAGGCTATTCGGTAAAAGCACGCGGAATAGCTCGCGATTTATTTGGCAACGAAGAAGATTATGTATTGCCAGTGCAATCATTACAAAAAGAAGATGAATTGGTAAAAAGATTCCAATGGCTACAGGCACATGAGAAGGAGATAAGACAACATTATCAAGCATTCATGCCCCAATACATAGGCAAATTGAATGAATTAAAGACAAAATTAAATGAGCTCTTATGATTCAACTCATTGATAAAAAAAGTTGTGTCGGGTGTGGAAATTGTGCAATAGTCTGCCCTAAAAATTGCATCACAATGCAAACAGATGAAGAGGGTTTCTTATATCCTGCTATTACTAGTAAAAATTGCATAGACTGCCATTTATGCGAAAAGTCTTGCCCTGTACTACAAGAAATTACTTATATCACACATACTACCCATAATTGGGCAGGAGCTTATCACCTACAGGAAGATATTTGTTTAAATAGTTCTTCAGGAGGTGTTTTTTATGAATTAGCCAAATACGTTTTACAAAAAGAAAAAGGATATGTGTGGGGAGCAGCCTTTGTATCCCCCTATAAAGTAGAACATATTTCCATAAACCAAATATGTGATTTATGGAAATTGCAAAAATCCAAGTATGTCCAATCAGATGTAACCCATGCATTTCCTCTTGTAAAAGAACAGCTGAAACAATCGAAAAAAGTACTTTTTTCCGGTACTCCTTGTCAAATCAAAGCTCTTCATCTCTATTTAAAACAAGTATATAAAAATCTGATTACTGTAGAAGTCGTATGTCATGGGGTTCCCAGCCCATTGATTCTTGAGAAGTATATGAAATCCCATGATATCATTCAGATAGATTTTCGCAAAAAAGACAGAGGTTGGTATAATTATGATCTCTGTTTTACTTATGCCAATCAACGAAAAAAACAGATGAGAGCAGCTAATAATCTTTATATGAAGGGATTTTTACAAGATCTTTATAACCGACCTTCTTGTACAGCATGTCCTGCTAAGTCTGGAAAAAGTCATGCAGATATAACCTTAGGAGATTTGTGGGGAGTCGAAAGTTTTGCTTCCGATTTATATTATAATAAAGGGGTTTCACTTATCGGATTACATAGTTTCCAAGCCAAACAAATATGGAAAGAAATTAAATCTTTTTATGTTACTCGACAGATAGATTACCAACAAGCCTTAGTTGGAAATCCATGCTTGGAAAAGAGTATTCCTGCTGCTCCTCTGCGTAATGAATTCTTTCAACTGTTTCGAACAAAAGGAATTCAAAAGGCACTTCAGGAATATGCAAATGAAAAACTATCATTTCCACAAAGAATAAAAAAAATCCTTGTAAATGTGTGGAATACAAGTTGGAATATAGCTTTAGCAATACGTGAACAAGTATATCAGATAATTGATTATTTCTATACAATATTTCATCCATCCCCTAAAGTAATAAGTATTCAGAATACATTAAAAGTAATTCTAGATACGCATTGCTCTGTAAGTAGATTCGGAGATGGCGAATTAAAATTTATAGCAGGATCAGAAACATGGTTTCAGAAAAAAGAAAGAGCACTACAAGAAGGATTAATCCGTGTTCTTCGCAACGAACAACCTAATTTAATAGTCTGTATTCCTCCTATCTTTAGTTCTCTCGAAGCATTGACGCAACATGACCGTACTTATTGGCAATCACATATAGCTCGAACCCGCAAAACATGGTATCAGTATCTTAATCGAAGAACTACCTACTACAATGCCTTTATCAGCCGATGCTATATGCCTTATCAAGACAAAAGCCAAGTTTATCAATATTTTGACTTATGGAAACAGATTTGGGAAAATAAAGATTTGCTTATCATTGAAGGAGAAAAGACCCGTTTAGGAATAGGAAATGATCTTTTCGATAACGTCCATAGCATTAAAAGAATCCTTTGCCCCAATACACAAGCTTTTCAATACTACCAACAACTATTAAATGAAGTATTAAAATATGATACTCATCATTTAGTACTATTAGCAGTGGGACCTACTGCTACTGTATTAGCTGCTGACTTGTCTACCCGAGGATATCAAGCCATTGATATTGGTCACATAGATATTGAGTATGAATGGAGCCGCATGCATGTTACCCATAAAGTACCAGTAGAAAATAAATTTGTTAATGAAGCCGGTGCAGGTGTTGGCGTAGGAGATATTAATGATATAAAATATAAAAATGAAATTGTATGCCGATTTTAAGCGTAATTATACCAGTATATAATGTATCTCTTTATTTAGACGAATGCCTAAGTTCTGTTGTGCATCAGTCATTACAAGATATAGAAATTATCTGTATCAATGATGGATCGACAGATAATTCTTTAGATATTCTAAAAAAATGGGGAAAAAAAGACCATAGAATTGTGATCTTAAATCAAGAAAATAAAGGCGTCAGTACAGCTAGAAACGAAGGTCTAAAAATAGCACAAGGCAACTATATCACTTTTGTAGATGCCGATGATATGGTATGCCCCAACATTTATTCTAGTTTAATACCTAAAATGCAGATTTATGAATTAGATGCTTATATATTCGCTTTTAAAACATTCCCCAATGAGAAAATAGAAACAACAGGTTTCTCAACAAATAGAATACTAACCTGGCAAGAGTTGTATGCTTCTAACCCACAAATTCAATCAAAAAACTCTTTATGTTTTAATTGGAGATTCATTTATAAAAAAGAAGTACTAATAAACAATCAATTGTTGTTTAATAAAAATATAGCAATAGGTGAAGATATGATTTATAACATAGATGCAATCTGTCATTCACACCGGATTATGGTTACTAATAGTGCACTATATATACATCGTATGAACAATCCTACAAGTGCTATGACTTTGAAATATAAAGCCAATTTAGAAAAATCTTTAGTTCAAATGTATCAAATAAAGAAACGACAAATAGAAAAATATCAATTGGATAAGTTTACTCCTTTTTCTTTTGATTTAGCAAAATATACCATTTTAGTATATATACCAATGCTATTATCTAATGTTTATCATAATCCCCAGCCAGTCAATAAAAGAAAAGAAATAAAACATCTTTTTTCTCTAGAAATGGTTCACGACGCTTTTCATATCATAGGATTTCGTAATATCTATCCCTCATGGAGGGAATATATTTTTTATTTAGCTATGAAACTTAAATTAACACAAATTGTCTATTATGAATATAATAAGATATTTATAACAAAATAAGTTATTAGCAAAAAGTCACTTATCACAATAGTCTTTTTATATCATATATTTTTTTTAAACCTCAAATCCGCAACTACGCGCCTAATA